>ENA-UPTJ01001819-UPTJ01001819.1-marine-metagenome-genome-assembly--contig:-NODE-1819-length-10830-cov-5.152854_pt1 | contig 10830 bp, 24 predicted proteins | sample MGYA00238168_ERZ767080 | MGnify/ENA primary metagenome ERZ767080 (study PRJEB28935, sample SAMN06266237) | marine metagenome | isolation source: Columbia River Estuary | place: USA:Columbia River... | reverse complement strand
CTCCAACATTTCTCAGCCAACTTCATGGCGTTTTCCATTCGTGTATCAGTCATTTTTTCATTCCTCTTACAAATGCGGCGAAACTGTGTGCGGTATCACCGAACGCTTTCATAGTCTCAAACTCTTTGGCAACCTCTTCCAGTACTTGATTGCGCTGTGATGGAGAAACAAAAATATCAAAGTGATATGGTTGCCCCTTCATGGCGTTCTCACGCTCAATGCGCTCGAACTCGTCGTCTTCATCGGTGTGAATCATTTTTTGTTCCTTCAATTTAGCAACTTTGACTTGAATGTGGCCTTCACCCATGTGATACATCAAGCGTTGTAAGAAGTCATTCCTTATGTGCTTGGTGTTGATCTCAATGGTAGCTTCCTTGCATAAAAGAAGCCCATCACTAATGCACTTTGGGTTCTCGTACACAATGTTGTTTTCATGCAGACTAAATACCGGTATGGTCATATAGGTGCATCCTCGTAGTTGTCTATGTTGAATGGCAGTTTGTGTAGTGGCTCGTGTTCAGGCGGTTTGTTTGGGAATGGCCATGTCACAGCATCGCACTTGTTATCGTCAGGTACACAAACGCCCAAAAAGTGGCTAGGCATATCGCTATCCATATGAAAATCTCCTTGTTGCTCATGTTTTACTTTCCACAATAGGCCGCATCTTGCGTTGACGAAACTCTTCCTTCACAAGTTCAACGGCTTTGTCCATGTCCTTGATCGTGATTAAGTCCATCTGTGCATCGTGCAGTTCCATCACCAAGTTAAGCGCGTTCATCTCAGTTGACTTCAAAATAAATCTACCAGACTCCACGCCTCGTTTACCTACATCACGCAACGCATCAAGCCCTTCACGCACAACGTCAGCATACTCTTTACCAAACCCAAGTCGGTATAGTGCTTCTACTATGTTGACTGATGCAATCAACGTATCAATGTCACTGCGTGTTGCTTCACCCCTTGTCAGGGTTGTCATCGCCAAGTGGTTCTTGATCTTAAGTTCCACAAGGTACTGCTCATGCTGAGACACCGGCTTAAGGCTCTCGAGCACGTAGCCCAAGGGGTTAACTAGTAAAGGCTTAGGCCGATACTTACTTCGTTTGCGCATCTTCAAACTCGCGCAACTTGTGTATGTAATGCATGGCTTTACCCGCGTCGTCACTGCCTTCCTTACGTCCGGCACGCATACTGTACTTGATAACGTTGCCTTTGAGAAACCCACGGAACTCCTCGGGCGTCATCACAGCTTCCATCACAGCCCATGGTTGAATAGGCATATCTTTGTAGTGGGCTCCACCCACTTGCATGTTGTCAGCGCTTTCAGTCATTGCGTTCTTTCTTTACTTGTTTAAGGTTGCGTCCCGTGACGCGGTTAGTCCAACACGAAGCACAAATCCATCGTGAGGGGTTCATCTGTACGCCGCCCTCTGGCAGTCGCAGCTCTTCACATTTGTTGCATAACTTAGCCTTGTGCACTGGTTGTTCACTACCAATTGACAAGTGGTTGTTTACAAAATTACTCTTCATCAAACTCATCCATCCAAAGATCATTCGGCCACGCTAACACGGGTGTCTCTGGGCCCAAGTAGCCACCCTCAATGTTGAACTCAATAAACTCACGGGCTTGCTCAGCGTCCATGCCATGACGCATAAGGATGTCGCGAATCTTTTCTGCGTCGTAAACAAGTACGTGTACTAGTTGGTGATCCCTGTGCATGTACGCGGGGCCAATGATGGCCTCGTCGTACCCGTCGTACTTAATCATATTGTCACCCTTAACTCTCGGATTGCGTTGGCGGCGTAGTGGTAATAATTGTGATTGCCCATCTGCGCTGCATGCAGTCCTAAAACAAGATCAATGCACGCTTCCCGTTCCCCCTCTATAGCGTCTTCGACCATCGCAGTAATATGCTTACTCAATGCGGCGTCAATAAGCGCTACGCAAGCGTCAATCATCTCGTCATACGTTTCAGGATCAGCCTTCTTTATTGCTTGTAAAGTTATTTTGGCGTCCTCAAGCGCATCGTTATCAGCCCAAACGGCTTCGCAAATATCTATGAACTTAGTCATGAGTTGCTTTCGCTTTTGTTTCTTCTAGCGGCTTCCATCCGAAGCGACGCCACACTGATTGCACATCTGCACCGGCAGTCCACACGAAGCGGCTGTCGTCTGCGGGGATACGTGGGTAGCACACCGAGCGAACGGGAATGCCATGGTGAACGATTGGTTCTTGGTTCATGATAGTAAGCCTCACACGATTGGTTTAAAACAGATTGATCCGACAACCTCGCCACGATGGACGACGTCATAGAACTTGTCGACACTCTTAGCACCTGCCCGTGCCATGTCGCTCAGCACCACAGTCATAGAACGTCCCAGTGTAGAAACGTACACGACAAGGTTCTCTTCGTCGACGGACAACCACTCGCGGTCTTGGTCGATGTTGACGCCCAGCTCCTCAAACCCGCGCACGAGTTTGGTCTCGATGCGGGTCAGCCGGTACATAATATCTTTGGATAAAGGCGCGTTCATATAGTTCTCACAATGCAACAGTAACCCGTGTGCCGAAGGGCTCACTGGGATGGGAATAGCCGATGTCGGCCCAGATCACAGGATAGGCAGGCTCCTCGCATTCAGCCAAGTCACCCTCCATGTCAGTGAAGAAAATCATGCCGCAGTAACGCTCGCCGGTATTCTCGAAGTGCTCGAACACTGGTTGGAAACGTGTGCCGCCACCGCCCTTGGGACGTAGCTCTAACTTGTCGTCGCGCTCGAAACGCTCGACACGTGTCACCGATGAGTCGCAGTACGCAACCTCAACGAACGATGGTTGCAAGTCGTCAACGATCGCCTGAATCTCAGCGGCAATCTGGTTGCATTCCTTGGGGCCCATCGAGCCTGATGTGTCAAAGCCAATAGCCAAGCCACCGAGCGAGTCAGTGCGAAGCGATGGCATATACAAGCCAGAGCCAATGAAGCGACGTGAGGGACGCAGGTACGTGTAGTCCGCGGCTGATGATTCAGTCATCATGGAACGAGTCACGTCTTGCCAACGCACGTTGGGCTGACCTACATTGTCCAGTATGCGATCGATCATGCTAGAACCTTGGCCGCATTCCTTGGCCATCTTGGCGGCGGCAACAATGGTAGCTTCCATGTCGACACGAGTCGCCTCGTCTTGTGCATCCTCAAGGTCACCCTTGCCGTCAAAGCCACCGGCATTGGGCGTACCATCGCCCTTGCCATCACCTGAGCCTGAGCCACCATTGGGAGGCGGAGGATTCTCTTTGAGCTTGGCGTAGACTTCCTCGGAGGACATGCTCTCACGCACCCAACGCAAGTCGACACCGCCCTTGGGTAACTGCCACCCACGGCTACGGATGTACGCATTGATAAGCGCATCGTTGGCATAGTTCCACAGGCTAGGGTCACGACCCTCGCGACGCCACATGTGCATCATCACAACGTGACAAGCCTCATGCAACACAAGGCCGAACAACTCCTCGTCATTCAGTGGATCACAGAACGCAGGGTTGAAGCGAACCCATGTGCCATTGGTACCGGCAGTGGATACCGTGTCAGACACCTCACGCTTTACGCGTGTCATGACAGCGGCAATAAACGATTCTCGTAGACCTAGCTTGCTGTAAGCTACATCGATGCGGTCAGATAAGTTACTCATAATATTCTCCAATCAGTAAACAAGTTAATCCCACGGGATTACTCCGTGCTGTATTCTAATGCAAACAACGACTCAACGTAAACACGTGCAACATCTAAGTCATCGAAGGACTTCACATCATCGAACGTGTTGCGAGTCACGACCCACCCACGATCTGAGTCGAGTAACCCAGACATGTTGTAGGAGGGGCGGACGTACGCGAACACGTGCTTGACGATCGACTTCTTGTAAGACTTGTAGTCTCTGTGTTTTTCTACGTAGGCAGTCCAAGCACCGACAGGTGTGTTCTGCCAACGTAACTCTGGTCGTTTGTCCATGCCGATCATTTCATCGCGAATGCGGCTTGGTTAGCGATAGCCCACTGGGTAAACGCTGAGCTCTTGGTGATCGTGCGGTCACGCTTGTGTGCCAACTTAATGGTGAGTGTCTGCACCTCGCCGGGCATCTTGGACAAGAACTTCCATGCCTTGTCGAAGTTGGTTGCATCGAGACGTGTAGCCAAGCCCATTGCGACGCAATAGCGTACGTTTAATTCCTTGGGCACAGGCACGTCCTTACCTTGCAGAATGTCCTCGATACGTGGCATCGACTCCCACACGCGCAAGTGTGTCTCGAAGATCATGGCCGCCTCTTCACCGACGTCACCCTTGATAAGCTCGACGCGATCTTGCACAGGCAAGTCAAGCTCCAGTGTGTGCGACACAGCGAACCACGAACGTGGCGAGGGGAAAGGACGAATGTCACCAGTGGGCTCGAACTTGTGCAACAAGTCAGGACGGTCTTGCAACAGAGACAGAATCTCTGGGCGAATGCCACGGGTAATATCGTGAGCAACGAAGTCGTCGATCGTGGTGTTGACGTCGATGTCACACATGCGGTTCTGCAGTGGTGCGGCAAGGTTAAACGTCACGCCTCGGTCGGTCTTGCGATTACCTGCGGCGATGACCATCCACTCGGGGGGAATGCCGAAGTCCTCGGGTGTAAGGCATAGCTGGTATGCCGCGGCCTGCACTGAGGGAGGCGCTGACGTGATCTCGTCAAGGAACAGAATACCTGCACCTGACTCGGGTAGAAAACTAGGGCGTGCCCAGTTAGTGCGACCCTCGACAACGTGGGGGATACCACGTAGGTCAGTGGGTTCCATCTGCGCTAAGCGCAGGTCGATGACACCTTGCCAGTTGGCAACGTGCTCTGATAATAGTTTGCTAGTCTGGAAGACAACCTCGGACTTGCCGATACCCGATGGGCCGCGCAAGAAAGTTGTACGTGCTCGTGTGTTGTCGTTGAGGTAACGCTTAACGAGGATGGGGGTAACGTGTGCAATACGCATGATGATTTCCTATAAGTAAACAAGTTGAAAGGTGCCGATGAACCGCATCGGCTACGGGTAATCCCATGGGATTAGTTTAGGGGAGTAACGGGCATGCCGTCAACTACGTCGGTCGGTGCGGCCTCAGCCTTAGCACGTGCTTCGTTCTCTTGAGCTTGTGCTTGCTGAATGATGTTGTCGATCATGCCACGCATGAGACCATGAGGGCCTGCATCCAATGTACGAAGCAACACTTGCAGTGCGTTAGCGTCGAGGTTCATCTCTAGTTTGATTGAGTAATTCATAAGTTTCCTTGGGTTAATAAGTGCCCGCCGTGAGGCAGGCATCCAGTTTACTCTTAGTTAGAGTTCAGTGCAAGCTCAGCATACTGAGCTGTTGTAAATTGTCGAATCGACATGTTGTTCGTAGTCGACTCACGCTTGACATGCTTATAGCGCTGTGCAGTCCAGTCGTATGTTACCTCTTCAGCTTGACACAACAGCGGGAATAGTTGCATCGCTACGTCAGTTGGTAACACAAGCCCAGAACCACCAAGCTCAATGATGCAGTATGTAACGGGCTTGGTCATGATTACTCCAGACGCAGGACTTCTAAGCCCTTGCCGTCATTGGTCAACGACGATGTTGTAGCACCAGAACCGAACACCTTGGCACAACGTGACGACACTGATGAACGCAATGACTGCATAGGTAGTCCGTCAGGCAAAGCGATGATCGCTGACTGACCAACACCTAGGGTGTCAATGACTGATCGGTAGTCGACAACACCGCGCACATCGACCACTGGCTTGGTAGTTTTCTTGGGTGCGACGACAAGCTCGCCGTACTCGTAGCCCTCGGGTGAAATGATCTTGAGATCACAGCCTAAGTTAGTGAGTTGATTGGCAAGGCGTTCAATGGTTTTTTCTGTGATTGACATGGTTTAGTCCTCTAACATGGAGTTGATTGAAGCAAGTAATGCAGTGGTTTGAATGTTGACTTCTTTGCGTTTCTCAGGGTCGTCACGCAGTTGTTGTGGGTGTGGCGTCGTATCGATGACTGTCTTGGCCAGTGCAATGATGTTGTCGGGGAGAATCTCCGCGAAGTCATGCAACAAGTTAATTTCCTCAGCGATGTTCTCGCACACAGAGTCACGAAAGATCGGTGCACGTACTTCTGTGCGGCCAGTCTTCTTATCGATAGCCACACGTTCAGTGCGTCCAGTCACCTCATGTAAGCGAGACACAACTTCTTTGAGTCGCTCGAGGGGTGCACGCAGAACAGCGTTCATCGATTCCTTGGTCGCCTCTTCCACTTGTTGCCTGAGTGCGGCAAGCTCTTCCTCTTGCATCGCAACGCGGAAGTCCGTCACGTCAGTGATGGGGCGGTAGTTGATCTTGAACCTGAACGCACTACGCAAGTCCGTCAGGTCTGGGTAAGCACTGGGGTCGAACAGCCCACCTTGGCTAGCTTGGGCATGCATCATGACGTTGCTCCAGTTGTTGAGGAACGCAGTCACAGCTTGGTCGAACTCGAGCTCGTACTTACCAATGCGCTCAGCGAACTGCATGAAGCGAGCAGACGGGAGCATGTTCTCGCCTCTGCCCCATGGGTACGTGGTGCTCTCGATGTAGGCACGGGCTTGTGACTCAATGAGACTGATGGGTTGCACCAGTGACTTGGGATACAAGTCCTTGCGGTACTGGCCTGCACCATGTGCGTTGTTGGCGGACTCTGCATCTGCAGTGGCTTTGCTGTCCTTCTGAGTCATCTGTGGTTTGTTGACTGACAGCGACACGAGTAATGCGTGATCTTTGATTGACATAATTTTCTCCAGTTAAAGGGTTAATCCCGTGGGATTAGAGGGCGTCACGAATGACGGTCTTGACAGCTTCCTCGAAGTCACCGCCAGTGAAGTTGACCTCGAAGTCAGTGAGTTTCTGGTCAACAACGTCGTCGATCTTGGACTCGAAGTCGAAGTCGTTCATCGCGTCCTCCACCTTCTGCTCGATCTGGTCGTCGATGTAAACAACCGATGCATTGCACACAGCCTCACGGGTCTGGTCGTCGTCGTTAAGTAACTCAATGAGTGACGAGCGCAGGGTCTCGGGGTCAAGTGCAAGCACGGCCTGAGTCTCAGCTTTCATCTTGCTGATGACTGCGTCTGCAACGTCCGACACAAGTTTGTCGTACACGCCGCCGAAAATAGATAACATTTGTGATTGATCCATGATGAATCTCCTTCAGTTAGTAAACAAGTTAATCCCACGGGATTAGGAAAGGGCAAGGGGTGTGGGCGATCCCCTAGTCCATAGTCATTATTGTAGCAGGTTGTTGGCCACGTGTCAAGTCAAGGGGGCGTGCAGTGGTAGCTCTAACTGTCCGGGATGCAACGACGCGCGTATCTCCCATTCCAGTTCCCTGACGGCATCGTTGATCGTGGCGATCTTGTCCTCAACCATGTCAGTGTCAAGCGGCAGTGAACTCTCGTACCCACCTACGTTGTACTGATGTGTGAAGTCAGGCTTGCCGTCAATCACGGGCGTTACCTCAAGGTGCACCCAGTGCCAGTCATCGTCGTACCAACCTCTGAGATACTTGTAGTCCTGCTCAACCGCCTTCATGCAATCCTCGGGCGTCTTGTGTCCCCACTCCCTGCGAGCAACCTCAAGCGTTGCCATGACGTCGTAGTACAAACGACGTACAGTGCGACCTGTGTTTGTGAACAGTGGTTTCAGCATCCGCAGGCGGGTCTCTTCCTCAAGCTCAGGTTCCTCGTCAAGGATGTGTTGCTCCATCTGGTACTCGCTGAGCGGGTTCCAGTCCATCTCAACCACAATCCCATGGCAATCTGACCACTCGAGCGGAGAGTCAGCGTCATAGTCTGGTAGCCAACGCACGCGGTACACCTTGCCACTCTTGTGCGTGAACATTTCCTCATGTGTGATGTCTTCGTGTCTCATGATTGATCCTTAAACAAAGTTTGATCTGCGGGTTAGCTCGATGTAGTTGTCCACGTAGACGTGGATGTTGTCGTCGTGTGCACCGCTCTGTTCCTCAATGTCGTCGTCTTCCTCACCCAAGCGCAGGAACACAAACGCACCCTCGTACCCATCACGTGCAAGTTTCATGAGCTTCTCTTGCATGTCAACCCATGGCGTTGACTCGTACCACTTAACGTCCTCGTAATGCACGCGTATCTGGTACGGGAAGTCCACGTCGTGTTCGTCGTATTGAAAGTCAAAGTCATTGATTACCTCAAGGCCATACTGCACCTCGGATGCAATGAGCTTGGCTTCCAAGTGAAATGCGTTGCGATGGTCTTCAGTCTTAAATAATATGACGTACTTTACGTCTGATCTGTAACCCATAATAGTTCCTTTCTTAATCCCACGGGATTAGTTGACTTTGATAAAAAACAGTGTGACCTTCTGCGTCGTGCCGTAGTGGCCCGTAATGTCGTCGAAGGAGAATTCCTCACGAGAATCGTCAACCACAGACATGTGCGTATACACCCACAAGTTGTCGTCAGCGTCTCGCCACTGGTCGGTGCTTTCACTGAACCATTCGTCAACAAGGGCATGCTCTTCGTCGTCAAGCCCAGTCGAGTCAGCGTTGATAAGGTACGGCAAAGCAAACTCACCGATCTCGTACTCAAAGGTTTCGTATACAGTAAAAGTCATCATGGTCTCCAGTAAAACAAGTCAAGTAAAACAACAATCAGCCCTGCGAGTAGAACTACTCGCTCCAGTTTTTCCCATTTAGTGAGCATACTTTTCCTTTGTAGGTTTTGTTGATTTCAGAACACCTTTGGCAAACTCAATGTCAAGCGTTAGGTGCTCGATCCATGAGCCATCGTCGATGTAGCGGTCAGCGGACAGCACCAAGTTCTTCAGTGCCGCGGTCAAGTAAACAACTCGTTCTTGGTCAGTCATTTGATTTCCTTTTTAATATAGTCAAGTGCTTCGCGCTTGGTGTCAAACGCTAGGCATTCCCCGTGTTCATCAATCCACTCAGCAGAAAACATCTTGCCGTAGATCGCCCATACATCACCGGACTGCACCGGTTCCCAATCGTTGGGGTCAAAGCCCCCATCCCTGCGTATCTCATGGACAAGTTGCATGCAAGTCTCCCAGTCTGCACCAGTCAGCTCGGGTAGTTCTGCGGGTGAATAGTCGTCCAGTAAGCTAGCAATTAGTTTCTTAAGTCTGCTCATTGTTTTTCCTTTTAATCCCGTGGGATTAGTTGTTGGTGTGAAGTGCTACGAAACCGGCCACAGTGGCACGCATTTGCTTGACGGGGTACTCAGAGACAACATAAATGAAGTCAAGCACGTTGTTGCATGCGTCCAAGAACGCGGGGTTGTCGAAGTGTGACGCGACGGCTGAGTGTGGGTGAATATCCTGCGACACGTTGCGAATGCATGTCATGAGCTGTACCCGTGCATGGTCTAAAAGTGCAAACCTCGTTGCATCATGCAACCGCGGGCGCAGTGCGGCAGTCTCAAGATTTTCCATGGCTTGGTCGTAGTTCTGGCCGTACTGGCACGCTTCTGCACGATGTGGTTTTGTCAGTGATTGCGACATGAGATCACCCCCGTTGGCATTCCACTTGTAACGTGTGCGGTACGAACCCTCGAAACACCCAGTGCGGTAAATGCGGGAGGCAATCTCTTCTGTGGTTTTACCTAGTTTCTGCATCTCTAAATGAAATGCTTGGAGGTATAGCGACTTGTGGCGTCTGGTCGTGGGTGAAAACCCGTTGACGTGCATCCATAGCTCAACGTTGCCCGTGTGTTGGTTGTGCACTAACTGAGCAACTTCCGTGCTGTATGAATAGCCGATGGCAAGGACATCGAAGTGCCCGAAGGACTCTAGGTTGATTGAACTTTGTTGGGAAAGCGTCGGGTTGCGTGCAGACATATTGGTGCCTACACCCAGTGAGCGCATTTCAGTGCCGACGAGCTTTTTAGCCGCAGACGCAAAGCGTGCGGCAACTTGTGCATTAGTTGTCATGATGATCTCCAGTGATACGTAAATAAGTGAGGGAGTTGCTAATCCCGTGGGATTAGCGCTTTGTTGAGTCGGAGGGTTTGCTAAGACCTTTTCCAACTAAACACCCATATTGTAGCATGTTGTTGTATGGTTGTCAAGTCATGGCATGGTGAAAACGGAGCGGGAAGGGTAAGGAACGGGACGAACTAAAGTGCATGTTGGGCGCTGACTAAATATTACGTGGCGGACTTTCTGGCTGGGTGATTACGTGGCGGACTTTCTACGCGTGTGTTTTGTAGTTTTGGCAATTAGTTTGCGGGGCGGGGAAATTAGTTCGGAAATTAGTTTGCGAAAGTGCGCGCAAGTCGTTGTTTTTAAAGACTTTAGACAATTAGTTGGGTTTTCCAGTTAGAGAGAGAAAAGTATTGGGGGGTTTGGAGGTGTTGTGGGGCTTGGCGACTAAAAGGCTACTGGAATTTAACTTTTGCTCTCTAACTAACTAAACTAATAAATAATCAACTAATCTATCTATATCTATATACCCCCATGCTGATCCCATGCCGAAAAAAGCCTTTAAAATCAACAACTTAGCTCATCCATACAACATACCCACAATTCATGGTGAAAATAGTTTAGATTTTGTAAGTTTCGTGTAATCTAAAAAAGCGGTCACTTACGTCGCAACCCGCATGAATACTCACTTCTTGCCAATCTAAACGACCACGCTAGCTTCATGGTTAATCCCGCGGGATTAGGGGGGTATACAAAACGGGGGTTTTACGTCGCTCGTACGTCATACGTCAGCCATACGTCGCGTACGTCACCGCATACTGGGCCGAGCATGAT
>ENA-UPTJ01001814-UPTJ01001814.1-marine-metagenome-genome-assembly--contig:-NODE-1814-length-10848-cov-7.163161_pt1 | contig 10848 bp, 13 predicted proteins | sample MGYA00238168_ERZ767080 | MGnify/ENA primary metagenome ERZ767080 (study PRJEB28935, sample SAMN06266237) | marine metagenome | isolation source: Columbia River Estuary | place: USA:Columbia River... | reverse complement strand
TATAAAGTAATTAAAGGCAATGATGTATACCACACTAAAGTAGTCACCAAAACATTAAAGCCAGAAAGAATTAAATACATCCCTAGTTGGGTGATCTTTCTAGCTTATGTAGGAGGGATTGTGTTATTCATCTTGTTAATCTATATATTATTCAAATTGATTTCAAGAAGACTACCATGAAAACTAAAATAACTCTCCTTACATTGTCAATACTTTCTTTTGTTTCTCCAATTGAACTAAGTGCTATCCTCCTAATGTTTGTCATCTTAGTTGATACAATTATCAAACTTATCTCTCTTAAAAAGATTGCTTGTGATGAAAATAGAAAATACAGAGATGTATTTAAATCCAAAATACTTAGAAGAGGGTATATTTTTAAAGCTTTAGGTTACTATGTTGTAGCTATTGCAATACTTCCGTTAGATTATTATGGCTTTACACCATTTACTCAAGGGTTACTTAAAGCAACTGGATATGATATTGTAATACCAACTAAAGCTATTTTTACAAATGCACTTATTTATATATTTGCAATTATAGAGTTATCATCTATTAATGAAAACTGGTTTGATCTTACAGGTAATAATATATTTAAATCAGTGTTCAGAGTAGTTAAAACTATTAGAGGAGGTATTGAAAAAGTATCAGATACCTACAAGAACATAAAAGAATAATCTATGAGTTATAGTTTTTTACAGGAAGAAAAATCTCCAAAAATTTTAGTTGAAGCAGTAAAGCTTATTGGTACTAAAGAAGTTGTTGGTAAACAACACAATCCTGTAATTATGGACTGGGCTAAAGAACTTAAGTTAGATAAAGTTTATACTGCAGATGAGATTCCATGGTGTGGATTATTTGTTGCTTATTGTGCACATCAAGCAGGTGTAGAAGTAGTAGACAAACCTCTCTGGGCTTTAAATTGGGCCAAATACGGCACTAAAGTAACTGAACCTATGTTAGGAGATGTTCTTACATTTAAAAGAGACGGAGGAGGTCACGTAGGTATCTATGTAGGAGAAGACAAAGATTGTTATCATGTACTTGGTGGGAACCAAGGAAATTCTGTATCAGTATCAAGAATATTAAAATCAAGATTACATCAAGCAAGAAGAACTAAATGGAAAGTAGCACAACCAGCTAATGTTCGTAAAGTACAACTTAGTGCTAAAGGTGCAATCAGTAAAAATGAAGCATAATGAAATTTAGAAACAGTTGGATATCCTCAGCAAAACAGTGGGATAAATTAAACATTAAGTTAAGAATCTCTTTCATTGATATCTTAGCTATTGAAGTAGATATGTCTAGAGACTTTTATTTACTTACAATTTTAAACTTAACTATTAAAAACAGATAGTCATGAAAGATAGTAAAAATCAAATAATCCGTTCTATGAGTAGCTACCAAATGGGTGGTGCTTCAGATGACTCTTGTATGGAAGAATACATGGGTGCAGATGGTAAAAGAAGAAAAAGAAGAAAGCATAAATGCAATGCTGGTAAAACAAAAAGAGTTAAGAGTAGTGGATCAAGTACAACAGGACGTGATGTAGTACTAGGCCTTGCTGCTAGTGCTGCTGCTGGATTAGGTTTAAAGAAAATGTTAGAGCAACAAAAGAAAGGCGGCTCTGTAAAAAAAATGTCTAAGAAAAAGTAATTATACTTAAACTACTATAGTCCAGGTACTTTCTGTGCCTGGATTTTTCTTTTAAATATATTTTGTTTAAACAATTATTGTATATTTGTGTAAACTTAAAATATATAAAAATGGAAAACCAACATGTAGAAGAGCAGATGTCTGCAGAAGAATTAGCTCAAAGAAAAGAAGAAATGAAAAACTTCTATGATGAGTCTGTTCCTTATTTAGAATCACAAGCAAAGTATGAAAAACTGCTTACAGAAATTGAGGAAGCAAGATTTAAGAGAGCAAATTTCCAATATCAGTTTGCAATGATGATGAGTCAAAGACCTGATATGGAAGAAGAAGAACCAGAAATGAATCAAGAAACTCCAGCTTCAGAACCAAAAGGAAGGAAGTTGAAAAAATCATAGACTATGGCACTTGTCAATCAAGTACAGAAACGTGTTAGAATGGCTAAGTGGGATGTAGTAAAATTTCAGATTTTAACTCATTGTTATATTAACCGTATAGCAATGAGTGAATCTGATCTTGATTGCCTCACCTTACTTGGTTTTAATCAACCAATTGAACTGACAAGTTTTTGTTATGACGCATCTGCAGATGAGGATGCAATTTTTAAATCTCCGCAAACAGTAAGGAACTGTATTAATAAGGCTGAAAAAAATGGTCTTGTTATAAAAGATCCGGCAAACAAAAAGTTTGTTTTAATTAGTCCGTCTATTAAACTTCAGACAGAGGGTACTATTTTATTAGACTATAAATTCTTAGGTAATGAATCCGAAGAAAGCAACTAAATATTACAAACAGGTAGCTGAAGAATTAAATGTTAACGAGACATTGGTAGAAGACTTTATTGAATTTTACTACAAGAATATTAGGTATCATTTATCACATCTTACACATCCAAGAATTAATTTGGAAGGTTTAGGTCATTTTATAGTAAAACCTTCATGGATTAGAAGATCTATTGAAAGAATTTCAAATGCTTTAGATAAACATGACACATCTACTTTTGGAGCTTATTCAAAAAAAATGAGACTAGAAGATAACTTAGGTTTATTAATTGAAATAGAAAAGAAAGTTTTTGTTGAAGAACAAAGAAAGTTAACTTATAAAAAACCAAAAAATGAAAGCAGTATTGAGAGCAATCTGGGAGAATAGATCTCAAATTTTAGAAGGAGTAAAAAACTCAATTATAAGAGATGAGTTAGTTGAAGACATTGCTAGAATGAGACAGGATATTTGTTATGACTGTGATCAAATTGATGAGAAAGGAAAAGAATGTGCAGTTAAAGGAACACAACCATGTTGTGCTGAATGCGGTTGCTCACTTGCATTTAAAACAAGATCTCTTTCTTCTGAATGCCCATTAGGTAAATGGCAAGCAATTGCTACAGAAGAAGAAGAGGATAAATTAGACCAATTATGAGTATAGTATTTAATGCAGATGACCATAGCTACAAGAGTGTAGATCCCAATGATGAAATTAAGTGGATTAGTGTAACTACTCTACTGTCTAGTCTTAAGAAATCTTTTGATGCAAAGAAAGTAGCAGAGAGAGTAAGTAAGAATAAGAAGTCTAAATGGTATGGTATTGATCCAAAAACAATTGTTCAGATTTGGGATAATGAAGCTAATAGAGCTACAACTCTAGGTACATTCTATCATAATCAAAGAGAAGCTGACTTATGTTCACTTGCATCTATTGAAAGAGATGGGGTTACTGTTCCTATATTTAAACCATATGAACAACCTAATGGTTTAAAAATTGCTCCTGTACAAAAACTTGAACCAGGCGTGTATCCAGAACATATGGTCTATCTTAAGTCAGCAGGCTTATGTGGCCAATCAGATTTAGTTGAAGTAGTCAATGGTAGAGTTAATATCATTGACTACAAAACTAATAAGGAGATTAAAACAGAATCATTTAAGAACTGGGAAGGAATGTCAGAGAAGATGTTATCACCAGTAGACCATTTGGATGATTGTAATTTTAATCACTATGCTTTACAGTTAAGTATCTACATGTACATTATCTTAAAGCATAATCCTAAACTTCAACCCGGAAAAATATTTATTCACCACATTACATTTGAAACAGAAGGTGAAGATCAATATGGATATCCTATTGCTAAATTAGATGAAAATGGAGAACCAAAGGTATTAGAAGTAATACCAATGCCAGTGCCTTATCTTTATGATGAGGTAATCTCAGTTATAAATTACCTTAAGGAGAATCCTTATATTATTAAAAAGAAGTAATATGATTGTAAGATTATTTGATGTCCAGAATGGTAAAGTAGTTCCTACTGAACATTGTTATACACTAAAAGCACTTAAAGATATCATGGATAATTATCCAGATGATTATCTTAAAATATATCTTTACTTGTTCTATATGACATGTCCTAACCCAGATATGAATCCTTTTTTTCATACTCCAGAGATAGATAAAGAACACATCATTTTAAAAGAAATAGAAGCAGAATTCTCCACAGAAGATGATGATATTCATACAGCTCTTTTATTCTGCCAAAGAATGTATGAAACTCCTACATCTAGAGCGTATAAGGGTATGGCATCTATGTTAGACAGATTAGCTAGATACATGGAGACTACACAGATTACTGCAGGTAGAGATGGAAACATTAACTCACTAGTAGCTGCAGCAAAAAACTTTGACCAGATTAGAGCATCATTTAAAGGAGTATATAAAGACCTTCAAGATGAACAATCAAGTAAAGTAAGGGGTGGACAAGGATTAGCATATGATAGTTAATTATGAGTGAGATTTATCAAGACATACCAACCTATGACAATGGAACATGGACAACAACAAGTTTTGAATCCAGACAGGACTTCAGCGACTTCATATTTGGGGTTTTCAAAGAACCCGGTAAGTACAGATTCAACAATACAACTAATCAGATATTTACATCTGAGTCAAGAAGGTTTAGAGATAATGGAGTATATTGCACAGCCCCATTCAAATCAAAAGACTTTATTGCCTATTGGGATGATCAAAAACAAAAATGCCGGAAAGGGGTAATTATAAAAGAAAATGGTGACACATGGTTTCTTGCAAGAGAATACTACATGTGGTTAAACTTCCTACCAATCTTTGATAAGGAACAACAGAAGTTTGATTTTGCTAAGATAAGGGATGCACAGTATCACATGGCTCTTTATGAGTTACTAGCTGAATTAAACTATAAACATGCAGCTATTCTTAAGAAACGTCAGATTGCATCCTCTTATTTCCATATGGGTAAGTTTATAAATCAGCAATGGTTTGAAGCAGGGGTTACTCTTAAAATGGGGGCAAGTCTTAAAGATTATATCAATGAGAAAGGATCCTGGAAATTCTTACAAGAATATGCAGCTTTCTTAAATGAGCATACAGCATGGTATAGACCTATGTCTCCGGACAAGGTAATGATGTGGCAACAAAAGATTGAAGTAAGAAAAGGAGATAGAAAAACAGAAGTAGGTCTCAAAGGAACTATACAGGGTATGTCATTTGAGAAAGATCCAACAAATGGTGTAGGGGGTCCGGTAAAATACTTCTTTCATGAAGAGGCAGGGATTGCTCCTAAGATGGATCAAACATATGAGTACATGCGTCCAGCCATGCGCTCAGGTATGGTTACTACAGGTATGTTCATTGCAGCAGGATCTGTGGGTGACTTGTCTCAGTGTAATCCATTGAGAGATATGATTCTTAATCCTACATCTAAAGATATTTATGCTGTAGAAACTAATCTTATTGATGCAAAAGGTACAGAAGGTTTGTCAGGTTTGTTTATTCCTGAACAATGGTCAATGCCACCATACATTGATGACTATGGTAATTCACTTGTAGAAGAAGCATTAAAAGCATTAGATGAGCAGTTTGCTAAATGGAAAGATGAGCTATCTCCAGAAGACTATCAGTTAAGGATATCACAGCACCCAAGAAATATTGAGGAAGCATTTGCACATAGAACAGTATCTGTATTCCCTCCACACTTACTTACTGCTCAGCAAAGAAGAATTGAGGATAAAGAATATGCTTATGAATTCTTAGATATATTTACTGATGAGAATGGTAAAGTAGCTGTTAAGACAAGCAATAAGCATCCAATTAAGGAGTTTCCAATTACAAAGAAAACAGAAGATAAAACTGGAGTACTTGTAGTATGGGAAAGACCAGTTGCAGATCCAACATTTGGACAGTACTATGCTTCTATTGACCCCGTGTCAGAGGGTAAGACTACAACATCAGAATCCTTATGTTCTATTTATGTAATGAAAGCACCAGTGCAAGTAACTAAAGTAACCGGTATTGAAACAGAAACATACATAGAACCAGATAAGATTGTAGCTGCTTGGTGTGGTAGATTTGATGATATTAATAAAACTCACCAGAGACTAGAACTAATTATAGAATGGTACAATGCTTGGACAGTAATTGAGAATAACATCTCTTTATTTATTCAGTACATGATATCAAGAAAGAAGCAAAGATACCTAGTACCTAAGAGTCAGATTATGTTCTTAAAAGATCTGGGTGCTAATGCTAATGTATTCCAAGAATATGGATGGAAAAATACCGGCACACTATTTAAACAACACCTTCTTAGTTATGCAATTGAATATACTAAAGAAGAGTTAGATGTAGAAACTAAACCTGATGGGACAATTGTACGTACAAAGTACGGAATAGAGAGGATCCCAGATATTATGTTACTACAAGAGATGAGAGAATATTCAGATGGGGTTAACGTGGATAGACTTGTATCATTTGCAGCATTAGTTGCATTTATGAGAATCCAACAAGCAAACCGTGGTTATGCTAAAAGAACTATTATGGATGATACCGCCAAAAACTTGCAAAAGTCAGAAAATTTGTTTAAATTAAATAATAGTCCATTTAGGCATATGGGTAAGTCATTCTATAAAAATGATCAAGGGTTTAAACGTTCACCCTTTAAACATTTTAAATAAAAGTTATGCAAGTATATAATGCATTAGATTTAAAAAAAGGAGCAAAAGCTAAGCAACATAGATTGGGTAGTATTACCCAGCCATTACAATTTGTTTCTAATAAAGACAAAGATGATGAATGGGCAGCTTGGAATCTTGACTGGCTTGAATGGCAAGGACTAAAACAAATCCGTAGAAATGCCCGCAGGTTAATGAAGAACTATAAACTTGCTAAAGGTATTATTGATAGAACAGACTACATCATTGAGGAAGATAATGAAATGAGAGATATTGTTGAAGTTCTTACAAAAGAAGATGCTTCAGCATTAGAGTTAAAGTTTTATCCAATTATCCCGAATGTTATTAATGTTCTTGTAGCTGAGTTTGCTAAAAGATCAACCAAGCTTACATACAGAGCTGTAGATGATTTCTCATATAATGAGATGATGGAGCAAAAACGCAAGATGGTAGAAGATACTTTACTTGCAGATGCCCAAACAAAAATTATGGCTGCATTAGTTGAACAAGGATTGGATATGCAATCTGAGGAAGCTAATAAACAATTACAACCTGAAACCTTAAAGACATTACCGGAGATTGAAGCTTTTTTCCAAAAAGATTACAGATCAATGGTAGAACAATGGGCCTCACATCAACACCAAGTGGATGTTGAAAGATTCCGTATGGATGAACTTGAGGAAAGAGGTTTTAGAGATATGCTAATTACTGACAGAGAGTTTTGGCATTTCCGCATGATGGAGGATGATTATGAAGTAGAACTTTGGAATCCACCATTAACATTCTATCACAAGTCTCCGGATGCAAGATATATTTCTCAAGGTAACTGGGTAGGTAAAATAGACATGCTTACAGTATCTGATGTTATTGATAAGTTTGGTTACATCATGACAGAAGAACAGTTAGAAGCTCTTGAAGCAGTATATCCAATTAGATCTGCAGGTTATGCAATTGGTGGTTACCAAAATGATGGTACATACTATGATGCAACTAAGACTCATGACTGGAACGTAAGTATGCCATCATTAGCATACAGGCAGTACACTACCATGCGCGCGGGATCTGTATATGATGGTGGAGATATTATTAACCAAATCCTAGCAGAGGGTGAAGATTACTTTGATCAAGGAACAGCTTATTTGTTACGCTGTACTACTGCATACTGGAAGTCTCAACGTAAGGTAGGACATCTTACTAAGATTAATGAGATTGGTGAAGTTGAAACAGAAATTGTAACAGAAGACTATAAGATTACAGACAAGCCTATCTATGATACTAGATTATTTAAAAATAAATCAAAAGATAATTTAGTATATGGTGAGCATATTGACTGGATCTGGATTAATGAAGTTTGGGGTGGTGTAAAAATTGGACCAAACATTCCTTCATTCTGGGGTATGAATAATCCTGGTGGATTCTCTCCTATTTATATTGGTGTGGAAAGAAATCATATTGGACCACTTAAATTCCAATTTAAAGGAGACTCATCACTATATGGATGCAAGCTTCCTGTAGAAGGGGCAGTATTCTCTGATAGAAATACTAAGTCAACAGCATTGCTTGACTTAATGAAACCATACCAGATTGGATACAATATTGTAAATAATCAGATTGCAGATATCCTGGTAGATGAACTTGGTACTGTAATCATGTTAGATCAAAACTCTTTACCTAGACACTCATTAGGAGAAGATTGGGGTAAAGGAAATTTATCTAAAGCATATGTAGCAATGAAGAACTTCCAAATGTTACCATTGGATACTTCTATTACAAACACAGAAAATGCATTAAACTTTAATCACTTCCAAAAACTTGATCTATCTCAGACAGAAAGATTAATGTCAAGGATTCAATTAGCTAATCACTTTAAACAACAAGCATATGAAGTAATTGGTGTGAACCCACAAAGAATGGGACAACAGTTATCTCAGATGACAGCTACAGGGGTAGAACAAGCTGCTGCAGCATCTTATGCACAGACAGAGATGTTCTTTATCCAGCACTGTGATTATCTAATGCCTAGAGTACACCAAATGCGTACTGACCTATCTCAGTATTATCATTCTACTAATCCATCTGCAAGATTGACTTATATGACAGGAGCAGATGAGAAAGTAAACTTTGAGATAAATGGTACAGATCTATTACTACGTGACCTTAATATTTTTGCTACTACAACTGCAAATCATAGATCAATTCTTGAGCAGTTAAAACAAATGGCATTACAAAACAATACAACCGGAGCATCTATTTATGATCTTGGTAAAATTGTTCAGTCTGACTCTATTGCACAACTTAACAGTGTGCTTAAACAATCTGAAGCTAAACAAGATCAGCAGAAACAACAAGAAATGCAACAGCAACAACAAATGCAAGAACAACAACTTGCCGCTCAAAAAGAGCAGAAACAAATGGAGATTGATGCTGCAGAGATAAGAGATGAGAAAAACCGTCAAAGAGATATTCTTGTTGCTGAGATTAGAGCCGCTGGAATGGGTTCAATGGTAGACATTAATGAGAACAAGCAATCAGATTATATAGATGCTATGAAAGAAATTAGATCTACTCAAGAATTCCAAGATCAGACTAATCTTCAAAGAGAAAAAGAAGTTAACCGTTTAAATATGGATTCACAAAAGAACCAAATTGAGCGTGAGAAAATTGCTGCACAAAAGGAAATAGCAAACAAACAACTTCAAATTGCCCAAGAAAATAAGAACAGATTTGACTCAGGTAAACAAAATAAAGGAGAGAAAAAATAAGGTTAGCTATATAATCTCAAAAAAAATTAATGCTAATAATAAATTTCTCAAGTTTAATGTGTATATTATATTATAAACAAAACCAACACAGATGACAGATGCAGTAAAAAATCCTGATGAAGATCAGGTACTAGACACTACAACGGTAGGTCAAGTAGATGTAAATATTGATGAGCTCTTTGGAATGCCTGGTGCAGAAAGTGTAATGCTTCCTGCTGATGGATCTAAAGAAGAAAAACCAAAGTCTATGTTTTCTAAAGAAAATGTAGACACTTCGTTCCTTGACACTACTGTTAGAACTCCTGAAGAAAAAGCTGAAGCAGCTGAAAAGAAGGCAGACGTTGAAGAAACAATTGCTGAACTTGATGGTCTAATTTCTCAAGAAGAGGATGCTGGTAATAAAGGAAGACCAAAGGTTGATAAATCAGGTCTTTCTGAGTTAGCAATGAAAATGATTGAGGAAGGCACGCTTATTCCTTTTGATGATGATAAACCATTAGAGGAATATACTACTAAAGACTTCCGTGAATTATTTGAAGCTAACTTCCAAGAAAGAGAAAATAAAGTAAGAGAATCTACACCAAAAGAATTCTTTCAAGCTTTACCAGAAGAACTCCAAGTGGCAGCTAAATATGTAGCTGATGGCGGAACAGATCTCAAAGGTCTATTTAGAACTCTTGCTCAAGTAGAAGAAGTTTTTGAATTAGATCCAGAATATGAAGATCATCAAGAAGAGATTGCACGTCAATACTTATATGCTACAGGTTTTGGAACTCCAGAAGAGATTGAAGATGAAATTCAAGATTGGAAGGATATTGATAAGCTTGGTCAAAAAGCTAAACAATTTAAACCAAAATTGGATAGAATGCATGAGGAAGTTGTTGCACAAAAACTTGCAGAGCAAGAATATAGAAAACAACAACAAGCTGAGCAGGCTAAAGCATATCAAGATAATGTATATAACACACTTAGTGTAGGTGAATTAGGTGGTGTTAAACTTGATAGAAAAGTTCAAGGGATGTTATACTCAGGATTGGTACAACCAAACTATCCTTCTATCTCAGGAAAACAAACCAACTTGCTTGGTCACTTACTTGAGAAGTATCAGTTTGTTGAACCAAGACATGACTTAATTGCTGAAGCTCTTTGGTTACTTGCAGATCCAGATGGATATAAAGCAAAAGTAAAAGATCAAGGTGCAAAAGCTACAGTTGAGAAAACAGTAAGAACATTAAAAACAGAAGAGGCTAGAAAACTTTCTAGTTCTTCAACAAATACAGGTGATGATGATGCTAGAAGACCGGCAGCAAAATCACAACAAAGAACCCTCTCTAGACCAAATAATTTGTTCAAGAGATTTTAATTAGTAACAATTTAAATAAATAAATACAAATGGCAACTCCAGTTTTAAACAATGGTATATTCCTTAGGGATACCGCTTACAACGCAAGTTCCCATGTGGATT
>ENA-UPTJ01001806-UPTJ01001806.1-marine-metagenome-genome-assembly--contig:-NODE-1806-length-10859-cov-4.956405_pt1 | contig 10859 bp, 15 predicted proteins | sample MGYA00238168_ERZ767080 | MGnify/ENA primary metagenome ERZ767080 (study PRJEB28935, sample SAMN06266237) | marine metagenome | isolation source: Columbia River Estuary | place: USA:Columbia River... | reverse complement strand
TATTAGTTATGTTATTATTGATATTGCTTATCGAAATTCAAATGGTCAAACATATTTAATCAATGCTAGTGGGCAATCTTACTGGTATAGCTCATTTAATCTTGCTTTTTATGCTCAAGAGACATTGAGAATTTGGGTTACCAATCTATACGTTGGAATTGCAACTTCTGGACCAGCTTATACTTTAGATGTTAATGGAAACGCCCATGCTAGTTCATTCGTAACATCATCTGATGCTCGTTTCAAGAAAAATATTCGCCCATTAACTAACTCACTGCAGAAAATAACCCAACTTGACGGCGTAATTTACGAGTGGAACGAATTTGTAAATAGCCGAAGAGATGGTTATGAACTCAATGTTCCAATCGTGGGTCTTATTGCTCAAGACGTAGAGAAAATTATCCCAGAGATTATTTCCAAATGGAAATTGTCGGATGACTGCCAAGATGCAAGAGCAATTGATTACACCCGCATAGTTCCTTACCTTATTGAAGCCGTCAAGGAACAACAGGTTCAAATCACGACACTATCAAATCGCCTGTTAGCTGTGGAATCTGGTTCTAGTAATTAGTGGAGTTTTTCAAAAATCTTGACAGGATTTACTGCATCAATTTGGGCCATCGTAAAGACCGGTGGACAAGTTGCTTGCAACAGTTTGAAAACTTAGGAATCGCAGACAAGGTAATACGTCATGAACCTAAACCGTGTTTATTAGGGTCGCTCTCTAGAAAAGCCAATGCACAGGCAAGCTGTGCATTGGCCCATTACACCCTGATGACAGAAGCCTTAAAGTCTGGGTGTGCCAACACACTCATACTAGAGGATGATTTTCTTTTCCACCGAGGCGCTGAGTGGACAAACAAAAAACTTTTACAAGGCTGGTCTGAGTTGCCAAAAGATTGGGACCTCTTTTATCTTGGAGCCTATTTTGTCCATGGATACCACTACTTACCAGCTTTACATTTCTCAAAAAATCTAGTCAGAGTAAAGACAGGCCTTTGTAACCATGCTGTAGCTTATTCAAGACAAGGCCTGAACAAAATTCTACAAGAGTTAAAACTTGAAAGTGAAGCAGACCTCCTGAATTTTTCTAACGAGTTTGAGGCCATTGACTGGTATATGGTACGGTGGTTCCAAACTAGAGGCCAGTGTTTTGCTCCAAATGAACTGGCATGCATCCAAAATCCTGGACAGTCTGATATTGAAGGCCAGTTTTGGGACTACTCGAGTATGTTTGCATCAAGCTACCAGACACATGTCATGGGTATGGATAGTTCAAACTCAGTGACATAAAATCTTTTGGTTTTCCAATTTCAATGTTGCTCTTTTTTTCGTTTTCCACCCACACAATGTCAGGATCATTCAATTGCAAGCACCGGTGGTGAATAGCCGGATCGTAGTATTCCCTCAAGTATCTGACTAATCGTTGTATTTCACGATTACGAACAACGGTCTGTGAGTTGTGGCTTTTGTACTGGATGTATCCAAACTTCTTGATATGAACCATCCTGGTAGTAAGAAAGGTTCTAACCATAAGATCGTAGTCATCAGCCACATGGATATCTGAGTTAAAACCTCCTATTGCATCAAAAAGATTCTTCCTCCATGCCCTTGCATGATTTGGGCAACCGACAATGTGTCTTATCGTTTTTGAATTTATATCGGGGTAATTTGTAACACGGTATGTCTTGCCGTTGTATTCTTCATCACGATAGGACCCAAAACCAAGTGCCCAATCTGCGGCATATTCGAAATTTTCCCCAGTACTTTCCCACACTTCACAACAGTCAGTGTATGCAAAACCAGCGTTGGGGTACGTTTTAAATGCTTTTACAATCAGCTCCAAGCAAGTATTTGTAAATTCATCATCATGGTCTATTTCTACCAAAATAGTTCCACTGGCCAAAGCACTAGCCCATTTTTTTACCTCGCCAATGCGGCCAGAAGCAATGTGAGGTTTGAACACTTTTATCCTTGGGTCTGTTATGACCGATTGGATAAAGTCAAAATTTTCCATGCCAGGGGAATCATCCACAATGATCCACTCCCAATTATCATAGGTTTGCGCGATAATTGACTTTAACGGACGGAAAATTCGTGTCCCTGTTTTGTACGTTGTGGTAAAGATTGATACCTTTGGAAATTCTGTGCTAACATTCAGGGCCAACTCCAAGTACCGTTTCATGATAAATTTTCCAAGGTCTTCACTGGAAAAATTGGTTCCGTCAACCCACCTCTGACGCACTTCAAATGGCGCACATGACAGCGTTGTGTATTTTTGCCAAGGACCAAACGTGATGAAAATGTTTGGGTTCCACGTCTTTATGGCCTCATTCAAGGAGTTGTCACTATCATAGTGTACCACCGTATAACCGGTTTCCTCATATTCTGGCGATGGTCCAGATTTCCAATCAAATCCTGCGTTCTGTCCAAAAACACAAACCGTAATTCGTTCTCCTTTCATGCCATGGTTATTCCTAAGATCTCAGTCATAGTGACAAATTTCAATTATGGTCGATACCTTTTTGAGTGTGTTGAAAGTATACGAAATCAGAAGTTCAAAGACTTTGAGTTGATCATTGTGGATGATGCATCGACAGATGGGTCATCCGCTCTTGTCGGGCATTTAGCAGATAAGGCAGTCACATTCAAGAAGAACCAGGGAACACACATTGCGTCTAATACGGGAGTACAAATAGCATCTGGCACCCACTGTGTCTTTGTCAATGCAGATGACAAACTGGACCCTGAGTTTCTGTCAGCCAGTCTTTCCACTCTGGAAAATGACCCATCACTGTCTCTGACCTACACTGACTTTTGGCACTTTGGCCAATCACAAGGCAAAAAATTTGATCATGGGGTAGTATTTCCAGAGTGGGACCTTGAGCGGTTAAAGCAGTACAACTTTATCCTATGCTCGGCCCTTTTCAAAAAGGAGGCCTTTGGCCAAGTTGGAGGTTTTCAAGTTGATTATGGCATGGAGGACTATGACCTTTGGTTACGTATGGCTTTGAAGGGCCACAAAGGCAAACGAACTCCTGGGTACCTCTACCACTACCGGGCCCATGAATGCAATCGAACCCTTAGCGTGAATGTGGGATTGGCGATGGAAAATATCAAATCCAGAAATGGAGTCTTATCCAGCCAAGTTAATGCCAACACCGTAGTGCCTTATTTAGACTCAACGGAGACAACCTTCTCTATTTGCTATGCCACTCGTAGATCTTGGTGCATAGAAACGGTGGTTGGAGACTGGCTTGAAAAATCAAGCAACAGAAAAGCCGTTGAGTTCATCATTTGTGTTGATGCTGACGACAGCGAATCTGTTGAAAGTGCCAAGGGCACTTGCCAACACATTGGTAACACCCGAGTTGTGGTCCAGTCATCAGCACCTTTCAACTGTGTAAAAGCGTGGAATGCTGCGGCCAAAGCTTCGAAAGGAAAAGTCCTGGTAATGGTCTCAGATGACTTTGTTCCACCTCAAAATTGGGACTCTCAACTAGTGGGACTGCAATCAAACTGGATTAACGAATCGTGGGTGGTAAGAGTAAATGACTGTAACAACTCGACAACCAACAAGCCCTTTACTTTGCCAATCCTTACTCGTTCCAGGTACGAGAAACTTGAGTACGTTTTCTGGCCTGAATATGAGTCCATCTTTAGTGACACAGAGTTTGGCGATCATGCCCAACTTGATGGGGTTGTAATTGACGCAAGAACCCTTCTGTTTGAACACATTCATCCCACCTGCCTAAAACGCAGTCCGGATGCTGTTGACAAAGCCCACTCATCCACTAAACGTTGGGACACAGGCGAAGCCATCTACAAACGAAGAAAAGCTTACGGTTTTGATGAGTCTAGCCAGTGGAAAGCTCCGCCAACCATGGACTTGATAGCAGCTTGGAAAGCCTATACATCCTCAGTAAAAACGCCAGTGTACTCAGTTTCTCTTGAAGCCTCTCTTTGGCTTGAAAGTAGACTGGAGAGGTCTAAAAAAGAAAGACGCCTGGGCCTTGAGATTGGGGCCAATTTTATCTCCATAGTTTTTGCAGCCAGTGGTCTTTATACAACCACAGCTGATATCAACACGCAGGATACGGACAGTACCCAAAAATTTGCAGCTCTCCTGGGCCTCTCCATTGACACAGCCAAACTTAGCACCATGCCAATCAAGAAGTTTGATATTGTTTTTGTCAATGCTTATGATGCTAACTCAACAGACCGATACAACCTGATTGTGGATCTGGCCCCCAAGTACTTGAATCACGATGGCCTTTTGGTGTTAAATGATGGCCACTTTGTAAATGTGAGACGGGCGATGGATGCCCTTATTGGCTTGGGTTGGAAAGCTGAAATTCCGCCACAAACCATGGACAAGTATGACCGCTATTGCATGGTTCTTAGACGTTGAACAGATCGTATATCGATTTTTTCAACGGTTCTATCCGTGGGACAGTGTCGGCTAACTGTCCTATTTTTGAATAGTAACCTGAAATTCTTCTGTTCTTGAGTATCTCGCCATTTCTGTTAAAAACTTTAGACCACTTGGACTCAGGGTTAAAGTCATTTTTTGACTCCCAGTTGTGAAATGTACTTTCACCCGGGTGGTATATGGGGTACGTAAACTCACCCGTCTGAAGTGAGGTGCCTTTGTACCGCATATTAAACTTAGTGGGATCTACATTGACTGTCTTCCAACCATACTGTCTGGCCCTTATGGCGATGTCGATGTCTTCGCCTGAACCAGGTGAGAATATCTCGTCTAACAGGCCTATAGATTCAAGCATTCTCCTTTTAAGTGCCACACAGAATCCAACAAAAAACCATGATTGGCTGTTCTCGCACCACAGCTCATGAACGCCAGTGATGCCAACTTTCTCATCTTCAATAAGTGGCTTGAGAAGTATTTTTTTCCATGTGTCCTTTGAGGGCTGTCCAGGTTTTTGCGAATCTAGGTAGTCTAGCAGAATCGCATCGTCATTCCACATGGCTACAATGTCACCTTTTGAAACTTTGATGCCTTCGTTTGTGGCCTTAGTAAAACCAATGGCCTCATCAAACCACAAGACTTTTATTGGCATGCTGTCTGAGTAGCCAGACAGCGCTTCACGCGTCTTTTCTGTGCACCCATTACACACATACACCAACTCGATGCCAGCAAGGTCAGAGTTGCGCCTGAACGCTTCAAGTTGAGGCACGAGAAACTCCTCGATCTTTGACTCCAAGTGCGCCGGGTTGTAGACTGGGATGACAATTGACAGCTGCATGAAATTTTTAAAGAATTTTGTTTACAGATTTCTTGACTTGCCGTATACTCTATTCACGGTTAATAAACAAGAACAAAAATCATATGGCCCTAAAAACAATCAAGACTAACTCCAAGGATGTGACTGCCAAGAAATCTGGCAGCGACATTAAGACGGTTTCTATCTCTGGCCAGTTGATCAGTAAGTTCAATGCGGCCAAGGCTGACATTGCTCGCGCTGAGGCCGACATCCTAGAGATTGAACCCATCATCAAGCGTGAAGGTTCACGTGAGGTCTTCGCGATGAACGTCACTCAAAAGTCGAGTGACACCAAGTCAGTCAAGTTAGTTGATGATACTGGCGCTGGTGTCCGTGTCACCCTCAGTGCAGTCTATCCGGCTCTGGCCGAAGAGACTGCAGTCAATCTGTTTGAGTCTTCTGTGCTTAAGGCCGATGGCACGAAGGCTGATGTGAATGACTACGTCATACAAACTCGCAAGGCCAAGTTTGACTCCAAGGCTTTCCTCAAGGATGGTGACTTCTGTGAGACTAACTATGCGGCCTTCTTCAAGGCTTGCCAACAGGTGGCTGACAAGCTGGGCATTGCCAACCCCATGTCCACTGAGGTTGTGGTTGTTCCCAAGCCTGACTTTGACAAGCGTCGCTACACCGACTTCGACTTGTCCAGCCAGGTTCGCATCTATGAAGTGGTTCCTAACAAGACCTCGATCACTCCTATCGTCACTGAGTAATTTGGTCTAGCGCTTGGGGTTAGCCTAGAAAGCCCCCAACTTTATAATGAAGACCATTCTGAATTCACTGGACTTGATACCTCAAGGTGAGAGTGTTCTTCATGTATTGACTGTGGAGAAGGACCCTAAAAAGCAAGCGCAAAAAAGAGAGATCCAAGTACAAATTTTCCAACCAGAAGCCAACCTTGAGAAGCGAGTGATTAGCCTGCCACGTTTCTGCAAGATCCCACCCATAAAGTCAGTCAAAAACTTGAACCTGCCACAAGACTACAATATGACATATGTGGGTCGTTATGGCGAGATATGGTCCACGTCCACCGGACTCTCAGCCATTATACGAAGGAAAGACTCCAAAGTCACATTTTATGGAGATGACTCCTGTTCAAAAATCCATGACTACATAGTTGAGGCTGCCCATCGAGGACTAAGCTTAGTCCAGGCTACAGACATCATTTGCAACGAACTTACACGATGATTACGATTAAGACATTCTCTCCACTGACAAAAGAAACGGTTACCAGTGGCCCATATGATAGTGCAGATATTCTAGAACGTTTTCTCTCAAATAAGATAAGACAATTCCTCAGAGTTAAAACTCGTCAATCTCTTGTTGAAGGTCCACTTTTTTCTTTTGGAGTTCTGCCACCTTTGCAAGAAAGAAATGGCACCTTCTTACCTGCGGGTGTAGTCATTATTAAAGATGGCATGCCAGAAATTGTCAGGATCCCGCGATTTGTGGGCACTTTGGCCTCTTTGGCCGAAGAAGCCACCTTTAAACGATACGTGCGAAAATCAAGGCCGAGTGAGTACATGAAACCATGAAAACAGACCTGCATGAAATTACAGTAATGCTAAAACCTGACTTAGACTCAGTCTCTATTTCGTCTGAGGAGTTTTCTGAAGCGTTTAAACTTTTTGAAAACAAAGTCAACAGTGGGCCCTTTCCTATCACAGGTTACTGCAACCTTACATTTGGTCAGCCCACACATGTCATCACGCATGTCTCGCAAGTTGATAAGTCAACCTACCAAGCCCGCGTGGGTTTTTTGGAGTCTCACCCTGAAACAGGCCCAATGGCCAAGAAAATCTTGGTGGCCTCCCTTGAAGACAGGGTCAAGTGGCAGTTTGCTGTGACTAGACATGAGTCATCCGTCGAAATCTTCTCAGTCGAAGCTTGCCTATGAATATCTCCAACCCACACCTCATAACTGAATTTGCAACTGCTTTCCAGGACTATGACCATGACACCTTTGTAGTCTCAACTGAGGGCCAAAAAATCCAAGTTTTCGTCAACCCAGACCTGGTCTACAAGTCCGTTGGACGTCCACCTCGCCGAATTGAGTACAAGACCCAGGACGAGTTTCATGACGCTCACTACGCATGGCAGGAAAAATCCTGTCAGTTTGCCCGGTCAAATCTGGAGGTTTTCAGCTCGAAAATCCACGGGGAGTTCTCAAAAACCTTCTCAAAAAATGCATGGAACAAGCCTTTTCTCGTGATCGAGTAAAAATTGTTCCACGTGGAACAACGCTTTTTTCAATGCCAGGCGCAGCGAAAATGGCCTGGTGAAAATTTCTTGAAAAAACTTCTCAAAAATTGTTTACAAAATCTGGTCAATAGATCAAGATGTCCGTGTTGAAGGCGCTGCCTTCCAAGTTAAAAATAAATAAAACACAAACACAAGCACAGATGAACATTACACTCGCATCCATCGCCGACTACCGCAACCAGCTCAACGCCCTGGAGCAACTCATCGTCAACCGCGACCACATTCAAGCCCGTATTCAAGAGATTGACAACGTCCTTGAAGGAATCCTTGATCAAGTCGCCAAGCCAACCAAGAAGTTTCGTTACGTTGGCAGCAACACTCTGGTTTCTAGCAAAAGCCGTCACGCTGGTGATTCACTGGCTCCTCGCCTTCAAGCCGCATGCCTCAAGTTTCCAGAAGGAATCACGTTAGGTGAACTGACCGAAGAGCTGGGCGTTGCTAAAATAACAGCTTCAGCTTACGTCTACTCCTCACGGATTGGAGGAAAGTTCCTCCACCGCGACTACAACGAAAATGGAAAACCTGTTTGGTTCTTCAAGCATAACTAAGCCATAAATAAACTGTTCTATAAGCGGAGCCTACGGGCTCCGCTTTTTTATTGATGATGCCATGAAATTGTTGTCACCTGCAGATTTCATTTACAAGAATGGGCAGTTTTACTACAGCGACCGCCTAATGTCGGCCACTACTGTCAACGTAAAGTCAAAGTTAACCCTGAATTGCCCAGATCAAGGAGGTAGAAGAGTAGTTCTTCCTGAAGGGGTCTATTCCCTTAACGAACTTAAGGCCCAAGTTATTTTAACCCAATGAAAGCTTTACCCTGGCAAGAATGGCCAAAGCCCGATTATATGAATGAAAAGTCCAACACCATGAAAGTTGAACCTGAAACTTCTGAAAAGTCCAACACACTAAACCTGTCCCTTTTTGATGTGACTGGACCCTACAACTTGAGTGCCTATGTTCTGGCATATAGCGGCCAGAACGCCATAGACGCACTTACACACCACCCAGATTCACCCTGGGCAAAGATCGGCGTGTGGGATGAACAATGTCAAGCTGAGTATATTGGTCAGACCTTGGTGCCAAAGAAGAATTGGTTCTATCTGTTGGCCAACATGGGTGATACAGATTCCCCACATGGCCTGATCATGTCCAAGGCTCTGTGAGAGTGGCTTTGTATTTAGGGTGTGCAAAGAGCCAAACAGATAATCTCACGGATTGTTGAGGCCCCTCAACCTTCTATACCTGCAAAGCAGGTTGCAAGTCTTACCAATCAACCTGCTGCTATCCACAGATCTGTTCAACGCACAAACCCAGTCTTGTCACAAGATTTCGTTGACTACTTGAAGACGGTCGAAAATGGGTCTAAAGTTGGCTACAAGAATGGCAGGTGGTTTCCACACGCTGACCCCTCAGGTGGATACAACATCGGCTACGGCCACCATCTCCAATCAACTGAAGAGTATAATCAGCTTGTAAAGACAGGCCTCTCAAACGATCAAGTCAATGATCTTCTGGCCAAGGATGTGTTTTCAGCCCAGAAGACAGTGGACGACTACATCCAGAGAAGATACAAAGTCAAACTCCACCTAGAGCCCAAACAGTATCAAATGTTGATTGACTACGTGTTCAACATTGGAAATTTAGACGGTTTTCCAAAGATGGTTGATGCTGTCATCAGATCTAATAAGGACATCATGAACAAGGAATACAAACGCACGGGCATAATTCGTGGAAAGAAGCAAGAACTCACGGGCCGCAACACCATGTTTGCCAACAAGTTTTTGGCCCAAGCAGAGTCCATAGCTTAAGTTCTTTATCCTATGCTAGGCATAAATCCCATGGATGTTCCTCTGTACGTCGAGTCATTCCAGAAAAAAGGCCGGCTTGTCATCGACAACGTTCTTGAGACCTCAGCCGCAGAACGTGTGGGCGATTTTCTGAAAACCATGCCAGAGGACTGGTGGTTTGCTTCAACGTGGCCCAATCGTGATCTAAACGATGAAATGGAAGTCCACCGTTGTGACAAGTCCAATAACTACTACATCGAGAAGGCGCGCAATGCAGCATGTCATGCGTTGGACTACAGCAGGTTCTCTTACTCTTTCTTCCGCACAACCAATGACCACCATGCAGCTTGTGCCTGTCGTTACTGTGAAGTGGCCAATTTTATCAAGTCCAAGCCATTCATTGATTTCCTAAACCAAGTCACTGGCATGGAACTGACAGCGGTTAACGAGTGTTTTGCTAATCGCTACTCTGGTGGTTCATGGCTGGCCACTCATTCAGACGATGTCAATGGTCGTTTGGCCTTTGTGTACCACTTGACAAAAAACTGGAACATTTCATGGGGTGGACTGTATGTGGCCCACAATCCAGATGGCACCTTGTCAGCAATGCCTCCAAGCTTTAATAGGTTGGCCATTTTCACTGTTGGTAGCAACCAGACACCACACTGTGTGACGCCCATACTGCCTGGAATATCCCATTCTAGGTATTCTATAACGGGTTGGGCCAAATAATGCTGACGTGGTGAAATGGCATTGTTTCATTCCAACAAGATTGAGGTAAAGGATTCGCCCATACATGGACGTGGTGTTTTTGCCACATCTGACATCCAAGCGGGTGAAGTACTTGAGGAGTGCCACTTTTTTACTCTTGGCCACACTCAAACTTCAGCAAATGACGGGTCCCTATACCAAGTGGTTTTCTGTTGGCCCATGGGTAACAAGGAGTGCCATGCTGTGGTATTGGGCTATGGCACAATCTATAACCATTCTGATGACAATAACGCCACATGGGATACTGACAGTGGGCTTCGTCTTTACCGGTTCTACGCCACCAAGGAAATAAAATCTGGCCAAGAAATCCTAACAAACTACATGCGATGATTCTGTTCTACACCTTATGAAACTGTCCATACTCATACCATCCATACCTTCTAGGTTGTCGATGCTTAAGGACCTTTTAGAGGAGTTGGACCGTCAGTCAAAAGGTCTTGACGTGGAAATATTGGCCCTCTCAGACAACTGTAAGAGGCAGGTTGGTATCAAGAGAAACTCCTTGATGCAGATGGCCAAAGGTGAGTACATTACTCACTTAGATGACGATGATTTTGTCGCACCTGACTACATAGAAACAATCTTGGATTGCATCAACAATGGCACCAAGCCAGACGTGATCTGTTTCAAGTCAAGGAGCTACATTGATGATGAGCAACCCTTTATTGTTAGCACCAGCTTGGCTTATGAAAATGAGGAATCTAGGTATGTCGACGTCAACGCCAAGCTAAGAAAAAACATACGTCGTAAG
>ENA-UPTJ01001796-UPTJ01001796.1-marine-metagenome-genome-assembly--contig:-NODE-1796-length-10897-cov-4.681332_pt1 | contig 10897 bp, 10 predicted proteins | sample MGYA00238168_ERZ767080 | MGnify/ENA primary metagenome ERZ767080 (study PRJEB28935, sample SAMN06266237) | marine metagenome | isolation source: Columbia River Estuary | place: USA:Columbia River... | reverse complement strand
CCGCGAGGGCGTCCTCCTGAACCACGGCGAGCAACTCGCAGCCGTTCTCGGTGGGCGCCGCCAGAACGACTTCGCCAACGCTGCTGGCGTGCACGGGCGAGAACAGCTCGGCGCCGACCGCCGGCGTTGCCCCATCCAGCGCCAGGCGGTACATCCGTCGTTTGAGCTTGCCCAGGTACTGCATGCGCGCAACGATTTCCTGGCCAGCGTAGCAGCCCTTGCGAAAGCTCACGCCGCCGAGTGCCTGCAGGTTGATCATCTGCGGGATGAACAGCTCGCGGGTAGCACCGAAGACCTGGCCGACGCCGGCACGAATCTGTTGCAGCAACCACGTTTCCAGAGGCCGCTCCGCGAGCGCTGCACGCAGTTGCTCATGTGCTCCCGCAGCCTGCGCCTGCGGCACCCAGAGTTCGATACGGCTTTCATCCAGGCGTACCGCGAGCATCCCGTCGGCAGTCCGCAGAGCGCCTGGTTCCGCTGGCGCGCTCAGCGCAGAAGCCAGCGGCAGTTCGGCTACGCCCTGAATGCCGTAACGCACCCAGTCCGTACTCGCGTCCTGCAGTTGTACCTTGAAGAACACCGCGTACTTCTTCAGGTCGGCCAGTTGCGCTTCGATCAGGTCGCAGGCCATGGCCAGCAGATAGCCCTGGGCATGCGGGACGATGCGAAAGCTCGAGAGCATCCTTCCCTTGGGCGTGCAGCGCGCGCCGAGGCTGCTGTGGCTGTCATCGAGATAGTCGAGGTTGCAGGTGAGCTGACCCTGCAGGAATTTGGCCGCGTCGGGTCCCTGGACGCTGAGGACGCCCTCGTGGGGCAACAGGCAGAAGAAGGCGGAAGTGGGCATGACTGACACTGAAGAATGACTCGTCGTCGACTCGAGGCCCATCATAGAGCGCCAGCGACAGGCATGCCAGCGGGTGCGGGAGCGCGGCGCAGCCGGCTATACTGCCGGCCTCATTTTCAGGAGCCGCCCGATGGTCGACGCAACCGAACTCAATCGCCTCTTCTGGCACAGTCGTCGTGGCATGCTCGAACTGGACGTGCTGTTGGTTCCCTTCGTGCGAGAAGTCTATGCACTGCTCGATGCCGAGGATCAGGCGCGTTATCGCAAGCTGCTCGAGTGTGAGGACCAGGACATGTTTGGCTGGTTCATGCAGCGTGAGGAGCCTCAGGACCCTGACCTGCAGCGCATGGTGCGGATGATCCTGGATCGTGTCCAACCCAAGTGAGAGCTTCGAATGCAGCTGGCGCGGCTCTCGTGCCCTGCTGCTGATCTATCTTGCGCTGCAGATGCTGGCGCTGGGTAGTGCGCTGATGCTTGAGCTGCCTTGGTGGGGTGTTGCGTCGGCAATTGCTGTCTGCACTGCTCACGCGCTCTGGGTGTTGCCGCGACAGATACTGCTGACGCATCCGTCAGCCTGCTGCGCGTTGCGTCGTGATGCGTCGGGATGGGCGCTGTGGAGTGCGGCGCACGGCTGGCGCTCTATTCAGCTGCAGCCTGACAGTCTCGCATTGCCGGCGCTGGTGGTGCTGCGCTGGCGCTTTGCTGGCGAGCGTAGAGTTCGCGGCCTGTGCATTGCGCAAGGCGCGATGAGTGCGGATGCCCATCGTCGTCTGCGCTTGCGCCTGAAGTTCAGTCGCAAAAGGTGGGCGGCAGCAGAATAGTGTCCTGCGCCTGCGGCAGCATCTCCGGGTAGTCGAGCGTGTAGTGCAGTCCGCGGCTCTCGCGGCGAAGCATTGCCGAGCGGATCATCAGATCGGCTACCAGCGCCAGATTGCGCAACTCGATGAGGTCGCGGCTGACCTTGTAGTTGCTATAGAACTCGTCAATTTCCGCCAGCAACAGGGTGACCCGGTGCTGGGCGCGCATCAGCCGCTTGTTGGTACGAACGATGCCGACGTAGTCCCACATGAAACGCCGCAGCTCGTCCCAGTTGTGGGCGATGATCACGTCCTCGTCCGAGTCGGTCACCTGGCTGGCGTCCCACTGCGGCAGCGTAGGCGGCGACCCGACGCTGTCGAGCTGAGTGAGGATGTCGGCGACGGCGGCCCGGGCATAGACGAAACACTCCAGCAAGGAGTTGCTGGCCAGGCGATTGGCCCCGTGCAGGCCGGTGAAGCTGGTTTCTCCAATGGCATAGAGGCCGGGGACGTCGGTGCGTCCATGCGAATCGATGACTACCCCGCCGCAGGTGTAGTGAGCGGCAGGCACCACCGGGATCGCCTGGCGAGTTATGTCGATGCCGAAACTAAGGCAGCGTTCGTAGACGGTGGGAAAGTGTTCGCGGATGAACTCTGCCGGCTTGTGGCTGATGTCCAGGTAGACACAGTCTATGCCCAGGCGCTTCATTTCATGGTCGATGGCCCTGGCGACTATGTCGCGTGGGGCGAGTTCGGCGCGCTCATCGAAGCGTGGCATGAACCGTTCGCCGCTTGGCAGCTTGAGCAGGGCGCCTTCGCCGCGCAGCGCCTCGGTGATGAGGAAGTTCTTCGCCTGCGGATGATAGAGGCAGGTCGGGTGGAACTGGTTGAACTCAAGATTTCCGACTCGGCAGCCGGCGCGCCATGCCATCGCTATGCCATCGCCGCAGGCACCATCGGAATTGCTGGTGTAGAGGTATACCTTGGCCGCGCCACCGGTTGCCAGAATCACGAAGCGCGCGGCGAAGGTGTCGACTTCGCCACTGCTACGATTGAGGACGTAGGCGCCCAGGCAGCGGTCGCCCTCCAGGCCCAGGCGACGCTCGGTAATCAGATCGACCGCGACATGCTGTTCGAGCAGATGGATGTTGCTGCGCTGGCGTGAGCGCGCCAGCAGCGTGTTGAAAATTGCCGCCCCAGTTGCATCGGCGGCGTGAATGATCCGCCGATGGGTATGTCCGCCTTCACGGGTCAGATGAAACTCGAACCCCCCGTCCTCGTGAAAACCCTTCTCGTCTCGGGTGAAAGGCACGCCCTGGTCGATCAGCCACTGGATCGACTCGCGACTGTGCTCCACGGTAAAGCGCACCGCTTCCTCGCGACAAAGGCCACCACCAGCATTAAGGGTGTCCTGAACGTGGGATTCCACTGTATCCATGTTGTCGAGAACGGCGGCAACTCCACCCTGGGCCCAAAAGGTCGAGCCGTTGGCCAGATCGCCTTTGCTCAATACAGCGATGCTCAGGTGTTCCGGCAGCGTCAGAGCAAGCGTGAGGCCGGCGGCACCGCTACCGATGACCAGGACGTCGTGAAGGTGGTGTTGGCTCATTAAAGGGTCCGCGGTCAGTAGGGCGCTCGCTAGTATATAGGCAGGTGTCCCTGCACAATAGGCGCGCCCAGTTTCCCGGCTGGCTGCCCAAGATCTGCCGGCGTTCGCCGGCACTGGCGCAGGGTTTTCGAAACAAGGGAACCATTTTTGCGTCGCTACGTTCTAACATCGGATTCCTTGCGCCGGACGCATTCACGCGCGGTGCGCAGATGCTGCATGCAGGTATCGGCAAGGCTGGTTGCGAGGGGCCGGTTTGGGACTGATCCGATCAGCTGGGAGCGTATTTTGGGGGAGAGAACTTTTGCGCGAGGCTCTAGTCTATCTAGGCAGATTGATAAGGGTTTCGGCGCGCATCTCCTCCGAGCTTGACGAGGAGAGTACATGCTGACTCAGGAAGAAGATCAAAAGCTGGTCGAACGCGTGCAGAAGGGAGATAGGCGAGCCTTTGATCTGCTGGTGATGAAGTACCAGCACAAGATTCTCGGGCTGATCGTGCGTTTTGTGCACGACTCCCACGAGGCTCAGGATGTAGCCCAAGAGGCGTTCATCAAGGCTTATCGGGCTTTGGGTAATTTTCGCGGTGACAGTGCGTTCTATACCTGGCTGTACCGCATCGCCATCAATACGGCGAAGAACCATCTGGTGTCGCGGGGGCGTCGCCCGCCGGACAATGATGTGAGCTCCGAGGATGCTGAGTTCTATGACGGTGATCATGGACTCAAAGACCTTGAATCTCCGGAACGGCTGATGCTGCGGGACGAAATCGAAGGCACGGTCCATCGAACTATCCAGCAACTGCCGGAAGACTTGCGCACGGCGCTGACCTTGCGCGAGTTCGATGGATTGAGTTACGAGGACATCGCTTCAGTCATGGCGTGTCCTGTAGGTACCGTACGCTCGCGCATATTTCGTGCGCGAGAAGCAATCGACAAGGCTCTGCAACCCCTTTTGCAAGAGTCCTGAGACAGCGGCGTCAGCCAAGAGAGGAACGCTATGAACCGTGAAGCCCTGCACGAATCGCTGTCCGCAGTGATGGATAACGAAGCGGACGAGCTTGAACTGCGCCGAGTGCTCGCCGCCAGCGAGGATGCTGAGATGCGTGCGACTTGGTCGCGTTATCAAGTGGCACGCGCCGCCATGCATAAGGAGTTGCTCGAGCCGCGTCTCGACGTTGCCGGGGCGGTCTTTGCTGCTCTGGACAAGGAGCCCGTTCCCGCTCGTCGTCTGGGTGCCTGGCCGGCGCTGGGGCGTGTGGCGGTGGCGGCGTCTGTTACCCTTGCGGTTCTTGTGGGGGTGCGTTTCTATAACGAAGCGGATGCCACTGGTGCGCAGTTGGTCGAGCGTGGCGCTATTCCTGCGTCGGTGATGCCGCAGGTGCAGGAACCTGCCGTGCTGGCCGGATATTCGCTGGGCGAGGTGGAGCAGCCTCAGGCAGGCCGCTCTGCTCAGGGGGCGTCGGAGTGGCATCAGCAGCGTCTGCCCTCTTACCTGCGTCAACATGCTCAAGAGGCTGGGCTCAGTGAAGGGCCGCTTCCCTATGCTCGCGCGGCGAGCCTGGAAAACCGCTAAGGAGAAGTATGCGCGCGCTTTCAATTGCCCTCTTGCTGTCGGCTGCGCTGGTCCCGCCAGCGTTTGCCGAGGAGGCAGGTGACTGGTTGGCGAGGCTGGCGAAGGCTGACCAGCAGCAGCGATTTCACGGCACATTTGTCTATGAGCGTAATGGCAGCTTCTCGACTCATCGTGTCTGGCGGCAGCTCGGTGCCGACGGCAAGATGAGTGAAAGGCTGCTTCAGCTTGATGGGGCTGAGCAGGAAATCCTCAAGGTTGACGGTCGGGTGCAGTGCATCGCCGGCGGTATGGCCGATCAGGTGGAAGGAGCTGCGTTTTGGCCTTCTCGAGTCTTAGACCCTGCGCGTCTGCAGTCATTCTACGAGCTCAAGATGGCGGGCCATTCGCGAATCGCAGGGCGTCAGGCGGTTGTTCTGCTGCTATCTCCGCGTGACCAGCATCGCTATGGTTTCGAGCTGCATCTTGATCAGGAAACGGCGCTGCCGCTCAAGTCCCTCTTATTGAATGAAAAGGGCCTGCTTCTCGAGCGTTTCCAATTTGCCGAGTTCGATCCTTCCGCTGAGTTCGACTCCTCTAGCTTGCTTCCGGGTGATGCCTGTCGACCGGTTCGGGCGCGTGCTGAGCCGGTTTCAGTCAAGGCTGGCTGGCATGCCCAGTGGCTACCGCCGGGCTTCGAGCTGTCCGGAGTGGTCGAGCGCAAGGGCGCGGATGATGCGCCCGTGGTATTCATGACCTATGCCGACGGCTTGGCCAGGTTTTCGATTTTCGTCGAATCGCTCAATGGTTCGTCGGTAGAGGACGCCCGTCATCAACTGGGGCCGACCGTTGTGGTTTCTCGCAGGGTGACCGCTCCGGAGGGTGATTACATGATTACTGTCGTCGGCGAGATCCCCTTCGGGACCGCCGAGCGGGTGGCGGTTTCACTCAGTGCCGACGAAGGGGTTGTCGCCAGCCCATGATCGAGGAGCAGGGTCGCGTTGTCGCGGTGGAGCAGGGTGCCGTGTGGGTTGAGACCCGACGTCGCAGCACCTGTTCGAGCTGCTCGGCGCAGGCGGGCTGCGGGCAGGGCCTGATGGACCGATTGGGAGTTGATGCACAGCGAGGATTCGTCCGCGCGCTATCTGATCTCCAGCTGGCGGTTGGAGATGCCGTCGTTATCGGCATTCGCGAGGACCTCCTGCTGCGAGGTGCTCTGCTCGTCTATCTGGTCCCCTTGCTGGGGCTTTTTTGTGCAGCGCTGATCGCTACGGCGATGGGTCTTCCCGAACCGCTGGTGATCGCCGCAGCCATAGCCGGGTTTGCCCTGGCGTGGCTGTTGGTGCGCATCCGCAGCAGGCGCACCAGCGACTCTCCGAGTTCTCAGCCGGTTGTATTGCGCGCCGTTCTGGCGACACACTCCTGATTCAGATATCGATTGTTCGTTGGGGAGCAAGTAGTCCATGTTCAACCTGAAACGCAGTCTATCCGCCTTGGTGGCGCTCATTCTCGTCAGTCCGTGGCTCCATGCGGCCCAGTTGCCCGAATTTACCGAGCTGGTCGAGCAGGCTTCGCCCGCAGTGGTGAACATCAGTACTCGGCAGAAGTTGCCCGAGCGCTCCGCTAGCGATCCGCTGATGGCGCCTGATCTGGAGGGAATTCCTCCGATCTTTCGTGAGTTCTTCGAGCGTGGCGTGCCACAGATGCCCCGCTCGCCCAATGGGCAGCAGCGTCAGGCGCAGTCGCTGGGCTCGGGTTTCATCATTTCCGCAGACGGCTATGTGCTGACCAACAACCACGTCGTTGCCGGGGCAGACGAGATCATTGTTCGCCTTCCGGATCGCAGCGAGCTGGAGGCGCGTCTGGTGGGTGCTGATCCGCGAACGGACGTCGCCTTGCTCAAGGTCGAAGGCGAGGACCTGCCGACCGTCAAACTGGGCGATTCGGAAAGTCTCAAGGTGGGGGCTTGGGTCCTGGCGATCGGTTCTCCATTCGGCTTTGATCACTCGGTGACCGCTGGCATCGTCAGTGCGAAGGGGCGGAGTCTGCCGAACGAGAGCTATGTACCGTTCATTCAGACGGATGTGGCGATAAATCCCGGCAACTCGGGCGGGCCGTTGTTCAACCTGGACGGCGAAGTGGTTGGTATCAACTCGCAGATATTCACTCGCTCTGGCGGTTTCATGGGGCTGTCTTTTGCGATCCCCATCGGTGTCGCCATGGATGTTGCCAACCAGTTGAAGTCGAACGGACGCGTCAGTCGCGGTTGGTTGGGCGTGGTGATTCAGGAGGTCAACAGAGATCTTGCGGAGTCCTTTGGTCTGGACAAGCCCGCCGGCGCGCTGGTTGCGCAGGTGCTTGATGGCGGGCCTGCAGCCAAGGGTGGTTTGCAGGTGGGCGACGTGATTCTCAGCTTGAATGGCCGCCCCATCATCATGTCGGCCGATCTGCCGCATCTCGTTGGTGGCCTGAAGCCCGGAAGCAAGGCGACGCTGCAAGTGGTGCGTGAGGGCGTGCGTAAGGACTTGTCGCTTACCATTGGCATGCTTCCCGAGGAGGGTGAAAGCCTCGCTTCAGCCGGGGCGTCCGGCAAGGAGCAAAGCAGCAATCGCCTTGGTGTCACGGTCGCGGAACTGAGCGAGGAGCAGCGCAAAGGCCTGGATCTGCGCGGCGGCGTGGTCATTCGCGAGGTACAGGACGGTCCGGCTGCCTTGATCGGCCTGCGCCCGGGTGATGTGATCACTCACCTGAATAATCAGGCGATTGATTCCGCGCAGACCTTTACCAAGGTTGCAGAGGCATTGCCGCGCAATCGTTCCGTGTCCATGCGGGTATTGCGTCAGGGGCGCGCCAGCTTCATCACCTTCAAGTTGTCCAGCTAAGTTGCTTGCAGCGCTCGATTCTCGCTGAAGAAGGGCCGGCCGTAATGGCCGGCTCTTTCATTTCATCGCAGACCGATTGCCAGCCCGACGCCTGTGCGTGACTCGATCTGGCGCAATCGGGTAGACTTGCCGGCTATTTTTCGTGCCTCGTTTGTGGCCTTCAGAGTGTCGATCCGTGAGTGATCTGAGTCATATCCGCAATTTTTCCATCATCGCCCATATCGATCATGGCAAGTCCACCCTCGCCGACCGCTTCATCCAGATGTGTGGCGGACTCAGTGAGCGCGAGATGGAAGCTCAGGTGCTCGACTCCATGGACCTGGAGCGCGAGCGCGGCATCACCATCAAGGCACACAGCGTCACGCTCTATTACAAGGCGCGCGACGGCAAGGTCTATCAGTTGAACTTCATCGACACGCCGGGGCACGTCGACTTCACCTACGAAGTCAGCCGTTCCCTGGCTGCGTGCGAGGGCGCGCTGCTGGTGGTCGATGCCGGGCAGGGCGTCGAGGCGCAGTCGGTGGCGAACTGCTACACCGCCATCGAGCAGGGCCTGGAAGTGATGCCGGTGCTGAACAAGATGGACCTGCCGCAGGCTGATCCGGACAAGGTCAAGGACGAGATCGAGCACATTATCGGTATCGACGCCACAGACGCCGTCGCCTGCAGCGCCAAGAGCGGCATGGGCGTGGACGAAGTGCTTGAGCGTCTGGTGCAGGTGATTCCGCCACCCACCGGAGATGTCGAGGCGCCGTTGCAGGCGCTGATCATCGACTCTTGGTTCGACAACTATCTGGGTGTGGTGTCTCTGGTGCGAGTGCGCCATGGCCGAATCAAGAAGGGCGACAAGGTTCTGGTCAAGTCCACCGGCAAGATCCACCAGGTCGACAGCGTCGGTGTCTTCACTCCGAAACACACCGCCACTGAGGATCTCAAGGCCGGCGAGGTGGGCTTCATCATCGCGGGAATCAAGGACATCCATGGCGCGCCGGTGGGCGATACGCTGACCCTGGCGGCGACGCCTGATGTGGACATGCTGCCCGGTTTCAAGCGGGTCAAGCCGCAGGTATATGCGGGGCTGTTCCCGGTCAGCTCCGATGACTTCGAGGATTTCCGCGAGGCACTGCAGAAGCTGACCCTGAACGATGCGGCGCTGCAGTACGAGCCGGAAAGCTCGGACGCGCTGGGTTTCGGCTTTCGCATCGGCTTTCTCGGCATGCTGCACATGGAAATCATCCAGGAGCGCCTGGAGCGCGAGTACGACCTTGATCTGATCACTACCGCGCCCACCGTGGTCTTCGAAGTGGAAATGAAGAACGGCGACGTGATCTATGTCGACAACCCCTCGAAGTTGCCGGATCCGGCCGGCATGCTGGACATGCGCGAGCCCATCGTGCGGGCCAATATTCTGGTTCCGCAGGAGCATCTGGGTAACGTCATCACCCTGTGCATCGAGAAGCGCGGCGTGCAGCGCGACATGCAGTTCCTCAGCAGCCAGGTCCAGGTCAGCTACGACCTGCCTATGAACGAGGTGGTGCTGGACTTCTTCGATCGGCTCAAGTCGGTCAGTCGTGGCTACGCTTCGCTGGACTACAGTTTCGATCGCTTCCAGTCGGCCAATCTGGTGCGCCTGGACGTGCTGATCAATGGCGACAAGGTCGATGCTCTGGCGCTGATCGTGCATCGCGACAGGGCCCATCACAAGGGTCGGGTGTTGACCGAGAAGATGAAAGAACTGATCCCGCGGCAGATGTTCGACGTGGCGATCCAGGCCGCCGTGGGTGGGCAGATCATTGCTCGCACCACCGTCAAGGCGCTGAGGAAGAACGTTCTGGCCAAGTGCTACGGCGGCGACGTCAGCCGCAAGCGCAAGCTGCTCGAGAAGCAGAAGGCCGGCAAGAAAAGGATGAAGCAGGTCGGCAACGTGGAAATTCCACAGGAAGCCTTCCTCGCCGTGCTAAGGGTGGATAGCTAAGTCATGTCGATCAATTTTCCGTTGCTGCTGGTACTGGCCGTCGCAATCTGTGGGTTTCTCGCGTTGCTCGATTTGCTCTGGCTGGCTCCGCGACGCCGCCGCGCGATCGAAGCCTATCGCCGGCAGGTAGCGCAGACCGATGAAGCGGCTCTCGAGCGTCTGGCCAAGGAGCCGGTTGCGGTCGAATACGGTAAGTCGTTCTTTCCGGTGCTGGCGATAGTGCTGGTACTGCGATCCTTCCTCGTCGAACCATTCCAGATTCCTTCCGGTTCGATGCGCCCGACGCTGTTCGAGGGTGATTTCATCCTGGTCAACAAGTTCGCCTATGGCATCCGCCTGCCGGTGCTCGACCTCAAGGTGATCGAGATCGGCGATCCGCAGCGTGGCGATGTGATGGTATTCCGCTACCCGAGCGCACCGGAGATCAACTACATCAAGCGAGTGGTCGGTGTGCCGGGCGACCTGATCCAGTACAGCAGCGAGAAGCGCCTGTACGTCAACGGTCAGCTGGTGGCGGAAGATTTTCTCGAGGATGAGGCCGGCTCGGTCGGCACGGCGCGGCTGTACAACGAGCGCCTGGGTGAAGTCGAGCACATGATTCGCAAGGAAATCGGCAGCAACCGCAGGCCTGACAGCCAGTGGACGGTGCCCGAGGGCCACTATTTCATGATGGGCGACAATCGCGACAACTCGAAGGACAGTCGCGTCTGGGAAGATCCGCCAGGCACCCCGCCGGCCTACAGCGGCATGGTTCCTGATCGCAATATCGTCGGCAAGGCGTTCGCCGTGTGGATGAGCTGGCCAGATCCGAAAATGAGCAATCTGCCGCACTTTTCTCGCGTCGGCCTGATTCGCTGAGCAGGGTGGGCGCTGGCCAGCTGTTTCCAGCGAGCCCACCCGCTATATAGTTCGTCAGGGCGTGCGCCGATCGCCGCCGCCAATAACAAAGAAGAATAACTGGAGCCAACCGATGACGTTTGCACACAAGCAGAAAGGCATGTCGATGCTGAGCTGGATGGTGGTCCTGGTGTTGGTGGCATTCTTTGCCAGCGCCGGCTTCAAGCTGATTCCTCATTACATGGACAATCGGGCGCTGGATCGCATGATCACCGCTGTCGAAAGTGACCCGACCACCAAGATTCGCAGCGTCCCTGAGTTCTACACCTACCTTTTCAAAGGTATACAGGTCAATGCGATTGACCTGAAGCCTGAGGAGGTTTTCGACATCAAGCTGGAAAACAATGT
>ENA-UPTJ01001791-UPTJ01001791.1-marine-metagenome-genome-assembly--contig:-NODE-1791-length-10916-cov-4.292975_pt1 | contig 10916 bp, 12 predicted proteins | sample MGYA00238168_ERZ767080 | MGnify/ENA primary metagenome ERZ767080 (study PRJEB28935, sample SAMN06266237) | marine metagenome | isolation source: Columbia River Estuary | place: USA:Columbia River... | reverse complement strand
CGCCTTCTTCATTGGCCCGGCGGAGAACGCGCTGATCCAGCGCCTTGCCGCTGCAGACGAGCTACGCCTGGTCGGCCTGCAGCGCGCCGATGCCTATCACGCGCGCATGCGCTACATGAATCGTCTGGAGGTCGGCGAGGGCATGCTCGACATGGCCCGCAACACGCCGCAGAAGCGCATCGTCACCCTGGCTCCGCTGGCGACCCTGGTAGCGGGTGACAGCTTTCATTCATCGCTGACGCCGCTGATCCTGGATGCCGCGAGCAAGGTGCTCAAGGAGGGCAACCTGCTCGACCCCGCCGGCAGCTTCCCGGCACGCCCCACCGCACAGCTGGAGATTCTCGACGAGGCCAACTACTTCTACGACAAGGGCCTGCCGATCCTGCAGCGCTACCTGCCGTTCCGTATTGCCTCGCTGGCCGACCGCTACATCATCCTGGCAATCCCGCTGCTGGTGTTGCTGATCCCGCTGTTCAAGGCCATCGGACCGATCTACCAGTGGCGCATCCGCGCGCGCATCTATCGCTGGTACAAGTACCTGCGCGAGATCGACCAGCAGCTGCACAAAGGCACTCTGCCGCAACGCCTGGACGAGGAGATCGAGCGCCTCGAACACCTGGAGGACGAGCTGGCCAAGGTGCAAGTGCCGCTCTCCTACTCCAACGAGCTGTACCAGTTGCACGTGCACCTGCGTTACGTCATCGACCGCCTGCGCCAGTTGCAGCGGCGCCGGACGTCAGCGCCGGCGCTCGGTTAAGATGCGCACCATCCGTTTTCCCCTGCGAGTCCGTCATGCCCATCCGCCACTGCATCGTCCATCTGATCGACAAGAAGCCCGACGGCAGCCCCGCCGTACTGCATGCCCGCGACAGCGAGCTGGCCGCCAGCCAGGCGATCGAGAATCTGCTCGCCGACCTCAACGACAGCTACAACGCCAAGCAGGGCAAGGCCTGGGGCTTCTTTCACGAGGAGTCCGGGGCCTTCCCGTTCAGCGGCTGGCTGAAGGCCTACCTGGATGGCGAGCACGATTTCGCCGGATTCAGCCGCCAGGCGGTAGAGCAGCTGCAGAAGCTGATGGAGGAATCCAACCTGTCCACCGGCGGCCATGTGCTGATGGCGCACTACCAGCAGGGCATGACCGACTACCTGGCCATCGCACTGCTGCATCACAGCGAAGGCGTGGCGGTGACCGAGGCGCTCGACGTGACCCCGGCCAAGCACCTGGACCTCGGCCAGCTGCACCTGGCGGCGCGGATCAACATCAGTGAGTGGCAGAACAACAAACAGTCGAAACAGTACATCTCCTTCATCAAGGGCAAGAACGGCAAGAAGGTCTCGGACTACTTCCGCGACTTCATCGGTTGCCAGGAAGGCGTCGACGGACCCGGCGAAACCCGCACCCTGCTCAAGGCCTTCAGTGACTTCGTCGAAAGCGAAGATTTGCCCGAGGAACAGGCCCGCGAGAAGACCAAGACCCTGGTCGGCTACGCCACCAGCCAGGCCAGACTCGGCGAGCCGATCACCCTGGACGAGCTGTCCGGGCTGATCGACGAAGAGCGGCCCAAGGCGTTCTACGAGCACATCCGCAACAAGGATTACGGCATGGCTCCGGAATTCCCGGCGGACAAGCGCACCCTGAGTCAGTTCCAGCGCTTCACCGGCCGCGCCGAAGGCCTGTCGATCAGCTTCGAGGCGCACCTGCTGGGCAGCAAGGTCGAGTACGACGAGGCGCGCGACATGCTGATCATTCGCCAGTTGCCGACCCAGTTGAAGGATCAGCTCAAACGGCGCAAGGACTGAGCCGTGCGCCTGCCGGACGCGCTGCTCGACGCCTGCCTGTGCGACCCGCACGCGCCGTTGGCGGCCGATCCGGCGCGCCTGCTGCTCGCCGACAAGACCGCGGCCAAGGCCCAGCTGGCTGAACTCGGCCCCTGGCTCAATGAACGCCAGCGCATGCTCCGTGCCCATCATCAGGATGCGCTGCTGCTGGTGCTGCAGGGGCCGGACTGCTCGGGCAAGGACGGAGTGATCCGCCGCGTGCTCGGCTACATCGACCCACAGGGCGTTCAGATCAGCAGCTTCCAGCCACCCGACATCAGCGAGCGCAGCGACGATTTCCTGCAACGCTATCGCCAGCGCCTGCCGGAGCCGGGACGGATCGGCGTGTTCAATCGCAGTTACTACGAAGCACTGGTCAGCGATCCCCTGGACGGCTACTGCACGACGGCGGACATCCCCGCACGACTGCAGGTCGTGCAGGCGTTCGAGGCACAGTTGCCGCCGCGACGCATCCACCTGCTCAAGTGCTATTTGCAGCTTTCCGCCGATGAGCAGCGCAACCGCCTGCTGCGCCGCCTGGAGCTGCCGAGCAAGCGCTGGAAGCTTTCCCCGGCCGACCTGGACGCGCACCGCCGCTTCGACGAACTGCAGCAGCACTGGGCGCAGATGCTCGGCGCCAGCCATGCGCCACAGTCACCCTGGTACGTGATCCCGGCCGATCACCGCTGGCAGCGCGACCTGATCCTCGCCAGCCTGCTCGCCCGTGCGCTGGAACCGCTCGTCCAGGACTGGCCGCAGACCCCTGCCCCCTTCAACGCCGAGGACCTGCAATGATCGCCCGTCTCTGCGCCCTGCTGCTCTGCCTCGGCATTGGTGGCGCGCAGGCGGACTCGTCGCTGAACGAGGACGAGCTGCGCTTCGTCACCGCCAACGCCGAGTTCACCCTGCTGCACGAGATGGGTCATCTGCTGATCCACGAGCTGCAACTGCCGGTGCTCGGCCGCGAAGAAGACGCCGCCGACCAGCTGGGCTTCATCGGCCTGTTCCTGCTCTATCGCCGACAGGACGACCCGGCCTTCGCCGCCCGTCTACTGGATGTCGCCGACTACTGGCGCCTGGAGTGGCAACGGCCGAAACCGGCACGGGAGCAGGTCCGCGAGTGGGACAGCCATGCACTGGATGCCCAACGCTTCTATACCATCGCCTGCCTGGCCTACGGCAGCGACCCGGCGCAGATGGAATGGATCATCCAGGCCACCGGGCTGCCGGAAGAGCGCGCCTTCTATTGCGACCAGGAATACGCCCAGGCGCTGCATGCGGTGAACTGGCTCAAGGAGCACTTCCGGCGCAAACCCGGCGAGCCGATGGGCGAACGCATCGAGGTGATCTACGATGCGCCCTCCTATGCGCTGGAGGATGGCGAACAGCTGCTCGCGCGAATCCGTGCTTCCGGCGAACTCGAGGCAGTCGCGAGCAAGGCGGCAGACACCTTCGCCCTGCCCCGTCCGCTGGTTCTGCGCATGACCAACTGCGGTGCCCCGGACGCCTGGTACGACCACCGCGCGGGCGAGCTCACCCTCTGCTACGAACACCTGGAACATCTGCGCCGCCTGGCGGCGCAACTGCCACATCTGCGCAATGGCGCCGAACAGGGACGCGCCCTGCCCGCTCAAGGAGGAAGGCAATGAAGAAGATCATCGTGCTGATTGCCGCGCTGGCGATCTACCAGCAATGGGACAGGATCAAGGCATTTGTCGCGCCAGAACCACCGGTGGTCGCCAGCAGCGGCGAGGTGATCCTCTACTCGACCGCCTGGTGCGGCTACTGCACCAAGGCGCGCAATTTCATGAACGAGAAGGGCATCGCCTTTCGCGAGGAAGACATCGAGAAGTCCGCCAGCGCCCGCCAGGCCTACGAGGCGCTGGGCGGTCGCGGCGTGCCGCTGCTGAACGTCAAGGGCACGGTCATCAGCGGCTACAACCCGCAGGCCATCGCCAAGGCGGCACGCTGACGGAGGGCGCACCTGACCCGGCGGCTTGCGCGCCGAGTCATCCGAAGGGGTGCTCACCCCCAGGACATGCCTCGAGCAGTCAGCGCGCCTCGATAGCGAAGCCCTGACGCGGGAAGTGCACATGCACCACACCCGCACGCGGGTCTTCACGACGCAGGATCAGCTCCTCGAGGCCGGCGTGCAGCAGCTCGCCTTCCACTGGATCGACGCCGTAGTCCACCGCCGCTATCGCTACCTGCTGGCCAACCGTGAAGCCGTTCGGATCGACGAAGGATTCGTCCGGCAGTGCCACCGGCGTACTGGCGCGGGCGATCTCGATGGCCTCGTCGGCCGACAGGTCAGTGTGCGAACCGTGACCAAAGCCCAGCACCCGCTGCAGCCAGGCCTGCACGGCGGGATATCCGTCGAGCAACACGCCGGTGACCGGGTTCTGCTTCAGGAACCACAGCGGATGCGCCATGGACAGGTCGGCGATCGACGGCTCGCCGAACAGGAAGTCACCGTTCTCGCGGGAAAGCTGGGTTTCCAGGCGTGCCATCAGTAGCAGCCAGAAGCTCTTCGCCTGGTCGCCGGGGACGCGTTTGGCTGCGCCGCCGCTGAACAACGCCTGGCGGTCAGCCATGAACGCCTTGACCATCGCCTCGGGCATCTTGCCGAAGCGCGCCGCCATCGATTCGGGTTGGAACACCAGGGCCACGGCATTCTGGAACACCAGCGAATCGGCCCACTGGGCGAACGCTGGAGCGATCAGTTCCAGGCCTTCGGGAAAGAGTGCCGGGGTGGCCTTCTCCGCCTCCAGACGACGCGCCATCAGGGCGGTGTCGCAATAGATGTCGGCACCGATCTGCAGGACCGGGGTCTTGCGATAGCCACCGGTGAGCGCAGTCAGGTCGGGTTTCGGCATCACCGGGGGGATCATCACCGAGCGCCAGGACAGCTGCTTGAAGCCCATCATCAGACGCGCCTTCTCGGCGAACGGGGACGCGGGATAGTGATGGAGGATCAACTCGTGCATGGCAGGCTCCAGCTGGGGATAGAGGGAAGGCCGGCCAGATTACTCCGAAGATCCGCCCCGCCCCAACGCCATTTCCGCCAACGCACCCCGGCTACCCGGCCAAGGCTGCGCAATACCGCGGACTACTCCGCCAGCACGAGCGGACCGACGTATCCGCTGACCAGGCTTTCCTTGTCACGCTTGCCGAGCCCCTTCACCGCGCGTTCACGGCGCAATGCCGCACTCTTGTCGGCACAGGCTTCGACATACACCAGCGCTCGGGCCGGGCTGGAATGAAAGAAGCGCGCACCCTTGCCGGCGACATGGGCGGCAAAACGCCGCTGCGGATCATCGCTGATGCCGCAGTAGAGGGCGCCATTGGCCGCACGGACCAGATAGACGTACCAGGGTTTCGGCTCGATCGACTTCATGCACACACGGCGCCTGGGCAGAGGGCGCCCATCCAAGCATCTCGTGGCGGCGCAGACAAGCGCGCTAAACTCGCCCGTCCCCGCACCAGGAGCGCAGCCTTGAAGATCCGGATATTCACCACCGGCGGTACCTTCGACAAGATCTACCACGACGCCCTGTCCGAGTTCAGCATCGGCGAGCCGATGGTACCGGCCCTGCTCGACGAGGCCGGGGTGAGCTTCGAATATGCGCTCGACAGCCTGCTGCGCAAGGACAGTCTGGAGCTGACCGACGAGGATCGCGCGCTGATCCGCGCCCAGGTCGAGGCCTGCACGGAACAGCTGATCCTGATCACCCACGGCACCGACACCATGACCGCGACCGCCGAAGCGCTACGCGGCATTGCCGACAAGGTGATCGTCCTGACCGGCGCCATGCAGCCGGCGCGCATGCGCCAGAGCGACGCGCCGTTCAACCTCGGGCTGGCCATCGGCGCCCTGCAATGCCTGGACGCCGGTGTCTATCTGGCCATGAGCGGTCGCATCTTCCCGGCCGGCGCGGTACACAAGAACCGAGCGGCAGGACGTTTCGAGGCCGACTGAGTCAGCGAATCGGTGGGGCGAAGTGCAGCCCGCCGCGGCTCCACAGCTGATTCAGGCCGCGCTCGAGCCCCAGCGGACTGTTCTCGCCCAGATTGCGCTCGAAGATCTCGCCATAGTTGCCGACCTGGCTGACGATCCGCACCACCCAGTCGCGCTTGAGCTTCAGGTCGCGGCCGTATTCACCGGACTTGCCCAGCAGACGCGCCACCTCCGGATTCGACGGCTTCTCGGCCTGAGCCTCGACGTTCGCCGCCGTCAGGTCCAGCTCCTCGGCATTGATCAGCGCAAACAGCGTCCAACGCACGATGTCGAACCATTCTTCATCGCCCTGACGCACCGCCGGCGCCAGCGGCTCCTTGGAGATCACATCGGCCAGGATCAGGTAGTTCTCCGGGTTTTTCAGCCGGCTGCGCTGGGCGTGCAGCTGGGAGCGGTCGGAGGTCAGCAGATCGCAGCGACCGGACTCCAGCGCGTCGGCGCTCTCTTCGGAGCTGTCATAGGTGATCGGCGTGTACTTGAGACCGCGGGCACGGAACTGCTCGGCGAGGTTCAGCTCGCTGGTGGTCCCGGCCTGCACGCAGATGCGGGTGCCGCCCAACTCCTCGATGGTGGTCGCGGACAGCTTGCGGCTGAGCAGAAAGCCCTGACCGTCATACAGGATCACCCCGACGAAATTCAGCCCCAGCGCAGTGTCGCGGGAACTGCTCCAGGTGGTGTGCCGCGACAGCAGATCGACCTCACCGGACTGCAGTTCGGTGAAGCGATCCTTCGCCGCCAGGGGGTGGAACCGCACCTTGTCAGCGTCACCGAACACCGCCGCCGCCACCGCCTTGCAGAAATCGACGTCCATCCCGCTGTAGTGCCCTTGTGCATCGACCTCGGCGAAGCCCGGCAGGCCATCGCTCACACCGCAGTCGACATGGCCCTTGCGCTTGACCGCATCGAGCACCGCTCCGGCCTGCGCAGTCGCACACAGACAGGCCAGCAACACGCCAGCAACGCCCTTGCTCCAGCCCTTGAAAGACCTCATGACCACCTCCTTATAGCTGCAGTTTTCGCCGTATCCGGATCGTCCGGGCACCACGAGCGTAGACCTGGGTCACACGGCATGTGCCGTTTCGCTTGCGAGTGGATCGCCAATTCCATGCTGCGGTTCCCCGCTTCGCTTGGCGGGCCGTGCAGCGCAAGCTTGTTATTCTTGCCCGCACGCCATCAAACAACTCCCGAGGAGAGAACGCATGACCGATCTGCTGACCCTGGAACCGCAACGCAATGCCGACGCCTGCGTGATCTGGCTGCATGGCCTGGGTGCCGACCGTTTCGACTTCCAGCCGGTCGCCGAGGCATTGCAACGCGTACTGCCCACCTGCCGCTTTCTGCTGCCGCAGGCGCCGACCCGACCGGTAACGATCAACGGCGGCTGGGAAATGCCCAGCTGGTACGACATCCTCAGCATCAGCCCGACCGCCCGCGCCTTCAACATGCCGCAGCTGGAAGCATCGGCGCAGCAGGTGATCAGCCTGCTGGAGGGCCAGCGTGAGGCCGGCATCGACCCGCGCCGCCTCGTGCTGGCAGGCTTTTCCCAGGGCGGCGCGGTGGTTCTGCATACCGCCTTCCTGCGCTGGCAGGGTCCGCTCGGCGGCGTGCTGGCGCTCTCAACTTACGGACCCAGCTTCAACGAACTGATCAGGTTGGATGAGCAACAGCGCGGTGTGCCCGTGCTCTGCCTGCATGGCAGCCAGGATGACGTGGTTCCTCGCAGCATGGGGCGCGCCGCGCATGACTTCCTAGAGGCCCAAGGCGTTGCCGTCGACTGGAAGGAATACCCGATGGGGCATGAGGTCGTGGGCGAGGAAATCCAGGACATCGCCAACTGGCTGCGGGCATTGCTTGGCTAGTCGCAGCGAAATCGCTGTGCTGGGCTACCCTCAAGGTTCGAGGTATCGATTCTGTGCACCAATTCCGCCATTTCTGTCGGCATGATCAGAAAATGCGCACCACTCGTCGGAAGACGGGAATCCCGGGAACTGCTACGGCAAACCTCGGGGAATAGTGTCGGTCGAAGGTCTTCGCCCATACCAAGGAAGTGTTTGCGATGCCCACGGTCCTGTACCAGTCAGCAGTAGGTTCATCCGTGCCATGAAGAGCGTGCAGTGGCAAGGCAGCCTGCGGCAAATCCAGCAGGCTCGGCTGTTCCAGAACGTCGCCGTCAGCAATCTGCAGAAGTTGCTGAGGGATTTCTGCGCCTATGAGCTGGAGTCCGGTGAAGTTCTGCTCTCCCCTTTCAACCGCAACGAACATCTGTTTCTCCTGCTCGATGGCCAGCTGAAGGTCTATCTCGGCTCACTCGACGGACAATCGGTGAGCACACTGCAGGCTGGCGATTGTGCCGGCGAGATCAGCTTCATCGACAACGATCATCCTTCCGCCTACGTGGTGGCCACCTCGCCGTCCACCGTGCTGCGCCTGCATCGCGACACCCTGATCAAGCTTTTCGAACACTCGCCCGAGCTGATGCAGAATCTGCTAGAGCTGCTCTGCACCCGCGTGCGTCAGGGCAACCGGATCATTCTCGACAGCGAACAGAATGCCAACGTCGACACCCTTACCGGCGCCTTCAATCGACGCTGGCTGGAGCATGTGTTCGAACGCGAGAGCACACGCTGCGCCTTCAACGGGCAGCCGTTGTGCATGCTGATGCTCGACGTCGACAACTTCAAAGCCTACAACGATGCCCACGGCCACCTCGCCGGGGACTATGCGCTTTGCCTGGTTGCCCATACCCTGCGCAACCAGCTGCGTCCCAAGGACAGCCTGGCTCGCTACGGTGGCGAGGAGTTCGTCATCCTGCTTCCGGAAATCGGTGTCGATGAGGCACGCAACATCGGCCAGCGCTTGCGCCAGAGCCTGGAGCGGATCGAAACCTTCTATTCGCCGGTGGGCGTCCTGCCCGGGGTGACGGTTTCCATCGGGCTGTCGCAGATGCGCGTCAAGGACACCCTGCAGAGCCTGCTGGCGCGGGCCGACGAGGCGCTCTACCAGGCCAAGCAGCAGGGGCGCAACTGCCTCTGCGGCTGAGCGCTTCGCCCTCCGTTCATCTTGCTTTACACTGGCGCGCGTACATTCCTTAACCAGTCGAAGAGATGACCGTGCTCAAAGCACTCAAGAAGATGTTCGCCAAGGGCGAGGAGCAGCAACCCGCTCAGGTTCCACCCGCCGCAGCCCCCTCCCCACAGCCATCGGCAGCCCGCTCCAGCGCCGCAGACAGCGCCACCCGCAGCAGCGAAGAAAGCCGCCCGCGCAAGGAGCGCAGCCGCACCGCGAAGCCGCGCCGTGAAACCGCCGCCAAGGTGGACGTTGCGCCCTGGAAGCTGGAGGATTTTGCGGTCGAACCCGCCGAAGGCAAGACCCGCTTCCACGACTTCAATCTCGACCCCCGGGTCATGCACGCCATCCACGATCTCGGGTTCCCCTACTGCACCCCGATCCAGGCTCAGGTGCTGGGCTACACGCTCAAGGGCCGTGACGCCATCGGCCGCGCCCAGACCGGCACCGGCAAGACTGCCGCCTTCCTGATCTCGACCATCACCCAGCTGCTGCAGACCCCGGCACCGAAAGAGCGCTACATGGGCGAGCCACGCGCGCTGATCATCGCCCCCACGCGTGAGCTGGTGGTGCAGATTGCCCGCGATGCGCTGGACCTGACCAAGTACACCGGCCTGAACGTGATGAGCTTCGTCGGCGGCATGGACTTCGACAAGCAGCTGCGCCAGCTCGAAGCGCGCTTCTGCGACATTCTGGTCGCCACGCCGGGCCGCCTGCTGGACTTCAACCAGCGTGGCGAGGTGCACCTGGACATGGTCGAGGTGATGGTGCTGGACGAGGCCGACCGCATGCTCGACATGGGCTTCATTCCGCAGGTGCGACAGATCATCCGCCAGACACCGATGAAGGGCGATCGGCAGACCATGTTGTTCTCGGCGACCTTCACCGAGGACGTGATGAACCTGGCCAAACAGTGGACGGCCAACCCGGCGATCGTCGAGATCGAACCGGAGAACGTCGCCAGCGAAACCGTCGAGCAGCACGTCTACGCCGTGGCCTCGGCAGACAAGTACAAGCTGCTCTACAACCTGATCACCCAGAATGACTGGAGTCGGGTGATGGTCTTCGCCAACCGCAAGGACGAGGTCCGTCGCATCGAGGAGCGCCTCACCCGTGACGGCATCAGCGCGGTGCAGATGTCCGGTGACGTACCCCAGCACAAGCGCATCCAGGCGCTGGAAGGCTTCCGCGCCGGACGGATCAAGGTCATGGTTGCCACCGATGTCGCCGGCCGCGGCATCCACGTCGACGGCATCAGCCACGTGATCAACTTCACCCTGCCGGAAACGCCGGACGACTACGTACACCGCATCGGTCGTACCGGGCGTGCCGGCACCAGCGGCACTTCGATCAGCTTTGCCGGTGAGGACGATGCCTTCGCCCTGCCGCCGATCGAGGAGCTGCTCGGGCGCAAGATCCAGTGCGAGATGCCGCCCGAAGTACTGCTTGCGCCGGTACCGCGCAAGCACTGATCCTGCGCGACCGCGTAGCCGTCAGCGTCTGGCTGGCGGCAGGCGAATCTACCAGCGCTCGGCGGCTGCAAGGTCGCTGTCGCGTCCCTCGACCCAGCGCGAACCCTCTGCGGTGTCCTCCTTTTTCCAGAAAGGCGCGCGGGTCTTCAGATAGTCCATGATGAATTCGCAGGCCTCGAAGGCGGCCGCGCGATGGGCGCTGGCCACGCCGACGAAGACGATCGGCTCGCCCGGCTCCAGCCGGCCGACCCGATGCAGCACCTCTACCTGCAACAGTGACCAGCGTGCCGCCGCCTCGACGGCGATCTTCTCCAGCGCCTTCTCGGTCATGCCGGGAGCGTGCTCCAGGTACATGCCGGACACCGTCTGGCCTTCGTTGAAATCACGCACGTAACCGACGAAGCTGGCCACCGCGCCTATGCCCAGGTTCGCCGCATGCAGCGCGTTGAGTTCCCGCCCCGGATCGAATCCCTGCTGCTGGACCCTGATCGCCATCTCAGCCTCCGGTGACCGGCGGAAAGAACGCGACCTCGTCGCCTTCC
>ENA-UPTJ01001786-UPTJ01001786.1-marine-metagenome-genome-assembly--contig:-NODE-1786-length-10950-cov-4.526021_pt1 | contig 10950 bp, 8 predicted proteins | sample MGYA00238168_ERZ767080 | MGnify/ENA primary metagenome ERZ767080 (study PRJEB28935, sample SAMN06266237) | marine metagenome | isolation source: Columbia River Estuary | place: USA:Columbia River Estuary... | reverse complement strand
AATTCCAACTCAATTGAAAATCATCCATGGCCGATGAAGCGCGACTACCACTTCCGGTGGTTGCGCTCAAGGTCACGACACGGATCCAAACTTTTTGATTTTGATTATTCAGATTGGAGCCAAAATTCACCGTCACATTTGTTCCGCCAAAAGCATTGGACGTGGTCAATGTAGCTGGCGTGGAAGCGATCGTCGTAAAGCTGGTTGGCGCATCTCCAAATCCATAATCAACGATCCAATTGGTTGTGCGACCGATGGCATTATCAAGTGATTGGATCTGGAAATTCATTTGAAAATTAGACTTACCAGTGGTGTTGTCCAGCAATACCACAAATGCACTACCCGGGTCATAACCGGTGCTGCTGGTTTGACGGATACCGAATGTGCGATTGGTCGATGCCCCCTGCGCAGTAGCATCACTGGTGGCAGTGAGACCGGTTGCCGACGCAAAATTCTTAGCCCCGGCACTGGTTTGGCTCCAAGCCGTTGGCGCCCACCCACCAAAGGGAGTCATATCACCCGTTCCGATCGAAGAGGCAGTGGCTCCCACTTTTGCATAAAACCCTTGAGGCAATCCCGCGGAGATCGCATCAAAATTCTGATTGTACGGTGAGGTGGTCAGCGGAAGTCCCGTACCAGCGGGCGGAGGAGGTCCTCCCCCGGCGACCACATCCGTGGTCGGATTCCGGATGCCCACTTGGAAAGTGGTTGCAAAGGGAGTCAGGTATCCAATCAACGAAGTAGCCGATGTTGGATAAGCAGCCGTTGCAAACGTGGCAGCAGATGACGTATACGCCACCATGGTTCCGGTTGCATCGGTCAGGTTCACACTGCCGCTCCATTTGCCGGAAGTTCCACCAGTGAGTGAACTGATGTTTGTGATTTTGATCAAGGTCGATTCCCAACTTTCAAAATTGGTGATGATGTCGCCGATCGTGGCTACGCGCGGGACAATGGTTTTTCCGGTCGCTTTCAACGATGCATAACCCGAGGGAACATTATTGAGTTGCAACAAGCCATTGAATTCAGAGAGTTCCATGCCGGTCACATTCACATCGATCGAGTCGCCTAAATTGAACGTATGGTTGGCATCAAAACGAACAGCGATGCCGGCCAATCCGGTTCCCTGTTGCAAGTAGATATTGCGTGTGTTCAGGTTATTGGTCGATTTGTCACTGATCACCACGCCGGAAATGCGTTTGCCATTCGGACCATACGTAGTCGTTCCGGTAAACAGCGCACGAAGATCAGAGATGTTCATGGGCGTTGTCGGACCGGAACCGCATCGGGCGCCGGTGAGTTGCAGATCACTTTCATCCCGAATCGTCAACTGCTTCGTTGAACCGAAATAAGAATAGATTCCAATAATGTCGCCGTTGCCGTCGGGGAGGTTCTTTGTAGCGAAATTGGCATAGTTGCTCGTACGAAGTGTGATCTTGTTCGTAGCGGGATTGCTGCAGGCCTGTACAGTGCGATTGCCGGAAGCATCTACATCTGCATATGCTTTAGACGTATCTGCGGTACTGATTTCGTGTCCCACCAATTTGATCAACGTGCTTACATAACGATCTTGCAGGGTGGTCGTCAGTTGGGAAATGTTGACCACAACGGGCTCCAAGGGCTGGTTCAAGGCGCCACGATAAATGTGTTCGGGTTGCAGATTCGTAGCCAGCAAGGTTACGCCTCCATTGCTCAAATAATTGGAATCCAATCCGCCTCCAAGCTGAAGCGTACCATTGTATTGCCCAAGAAAGAGTCCTTTGCATTTCACGTAGATCTTACGTCCTACAGGGTAGTTCGTATAATGATTGCCTCCAGCAATACGCAACAAAATACCTCCTGATCCGTCCTGCATAGCGATCTGCTGGTAGTAGTTTCCGCTGCGATCGTCGCAGGAAACCACCCCTTCGATGATCACGTCATCGTTGATGGCCACCGCCTGCCCAATGGTGTACCGGGTTTTCAAACTTTGGATGGTGGTGTTGGCCACCAAGCCCGGATCGCCCAATACAGGTGGTTCTGCGATCTCTTTTTTACAAGCAAACTGGATCGTGATCAGCGCCATCCCGATCAGCAAAAACGATTTGGAGAACGAAGAAAGATGAGTCGTTGTCATATGAATGAGTTTCAAATCCGATTAATTGGCATCGGCCGCAGAGCGGATGGCCATTTGTTTAGTGGTGTTGAATGGGCTGAGATAACCGGTGATGCGTTGGGCATTCACTGGATAAGTCGTTGCCGCAAAACCGGCGAATGAAGAGGTATATACAATTAAACTGCCCGTTGCATCGTTCACATTGACGCTGCCCGACCAAGTGCCGGTGGTACCGCCGGTCACCGAAGTAATTCCGGTGATTTGCACCAACGTAGATTCCCAAGCCTCGTAATTGGTATTGATGTCGGCAATGGTAGCTACACGCGGTGTAATCGATTTGCCTGAAGCAACCAGACTGGCATAATTCAACGGCACATTGTTGACTTGCAGCAGTCCGCGGTATTCAGAGAGCTCTTGTCCGGATACTTCCAAATCAATGGAATCACCCACGTTGAACGCATGGGCGGCGGTGAAACGAACGCAAATACCTGCTTTGCCGTTCCCCTGCTGTAAATAGATATTCTGTCCGTTGAGGTTACCGGTCGAACGATCGCTAATCACAATGCCGGTGATTTTGCGGTTATTCGGCAACGTACTGGTTGCACCGGTGAACAACGAACGAAGTTCGGTCGTGTTCAACAGCAGGGCGGGATCAGGTCCGGTAGGGCCGATCGGCGCTTTATTACAAGCAGTGGCCAGTCCGCTTAACAAAACGGCCAGACCCAGGATCCAGGATTGATTCGATCGTGTAGTATGCATAGTCGAAGTAGTTCAGGATTTAAAAACGAAGGGTGACACTCGAAAAGAAGTTGATCCCGTACGCATAAAAAAGTCGCGGAGGGAATTTGCCCACCTGCATGGGATCGGTGGTGGTTAACTGCTGATCATAGCGCAGTTGTTCAAATCCACCGGTTACGATGCCTTGATTGTTTAGGATATTATTCACGCCCAGATTAAACACCAGGAAGGTGGACTTGCCTTGGATCTCGTACGTTTTAGGCAGCTTCCAAGAATAGCCCCCAAAGAAATCGAGGGTCTGTTGCGCAGCGAATTTGGTCTGCCCGAATACCGAATTGTAATCGGCCGTACCGGGTGTCAAATATTTCAGGGCATCCCAAGTACGGCGAACGGGATTGAAGCTCAAATACGACTGATCGAAATGATTGCCGGTCAGGCTCACGAACCAGAATTTGGGAGAACGATAGCTAAGCCCCATGCTGTATGCTTCCATGGGCGTAGAAGGAATCCGGAAATTCTCTGCGTAGATGACCTGCTGACCCAATACCTGTGCACTGTTGTCAACGGTAATGGTTGCTTGTTGGCGGCTATCGTAGTAATAACGCCCAACGGCTGCAGCGGCATTCAGGGTTAGTGTGGAGGAAAGTTTGGCTTCGATACCGAGTTCACCACCGAAGTGCAATTTATCAATGCCACTGAATGAGTAATTGACGAAATTCTGATAGGCATCGTGGTAGAACGTCATCACGTCCATCGCGCCCATGAATCGAGTATAATACCCACCGAGTCGAACCTTGAGTTTTGGCGCATTCAAGACATAGCTACCCTCGATGGTCTGAATGGTTTCGGAAGTTACATTGTCTTGCTGGGCATTACGCGTGCGGGGAGATACGTATACATTCTCGAAGTAAGGGGCACGGGTTTGATAAGAAGCATTTACGGATACGTAGTTGCGTCCATCGATCTTATAGGTAACACCCCCCTTTCCTCCGTAGTTAAAAAAGGAATTAACGGTTCCTTTTCCGAATGAATTATCCGGGAAGAGGCCATGCCGCGTATTGCCTTGACGATAAAAAGCGGTCTGTGAGGCAGTACCCGCCAAGAACAGATCGAGCTTGCTGAACTTGAACACACCTTGCGCCCAGGCAGCAGAACGAGTTATGTTGATGTTGTAATCGTACCCGTATTTATCCCCCTTTTGGAGGATGCGGTTGGGATTGTTGAGGTCGAACTGATTGGATCCATTGTCGGCCGGAAAATCACGCTCCGCGAACTGATTCACGTTGACAAAGAAATCACCGCCCAAGAGGTCATCCACGCGCAGGTAGTAGTGATTGCGTTGGATCTGGTGCGAGAGCCCTGCAGTGAAATCGATGAAATCAGAAAACTGCGTATTCAAAACGGTATTGAAGTTGAAGCGCTGGGTGTTGACGATTCGATCTTGCAACACGTACAAGGAGCGACGGCCACTGACGTTGTTGCCGGAAATACCATTGGCATTGGCGACGGTCGCATAATTGGCCCGGTTTACATCGTACAGACGTTGCCAGTTGATCTGACGGAGGTTGATGTCTGCCTTCATCCGATCGTACAATAGCTGTCCTTGGTTGGGGTCGGTAGTGCTGGCCCATGTTGAGGTATAGCTCGGGAGATAACGATAGTAATCGGGACGTGGATCCGGGGCATTGTACCAATCGAGTGCGGTTACACTTCGATCACCGAAAGAAATTCCGGCAGCGGTGGTGAGCGTGGATTTGTTGTTCAAGCGATAGTCATGAGTAAGAATCACAACCGGCTGGTGACTGCGTCCGATGCTGGCGCTGCGCTTGACGCCATTTTGATAGCCCCAATTGGGGTTGTAATAATTGGTTCCGGCCAAATTGATCATCTCCTGAACGGATGATCCTTGACGGCCGTTTTCTGTGGGGGCGCCAAAGGCGGTCAGTGAAAGCAAATGATTTTGTCCGATGCGCTTATCGACGGCAGCGAAATAACCCCACCCGTTGTAGTAGGTGCCGGGCACATATCCTTCACCGGCCCAGCGGCGGCTGCCACTGAATGAAAAGGCCCAACCGTTCTTGCTCAGTCCGGTTGAGTGCGTGATCATCATCCGGTTGTTGTAGTTGCGGTTGGAGGACGCGTAGCTGAGGCTGGTTTGCGCCCGTTGTTTGCTGGCGCGTGAATCGATTTGAAGGTTTCCACCGATGTCGCCAAAAGTGAAGGTGGTGTTGCGAAGTCCCCAGGACTGATCGCGGTTGCGCATCACATCGTTGAGTCCGCCCCAGAGTCCGAATGGCGTAAAACCATTATCGAGGTTGTCCATGGGGATCCCGTTCATGAAGGTGCTGAAGTGATCGTTGTCGTAACCGCGGATGCGAAAACGCACGGCACTGAAGTTGAAGGAGGCTGCTGAATAGAAGGGGTCGCGACCCGCCGTCAACAAAGAGGATGTGTTGGTACTGCCCCCATCCCCCATGTCATTTTCATCAACACTAACCACCGGGATGTTATCCAGGACACCGTCTTTCAATTCATCAACGGATATGGTGTCTTTGTTGCGGGTGGAATCGATTTGAGCGTTCGCGTTGATTAAGCTGATGCAGAACAAGGCGAGCAGAGCGAGACGACGCATGGTAAACAGTTTTTTTGGAAGGAATGCAAAGTACAGGGATTTGGGAGCATCGAACGAAAAAACTATGCACATTACGATAACTTAATACGGACCAACCCACCAGCCTAGTTTGGCCAGTTTACCTAACTTGCGCAGATGCGCCCGATTCTATTTTTACTTGTCCTAGGTACATTGGCGGTCAACTCGACCCTTGCCCAGAAACAATCGTACAAAGTGGCCATTGTTGGCTTTTACAACTTGGAGAATTTGTTTGACACCATTGACAATCCGATGGTTGACGACAATGAATTTTCGCCAAACGGTCCGCGCCGCTATGATGCCACCATCTACAAAGACAAGCTAACCAAATTGGCCACGGTTATTTCGCAGATGGGCACTGAGATGAATCCTGACGGACCGGCCATTTTGGGCGTAGCCGAGGTAGAAAATGATACGGTTTTGCAAGACCTAGTTCGACATCCTTTACTCGAAAAGCGTGGCTACCGCATCGTTCATTACGATTCAAGAGATGCCCGCGGAATCGATGTTGGTTTTCTCTACAATCCCAAGTATTTCACCCCGGAGCAAAGCGACAAACTTTTTGTGCAATTGCCTACCGGCAGCAAGGATGCCTATTACACCCGCGATGTGTTGTGGGTCAAAGGAAAATTCGATGGAGAAACCATCCATGTGTACGTAAATCACTGGCCTAGCCGGAGCGGAGGAGAAAAACGAAGTGAGCCCGGAAGACGGGCCGCCGCACAGGTTTGTCGGAACCACATGGACTCGATTGCCCGCGTGGAAAAAAACCCGAAGGTGGTGGTGATGGGTGACCTAAACGACGATCCGAACAACAAGAGCATCTTGGAAGTCATCGGGGCTAAAGGGAATAAAGAGGAGGTGACCCCGGGAGGCATGTACAACCCCTGGGTAGACCTATATAAAAAGGGATATGGCACCTTGGCCTATCAGGATGCCTGGGGACTCTTCGATCAGATCTTGCTCTCCCAACCGTGGCTATCCAACGCACAAAAGGGGTTTTTCCTCAGCACCCCCAAGATCTTCAATAAGGAGTACATGGTCGAGAACAAAGGCCGGTACAAAGGGTATCCAATGCGGACCTGGGACGGCCTCACCTACCGAGGTGGCTACAGCGACCACTTCCCCACCTACCTGATCATGCTGAAACACACCGAAACCCCCAAAAGAGGATTCTAGTCTCTTTGAGACAGTTTGGGGAGTTTGGCAAGTTTGGCAAGTTTGGAAGTTAAGTTGTTGAAAATGAGCTCGTAGCTTTTTTAGCCCCAACTACCCAAACTTTCCAAACTCCCCAAACATTCCAAACTTTTTCCCTACTTTTGCAACCCCAAATCTGAATTCGCAGATTCTTTCCCGGGGATTCCGGGATTGTCCATTGGGAAAACCGAAAAAACCTAACAGGTATGAACAGTTATGAACTGATGGTGATCTTCACCCCTGTTTTGAGCGAAGACGATTTTAAGGCAGCGCAGAAGAAATTCGCGAAGCTGGTCACCGACAATGGTGGCGACGTTGTAGCTGAAAACGCTTGGGGTCTGAAAGGACTCGCCTACCCCATCCAGAAAAAGACCACCGGTCTGTATTGGATCATGGAGTACAAGGCTGCGGCCGATTTCAACGAAAAGTTGAAAATTCAACTCCTGCGTGACGAGAGTGTTCTCCGTCACCTCTGCACCAAACTCGATAAATACGCCGTCGAGTACAATGCCCGCAAAAGAAGTGGTGTAAAAACAGGAACCGAAAAAGTAATGGAGGGATAAGACATGGCTAAGAACGAAATCAAATACCTAACCGCGATTAAGGCCGACAAACGGGCGAAGAAATTCTGCCGCTTCAAGAAATACGGCATGCGGTATGTCGATTACAAAGACATCGAATTCCTGAAAAAGTGCCTGAACGAACAAGGTAAGTTGTTGCCCCGTCGCCTAAGCGGAAACAGCTTGAAATATCAGCGTAAAGTATCCGACGCGGTGAAGAAAGCCCGTCAGATGGCTCTCCTGCCTTTCGTTACAGATTTAATGAAATAACCGCATCCTAACTTCTCCCCCCGGAGAAAGACAGTGATTCATTCACTGGGTGCACAAAAAAAACAACATGGAAGTCATTCTCATCAAAGACGTAGATAACCTGGGCGGCGTAAACGAAGTCGTAAAGGTGAAGAACGGATATGCCCGCAATTTTCTCATCCCGAGCAAACTCGCCATTGAGAACAGCCCCAGCAACCAAAAGCAGCTGGAAGAGCGTCTGAAGCAAGTGCGCAAGAAGGAAGCCCAAATGCTGGCCGAGATCAACAGCGTGATCGCCAAACTCAATGAAGGTCCGTTGAAAGTGGGTGCCAAATCCGGTACCAGCGGCAAGATCTTCGGTAGCGTCACCTCCCTGCAGATCAGCCGGGCCATCCGCGAACAGCGTGGCTACGAGATCGATCGTCGTCGCATCACCCTGCCGGAAGAAGTTAAAGAGATCGGTACGTACAAGGCGGCCATCGATTTCGGCAACGGAAAAAGCGCTGAAGTAGAATTCGAATTGATCGCTGAATAAGCGTTTCGGAGTTACGAGGTTGAGGTAATGGGCTGTTTTCAGCTTAGTGCCTCAACCTCTTTTTTTGCCCAAATCCACCGAGTTTCGGCCCTTGCATAAACGTAGTCAGCTGGAAATCAGCATTTTGCCTGTTTTGGCTGACCGAAAAAAAATTATGCACATCCAATTAAAAGCTGTTACTTTGTTCTATTCGGTGTTTCTTACAGTTTCACAGATCCGGAATTATTCGCTCGATCAAGCATGTTCACGGGGATTGTTTACTGTTGACACTATCATTAAAAACATCTCACGATGAACATTTACGTTGGAAATTTGAGCTGGAACCTGAAAGATCAGGATTTGGCAAACATGTTCGCTGAATTCGGCGAAGTCACCTCTGCAAAGATCATTAACGACAAATTCACTGGCCGCAGCAAGGGCTTTGGATTTGTTGAAATGGCAAACGACGAACAAGGTCAAGCTGCAATCGCTGCCCTGAACGGAACGGCTATTGATGGCCGTAACGTTGTGGTAAACGAAAGCCGCCCAAAGCCTGAAGGCGAGTACAAGAAGCGCCCCTTCAATGGCGGTGGCGGTGGTGGTGGATTCCGTCGCGGTGGCGGCGGTGGTGGTGGATTCAACCGCGGTGGTGGCGGTGGCGGTTACAACCGCAACGACAGCTACGGTGGCGGTGGATTCGATGGTGGATACTAATCCTCCTTCTCCCTCTACAAAAACGGAATGTCCGACCTCTGGGTCGGACATTTTCATTTTCTGACCCCCGCCGGTCGTTACATTTCATAACTTAGCCGCAATGACGGAAAAGATACTGATCCTCGACTTCGGATCCCAATACACCCAGCTCATCGCCCGCGCCGTACGAGAAGCAAATGTCTACTGCGAAATCATCCCGTACCATCAGTCCTTCGCTTGGACCGACGACTTGCGCGGCATCATCCTCTCCGGTTCTCCGTGCTCGGTAAACGAACCAAACGCGCCCAACGTACCCATTCAGTCGTTTGCAGCGGAACGACCCGTGCTTGGCATCTGCTATGGGGCGCAGTTGACCGCCAAAGAATTCGGTGGCCACGTTGCCAAAAGCAACAAACGGGAATACGGACGTGCCCAACTAAACAGCCACTCCAACAACGACCCCATCCTAAAAAATATACCAGCCTCCTCCCAGGTCTGGATGAGTCACAGCGACAGCATTCAACAACTCCCCGCTGGCTTTCAATTGCTGGCCGATACCGAGAGCATCCCCGTAGCCGCTTTTCGCTCCGATCCCAACGCCAACCATCATCCCATCTACGGCGTACAGTTTCATCCGGAAGTCTATCACTCGACCGACGGTAAAACGCTGCTCAAGAATTACCTCACCGAGATCTGTGGATGCAAAGGCGACTGGACGCCCTCGCATTTCATCTCCGATACCATTGAACAACTCCGCCAACAGATCGGCAATCGCAAAGTGATCATGGCCCTCAGCGGTGGCGTTGACTCCACCGTGGCTGCTACCCTGATTCACCGCGCCGTCGGTGACCAATTGCACGGCATCTTCGTCGATAACGGCGTACTGCGTCACCAAGAGTTTGAACAAGTGATGGAGACCTACCACGCACTCGGACTCAACATCACCGGCATTGACGCCAAACAACGTTTCTATCAGGAACTAGCCGGACAAACCGATCCTGAAACCAAACGCAAGATCATCGGGCGACTCTTCATCGATATATTCCAAGAGGAAGCAAAAAAGATCGAAGGAGTCGGACTACTCGGTCAAGGAACCATCTACCCCGACGTGATCGAAAGCGTATCCGTACACGGCCCCTCCGCCACCATCAAATCACATCACAACGTAGGCGGGCTACCCGCCCACCTTCATCTCGAACTCGTAGAACCGCTTCGTTTCTTGTTCAAAGATGAAGTGCGCAAAGTGGGTCGGGAACTCGGCATCCCTGCCAATCTCATCGACCGACATCCCTTCCCCGGTCCAGGACTGGCCATTCGCATCCTCGGAGAGATCACCGAAGAAAAAGTATCGCTGCTGCAACGCGCCGATCACATCTATACGCAAGCGCTACGCGATAGCGGACTCTATGCAGAAGTCTGGCAAGCAGGAACCATCTTGCTTCCCGTCAAAAGCGTGGGTGTCATGGGCGATGAACGAACCTACGAATTCACCGTTGCACTCCGCGCAGTGACCAGCGTGGATGGAATGACGGCCGACTGGGCCCATCTTCCATACACCTTCCTGGCCGATGTATCCAACTCGATTATCAACCAGGTACGCGGCATCAACCGCGTCGTGTACGACATCAGCAGCAAACCACCCGCCACCATTGAATGGGAATGATGCGCCTGCTAATTTTTATATGGCTACTGATCGGCTTAGGCCAACATCCGGCACAAGCACAAGCCGACTCGCCGGTGCGACGCATCGTGTTGTTCTTGCCACTACACCTCGACAGCATTTTCAATGCGCAACAGGAATTCCGTTACAAAAATCACGAATTCCCCCGCTTCGTAAGCAGTCCCCTTGAATTTTACGAAGGATTCATAGACGCACTCGATTCGCTGAAACAAAAACCGGGTAATACCGAGCTGCACGTCATCGACTCCCGCTCGACACAACGATCGCTGAGTGCCCAATTGAATTCACCCAACGTTCAAGAAGCGGATCTCTGGTTGTTATTTGGCAACGTCACCGAAACCCGGATCCTGGCAGAAGCAGCGAAAACCAAACAGATCGCACTGATCAATGTAAACCTGCCGAACGACGGCGGTGTACAAGGAAATCCATTCTTCTTCATGTGGAACTCAACCCTGCAAACACAGATTGAGGGGATCTACCGTCATCTGCAGCAGTACTATGCGCTGGACCGGATCGTGGTGGTACGTAAAAAAGGGTCCTTGGAAGATCGGATCCTGAACCACTTGGAGGAGA
>ENA-UPTJ01001785-UPTJ01001785.1-marine-metagenome-genome-assembly--contig:-NODE-1785-length-10954-cov-7.764657_pt1 | contig 10954 bp, 6 predicted proteins | sample MGYA00238168_ERZ767080 | MGnify/ENA primary metagenome ERZ767080 (study PRJEB28935, sample SAMN06266237) | marine metagenome | isolation source: Columbia River Estuary | place: USA:Columbia River Estuary... | reverse complement strand
TTTGTATTCATCGCTGTCATATTTACGGGAGCGCGTTTGGCTCAGCGCAATGAGATCATAACATTACTCAATGCAGGTTGGTCCTTTGGCCGAATTAGCAGGCCTTTTTTGGGGGCTGCCCTACTCATTGGCGGACTCAACTACGTGTTAAGCAATTTCGTTTTACCCCCTTCCAACCGAGCTCGAATCCGTTTCGAAAGCCAATACCTCCGGGATCCGGGATACAGCCATACCAGGCACCGGCACTTGCAGACTGCTCCGGGTCGCCTGGTCTATTTGGAATCGTATTCCCACGGTGATAGCACGGGTTACCGATTGGCCATGGATCGCTTTGTTGGAGGACAGTTAATCAGCCGTCTAAGCGCCGAACGACTGGTTTGGAAAGCATCTTGCCAGTGCTGGATGCTCACCCAGGTGACCCAGAAATCTTGGAAAAACCAACAAATGAAGGTAAGTCAATTCGACACCCTCTTCCGAAAAACAGGCTTCAGACCCGAAGACTTTGGCACTTCGTTGGCAGCCGATGCTTTTCTGTTGGATCGCCAGGAGTTATTGGCGACGATTCGGGAACTCGAACGCAAAGGCAGTGAACCGACCGAAGCTTTTTGGGTGGAACATTATTCAAGGCTTGCCATTCCCTTTTCGGCCCTGATTTTTACACTGATGGGACTCAGTCTATCCACCCAAAAAAAACGAGGCGGGATGGGACCGGCCTTGGGTTGGGGGCTGGGTCTTTGTTTTGCGTTTATTGTTATGCAACGATTTAGCCTCACGTTTGCCGTCAAAGGAAATTTATCGCCGTTGTTAGCCGCTTGGACACCCAATCTCCTCTTTGGTTTGGCAACGGCTTACCTCTATCGCAAGGCCCCCCGCTAAATCCCTAACCATCATGTCTAAAGGCTACAGCCTACCTGCCAAAGGCTCCCAGGTCCTGGCCCTGGCCGAAATGCACTTTATTGTGTTTATTTGGGGCTTTACCGCGATTCTGGGGAAGTTGATTCAGGTCGAGGCCCTCAACCTCGTTTGGAACCGAGTAGCGATCACCGGACTGCTGCTGGGGGCTTGGGCGGCCTACCGCCGGGTACCCCTACGCGTGCCCACCACCACCGTTCTACCCATGATGGCCACCGGCCTCATCATTGCCGCCCATTGGGTCACTTTTTACCATGCCATTCGGATCTCCAATGTTTCATTGACCTTGGCGGGCTTGGCAACCTCCTCGTTTTGGGCCAGCATGCTCAAAGCATTGTATGCGGGTAAGAAACCCGAATTACGCGAATGGCTTTTGTCGATGGTGGCTCTCGTCGCCATGCTCCTTTTGACCCGAGTTCAGCAATTTCCGGCTTTCGCTTGGTGGACTGCCTGCTTATCGGCCTTGTTGGCGGCTTGGTTTGCGATTATCAATGCTCGCTTTACGCAGGTTGAAGAACCCCTTCGGGTGGCCTTTTGGGAAATGTTCGGGGGCTGGCTGGGCGTTTCGGCTTGGATGCTTTTGGAAACTCAAATGGGTCCGTTGTTACCCGGCCTGGATGGCACGAACACAACCTCCCTATGGCCCTGGCAAATTCCAACCGTGAGCGATTGGTTTTGGTTGGGACTGCTGGCCTTGGTCTGTACCTGTTATCCCTTTGTGGCCAGCATTCGGCTGATGCGTCGTATTGACCCCTTTAGTTTTGTGTTATCGGTTAACATGGAGCCGGTGTACGGGATTTTTCTGGGTTGGCTGCTGTTCCGCAACAGCGAACAAATGTCTCCTGCTTTTTATGGGGGCACGCTCCTCCTCATCGGCGCCGTTGGCGTCGACGCCTGGGCCCAACGTTACCGGGATCGCTTGGACCGTTGACGTAGGTACCCTTCTAGTACGTCGCCAAATCCGTTTTGGCAATCCGCCTCGACCAGATCAATTTTGAGTTGACCACAGCGCAAACGTAATTCTGTTGTAAAGTCCTTGTAGGCCTGCACATAGGCCTCCCGGTATTCGGAAGGATTCAACTTCATTTCCTGACCGGATTCGGGATCAACCAAACGGTACGGGCCTTGATTCCATTCAAAACGGGCCTCGGTTTTTTGATCCAAAACTTGAAATAACAAAACTTCGTGTCGGTTGTAACGCAAATGCTGCAACGCCGAAACCAAGGCATCGGGTTGCAAACCGGGCTCAAAACAATCGCTGAAAACCAAAAGGAGGCTCCTGGATGGCATGGTTTCGGCCAATTCATGGAGTGATTCGACCAAGGCCGTTTTCTTTCCATAATCCTCGGCTCTTGCGCTCAACGCTTTTTGGAGGTGCAACATCACCGTGTGATGATGCGATTTGCCTAATCCAGGCCTGACCAAACGGCGTAATTGATAATCGCAAAGAAGCAACCCGTAAGCATCCCGCTGGCGACGAAAAACATGAGTCAAGGCAGCAGCCGTTCGAAGTGAAAATTCCCATTTGCTGGTCCCTATGGCCGGATAGAACATAGAGGCTGAGGCATCCACCAAAAGATGTGCCCTCAAGTTGGTTTCCTCTTCGTAACGTTTGGTAAAGAACTTATCCGTCCGGGCCAAAAGTTTCCAATCCAAGTGGCGGGTGGATTCCCCGGTGTTGAAAAGTCGATGTTCTGCAAATTCAACCGAAAACCCATGATGGGGACTGGCATGCAGACCGGTCAAAAAGCCCTCCACGGCCTGGGCTGCCTTAAAATCGAGAACCCCTGCCGATTCCAGATCAGCAGGGGTCCACGATTCCTTTTGGTCAAACGCCATCACGGGCTCGTCCTACGCTTGAATTATTTGGCTTTGGACCGACCCTCAACCCATTTCACCGTATCCAAAACCAAAGCGGAGGCCGTAAAAATGGATGAATAGGTACCCACAATCAGACCCAAGAGAATGGCAAAGGAGAAACTCTTGATGACATCCCCACCGAACAGGAACAAGACCACCACCGTAATCACCGTCGTAAACGCCGTAATAAGGGTACGGCTAAGGGTGGTGTTGAGAGCTCCGTTCATGATTTTGAGGTCAGCAGTTAGTTTGCGGTCCGCCAAATCTTCACGCAGTCGGTCAAAGACAACCACGGTATCGTTAATGGAGTAACCCACAATGGTCAAAATAGCCGCTATGAAGGCCTGGTCAATTTCCATTGAAAAAGGCATCCATTTCCAACCCAGCGAGAACACGGCCAGAACAACGAGCACATCGTGCGCAAGAGCTACCGTGGCACCCAAAGCGTATTGCCACTTGCGGAAGCGGATAACAATATAGACAAAAATCGCAATGAGGGCAAAAAGAATGGACCAAATCGCCGAGGCCTTGATGTCATCCGCGATGGTTGGACCGACCTTCTGGGAACTCATGAGGAATTGATTTTTGAAACTCGCCTGATCAGGGGCCTGGCTATACAAACCCTTCAAACCTTCCCACAATTTATTTTCCACTTCCAGATCCACCGTTTCGCTGTTATCCTGGATTTTGTAGGTGGTCGTGACTTTGAACTGACGATCGCCCCCAAAGGTCTTCACCTCCGGTGCAGAACCAAATTCACGCGCCAGGGCGGTTCTTATTTCGCTGGCATTCCGATCGCTGTCCAAGGCGACCACATAACTACGGCCTCCTTTGAAATCCACCCCCAGATTAAAGCCCTGAGTCGCCATGGAAACAAGGCCGGCAACAATCACAACCAGCGAAACCCCGTACCACAACCTTCTTTTGCCAAGAAAATCGTAATTCAAATTATTGAACAACCCCAACGACCAGGCATTGCCAAATGAAATGGTTTTGCCTTTGGCAACATAGTATTCCATAATCATTCTAGACAAAAACAAAGCCGCAAACAGCGAGGTCAAGATGCCCACAATCAACGTAGTCGCAAAACCCCGAATTGGACCCGAACCAAAGACGTACAATACAATACCCGTCAAGATCGTGGTGACGTTGGCGTCAATAATGGAGGAATAGGCGTTGGAAAAACCATCGGAAACAGCCTGTCGCATGCTCTTGGAACGGGCCAGCTCTTCACGTATCCTTTCAAAAATTAGAACATTTGCATCAACCGCCATACCAATGGTCAACACAATACCGGCGAGACCGGGCAGGGTAAGGACCGCCTGAAGGGAGGCTAAGACGCCAAAGATGAAGAATATGTTCACAAAGAGTACGACGTTGGCAATCATACCGGAACCCGCGTAATAAACCGCCATAAAAACGAGCACCAACAAAAGTCCCAAGACAATGGACCACAAGCCACTTTGAATCGCTTCTTTACCAAGGCTAGGTCCCACGACCGCTTCTTCGACAATGCGAGCCGGGGCAGGCAATTTACCCGCCTTCAATATATTGGCCAAGTCCTTGGCCTCTTCGGTGGTGAAATTGCCAGAAATAGAAGACATCCCCCCGGAGATTTCGGACTGCACGGTCGGGAACGAGTAAACATAGTCATCCAATACGATGGCCACCGACTTACCAATATTGTCAGCGGTCATCCTTCTCCAACGCTTGGCGCCTTCGGCATTCATGGTCATGGAAACTTCGACCTTCCCAAAGGGATCAATGGATTCCCTTGCATCGGTCACCACATCGCCTTCCAAACCAGCCTTGTCCTCGTTTCCACGCTTCTTGAGCGCGATCAGATCAAAGAATTTGTTACCATCACCACGGCCTTTCACCGTCCAAAGGAGCTTCAGGTTGCGGGGCATAAAGTTTCGGACTTCGGGGCGGGCCAACATAGCATTGACCAACGTGGTATCCCTGGCTGCCGAGGTACCCACCACAGGGCCTTGGGAAACCTTGGAACTGCCGTCTTTGTCTTGGAAAATAGCTGGCATCAAAACCGCGAACAAGGGGTTCTCTTGACGGGTGCGCGCCAGTCCTGCGGCAGAGGTATCACCCGCGGCAGAGGTATCGGCTGCGGCCAAATTTTGCATCAGAGCGTTGTCCGAAGGAGCGGCCGTATCACCTGGCGCAGTGGTTGATGAAGAACCCGATAGCGTGGTGTCGGTTTTGGCTGTTGTACCCAACTTGGTTTCTGCCGCCAGGTATTTATTGATTTCGACCATTCGGTCCAAAACCTCGGCTGCTTCGAAGGTTTCCCAGAATTCCAGCTTCGCAGTCCCCTGCAAGAGCTTGCGAACCCTGTCTGGGTTATCCACCCCGGGCAACTCGATATTGATTCGACCGGAACCTTGTTGACGCTGGATATTGGGCGCGGTAACCCCGAATTTGTCAATACGGGTGCGCAGGATATTAAACGAACGATCGATGGCGCTCTCGGCCTCGGCACGGATCACTTCGATCACTTCCTCATCGGTGGCATCAAAATTGACCCGACCCTGATTCTCGCGGGTTGCAAAAATGCTGGCCAATCGGTTGTTGGGAGCCACTTCGCGGTAGGCCTGAACAAAGAGGGTCACAAAATCAGATTGCGAACTCGCTTGACGCTGAGTTGCCAAATCCATGGCTCGGTTAAAACCGGGGTCCTTGCTTTGGTTGCTGAGGGCCCGGATAACATCTTGAACTTCGACTTCCATGACCACGTTCATCCCACCCTGAAGGTCCAAGCCCAGGTTCAACTTTTGGTCCCGGACTTCAGCGTAGGTGAATTTCTTGAGCCAGAGAAAATTAAAAACTTCCTGGTCTGCAATGGAGTCGAGGTAACGACGCTCCGTGGCCTCGTCGCCTTTGGCATAAGCCTTGGCTTTTTTCTCAACATTGGATGCAATCCAGGTAAAACTGAGTTGATAAATACAAATAAGTGCAAACAAAGCGGCAAACCACCGCACAGCTCCTTGGGCTTTCATAACAAATAAAAATTTAAATTAAACAATCGAATAAGGGTCATTTTTCGAATGCTAGACCCCAGCAAAGGCATCCGAAACGGCTAGGATAGGCCCTTAGGGGGCCCTGCCAAAACCTAAATTGCCTTTGCCCTTGAACAGCGCAACAAGCAATTTTTCAGATAAATCAACTTGGAAAAACCTTGTAAAAGAAAAGGAAACCCGCCATCCATTCGGACCCTCCAACGGATCGGCATCCTTCAATCCCTGTTCATCCAATCCCGCTTGGGCTCCTTGATGATGCCAGGGCTGAAAGAAGGCTTGATTCTCCTTTGAGTGTTCCTGTCCTGAACCTTCGGGAGTCACCGCTGGATCTGGAATCGTCGAAAACTCCTTGTATGAAGCAGACTCGACCGAACCAGAGGCTGCCAGGCTTAACCAAAGCAGGCTCAATGCCAGGCACCCCATGCCCAGGAAGGTCGTTACCGATCGAAAAGAAATTCGGGTGAACATTTTTGCCAAAAGGATAGCAAAGATAACCCTTGGGGAGCTTATCCCTTCCCTAAGGAAGAATCAAGAAACGGCCCTGAAGGGCAGAACCCAAAGGCCTCTGGACGCGTAGAAGGTAGATGCCGGGGGCGATCCCTTCCAAGCTCAGGGTCCCTCCCAATCCGCTACGGCTGGGGGTTTCAACTGATTCCATCCTAGAGCCCTGGCCGTGGATTTTGCCCTGTAAATCCGTGATTTCCCACGTAACAACCGAATTCTCCCCGCCAGGGAGGACGATCCCATCCTCTTCCTCGATCAACCAATGCAAGCTTTGTCCAGCGCGAACCGGATTCGGCATGAGCGTGGACCTTGGGCCACCCAGCAGATTCCTTACCGAAGATGTTACCATAAACCCGGTGGTACCGGCACTAAAGGTGGTACTCTGGTGGGATGGATTTTGGGCGCTTATTGTCACGGGAACGGTGACCGAATGCATCCCCGGGTGCTCGCATCGGAGCAAATAGGATCCCCATGGAAGTCCAGAGAACTGAAAGGCACCGGTGGTACCCGTCGTGGTTGAGCGTCGGAAAGACAGGGGCACCGTACCGTTGGCGTTCAAAAGCTGAACCTGAATACCCGTTAACGGCCCGCTGAGTCGGGGCAAATTACCCGCCACACCTCCACCAATCGTGCCCGTTCCTCCACCGCTGGTGTTGGGACTTAGGTTGATGTTAAAAAAAGCGGTTGGATTCCCAGGCAATAGAAAGGAATCTGCGGCAGACCAAGTTGTGGTATCCCCGTAGTAGGTCGGGGCATACTGAGAGGCCAACCCGGACATTAATCGCGCCAAAAGGCTGTAATTACCGGAAGGGAGCGTTAGTTGAAAGAACGCGGTACCAGCACTATCCAACAAGTATACCGTATCAATGGTGGTCCAACCCGGTACCTGTCCCTGACCAGGGGGAACAATTCGAATCACAACCAGCGCCAAAGTGTCTTGTGCCAAGGGCCCAGAGGATTGGTAACCGGTAATTCGACCGACAACCCGGTGCTGACCGGACGGAGGGCCGCATTGGAGGCTAAGACTCACTCCAAACGAGGCCGTATTGTAGGCTGAAGTGTCCGATGCCCAAGATGTGTTGGATGCACAAGCTGCTCGAGCATAGACAAAACCCGAACTAGCACCCAAGGTTAGGGTATCTGCAAAATTGCCGCTTGCATCGGTGACCAAGGTTCTTGATGGTGTGGTAAACTGATTCAAAAAAACCTGAACAGACTGACCCGCCTGACCCTGGCCGGAGGAATTCACCAAAGTCCCCGAAACGATTAAAACCCGGGTTCCGGTGCCACAGGTCAAATTGACGGTGTAAGAGGATGTTCCGGCTGTATAGGTGGTTGTACCGGTCACCGTGGAGCCAGGCCCGGTTGGTGAACTGCACGATGCCATGACGGTAATGGTATTATTTGGCAAAAAGGCGGGTATTTGGAGGGGTGCCGAATAAAAACCCACCGAATCCGTAAAGGTGGAGACGGTGACCGAGTTGACGAGGCTGATTCGAACAAGGGAACCGATAACCGGCGCCCCACCTGAACCAAGAACGGTACCCTGAACGGTGACTTGGGTAGCCGGTGATGACGAACATAAAAGCTGAAAAAAAGCTGAGGGAGCCGAGGTCGAGACCGTTACGGTGTCCCAAACCATGGCGCCATTCCCACAAGATGCCGATGCCCTCAGGTTCAGCGAACCCGAGGTGCCCAAGGGAAGACTAAGGGTATCCGAAAAAAAGCCTCCAACACCGGTGAATGCCACTCCCAATGGAGTTGTCGAGTTGGCGTCAAAAAATTGTACCGGTTGCCCCGATGTAGCAGGTCCCGATGGCCATTGCAAAACCCCACTAACCGAGACCATGGCATTTCCTCCCCCGCCACCGGATCCGCATGCCAGATCAATTTGGTAAGTGGAGGTGGCTGGACTCAACGGAGCCGATTGAACCAACATACCACCGGTCGGACAAAGGGTGGAAACCTGGATGATGGCGTTTGGACTTAGAACAGGCAAGGCAATAACGGCCGAATAAAAACCAGTCGAATCGGTTAGGGTGGTAGTTGTACTACCAACCCCTACCTGGATGGTAACCCCTTGTCCTGGCATAGGTATAGCCACGGAACCCAAGTTTTGGGATACCTGGCCCTGAACCACCACCACTTGACCCTGGGCTGTCATGCATCCCAAAACCACGGCCAAAATCATTATAAATCGACTCATCGTAGAAAAAATTATTCCTTCAAAAATCGCTCATTTTGAGCCAAAAAACGCCCACTCTTCTATTAACTTGAAATTAAACCGAGCGTTTAGTCAAAACCAAAGGCCAATGGGTAACATTGTTCCATGGATATCTCGATCACAGATGACCTAAAATTCATTAAAAGCCAAGGGTAACAGATCCGAGGCTGCTTCAATAACCCAAAATTCCCCTTGAAGACTCGCCAAATACAAGGGAAAATCAGATTTTTGCCGTTTAATCTGTTCCATGAGGGCCTGACGACACATTCCACAGGGCGCAACGGGTTTACCTGAACCGGACATCCATTCCCCCTGAGGCTCCAATTTTCGACCTGCCAAAACCAGCATAGCTGCCACCTCGCCGCCACCTTCTTGGCACGAAAGAGCGCTTAAAACCACCCTCTCGGCACAAATTCCTACAGGATAGGAGGCATTCTCTTGGTTGGTCCCCGCTAACATCGAGCCATCCCTTGTTAAAACAACAGCCGCGACATGAAAGCCTGAATAGGGAGCATACGCCGAAGCCCAAACGTGTCGGGCCTTCTGGAGCATTGCAACCGCATGATCTCCAAAGTCCTCCACCGCACCAACCTGGTAAGTCAAACGATGTTCAGCGATCCTGGGCATTTGAGTATTTGAGGGGGTCTTGTCCATAGGTTACCGGGGTTGAAAAAGCACATAACCGCGAGGTGGTAGATGAAAATCTCCGGAATCACTTTCGAAAACACCGGAAAATGGCCACGCATAGGCTTTACCAAAAAAAGGACGACCGCTAAAAGATTGGGCTTGATCGGTTGGATTCAAAAAGACCATGATCTGCCCGCCCGCAGGGCTATGCCGTTCATAACCCAAGATATCTTTATTATCCTTGGGCCGAAGCCAGCGCAAAGAACCATCTCGCAGGACTTTATGCGTTTTTCGTAAGGAAAGAAGGTCTTTGGTTAATTGAAGCAGGATCGTATCCAATTGAACAACCTGAGCTTGGGGGTACAGGCTTTGGTCAGGTCGATGCCACTCATCTTCAAACTTCAGCTCAGGCCATAGCATCGGCTTCCGACAATCGGGATCATTGGCGCCCCACATCCCAACTTCGTCCCCGTAATACAACATAGGAGCTCCTGGAAAGGTGAGCTGAAACACCATCCATTGCGCCTGTATTTTGGATTCCAAACCAATTGGCTTTCGGGTATTGTAGGCCGGATTGGAGGCCTTGGAAAGCGCGAAATAGGTGCCCCATTCTGCGTATTTAGCAAAGTTTCGGTTAACGATATGAGAGGCCAATCGATTGGCATCGTGGCTGCCGAACAGATTTTGTTGCGAAAGAAAGCGATTATAGCCAAAAACCTCGATGAGGTCATCCATTTGATTTTGAAAACCCGTGGTGGAAGGCCGGTTGCGGTCGTTGATCAGGTATTCACTGGCAATAAATGCAAAGGGATAATTCATCACGGCATCAAATTCATCCCCTCGTAGATACGGCTTGAGCTTGGGCGCCTCATCAATCACTTCAGCTGTGAGGTAAGCCTCCGGATTCCATTCTCGAACTCGAGAAGACCAGCGCTTCCAAAATGGATGCGCAACACAGAACGCAACATCCAACCTCCAACCATCAATCCCCAAAGAAATGGAGTCTTTGGGATGCACAGACGATGACCAGCTAGGCCGCATCCAGCGTTGTGTTATATCGAGTACGTATTGATTCGGACCTGCAGTCAAGCCGTTCTGATTCTCTTTGAATTCAGGGAGATCCTGAATCCCAAACCAGCCCTTGTAACGAAAGGCTTTGCCCGAATCCACATCCCTCCATTGCTCAACTTCAAACCAATCCGCGTAAGGCGAAGACTGCTGTTTTTGAACAACATCCACAAAAAAAGGATTCCCCACACCCATGTGATTAAAAACCCCGTCCCAAATGATTCGCATTCCACGTCGGTGCACCTCACCGACCAAATGAAGCGCCAACGTATCGGCGCTGGTCCAATGCCACGTGGACGGGTCGTCGGGTTTTTCGTTCGCCATCAGAGCCAGGTCCGCCGCAGGATTGGGGCCCAAATAAGGATCCACATGGTGCAGAACATAGGCATCGTAACGATGATGAGAGGGGGCATAAAAAATAGGATTCAAATAAATGGCTTGAATTCCTAAATCCTGAAGGTAGTCCAATCGTTGCAAAATACCCGCCAAATCACCGCCGTATCTCCTTCGGGTTATGTTATACCACAAATCTTTCCCGTTGGACTTTTCCCATGGTTGCATTTTGTACCAATCCGAAGTCCATGGATGCAGGTTCCAGGGATTCAAGGTGTCGTGGGGCCAGGCGTCTTGCTGGGCCCTCAACGGTGGATCGTTGAGTGTGTCGCCGTTCCAAAAGCGATCCGGGAAGATCTGGTACCAAACAACCCCCTTGGACCAGGTGGGCGGC
>ENA-UPTJ01001778-UPTJ01001778.1-marine-metagenome-genome-assembly--contig:-NODE-1778-length-10976-cov-4.573940_pt1 | contig 10976 bp, 9 predicted proteins | sample MGYA00238168_ERZ767080 | MGnify/ENA primary metagenome ERZ767080 (study PRJEB28935, sample SAMN06266237) | marine metagenome | isolation source: Columbia River Estuary | place: USA:Columbia River Estuary... | reverse complement strand
TTGGTCGTACTGTTCAAAGATCACCTTGCGTCGATCTAAATTTTCTTGATAGCGTCCTAGCTCAATTAAGCCAATAGCAGCTTGAATATCAGTCATGTTACATTTGAAACCAGGCTCTAAAACATCATAGCGCCAAGCACCTTTTTGAGTTTTTGCTAATGCGTCTTTCGATTGACCATGCAAAATTTTGATATTGAATGTTTTATAAATTTCGTCGTGGTCAAAGGCCTCTGGTAAATGAAAGCTGATAGCGCCTCCTTCTGCAGTGGTCAGATTCTTTACGGCATGAAAGGAAAAGACCGTTATGTCGGCTATGCTTCCAACTCGTTTACCTTGATACATAGCACCAAATGAATGTGCCGCATCGGCAGCGAGTAGAATGCGCCCTAATTTTTCTTGCTGAGGTGAAGCCGCTTTGAAAAGGTCTTTCTTTTGTTCGATAAGCTCATATAATGCTGCGTAATCACAAGGCAAACCGCCAAGGTCTACGGGCATAATCACTTTTGTTTTTGCCGTGATTTTTTCGGCAACTTTTTCCATTGCCAAATTGAAATCAGCAGCATGGACATCCACAAAAACGGGCGTTGCACCAGTATGTAAAATCACATTGGCGCTAGCACAATAGGTGTAAACAGGCAAAATCACTTCATCACCGGGTCCGACTCCCCACCAACGCAAAAGCACTTCCATGCCAGTTGTCCAGGAACTAACGGCAATCGTTGTTTTGGCATTGCAATAGGCACTGATTTCTTTTTCGAACTGCTTAGTACGCGGCCCTGTAGTAATCCAACCACTTTGTAAAGCAGCGGTTACTTCTTCAATGACAGCTTGGTCTATTCGAGGTGGTGAAAATGGAATCATGGGTGTGTATTAACGTGAAAGTTCTTTTTGTTTATCTGAAGGTTTTTTTCCTCGGATGAGAAAATCAAAAATGCCCAGCATATAGCCCAAGCCATAACTGATATGAATGAGTGGGAATAAACGTGCCGTTTGAAAAAACAACCCTCGAGGGCTTACTTTTTGGCCAAAAAAGAGGACACCAAAAAGATAAAGCACCAAAGGAAAAGCATATAAAATTTTTAGCCAACTTGGCACCAATGGCAAGAGGATGCTTAAACACAAATAGGCGACAAATGCAGGCGGGAAAAGTTGTCTGATGGTGGTCATTTTTCCGTGTTTTTGATTCACGAAAACCTTCCAATAGCCATACTGAAAATACTGTTTTCTTACACCATTCAAAGTTGCCCTGACGTAATATTTAAGATGAATATCGTGAATTAAATATAGTTTACCACCGGCTTCAGTAATGCGAAAATTGAAGTCGTCGTCTTGATTTCTAATGAGTATTTGGTCAAAAAATCCAATTTTTTCAAAAACCCAATAAGGATACATAGGACTTGTTACAGTATCCGTATAGCCAGAGGCTGTCATGGTTCTAAAATTACCCATCCCGACTCCAAAACTTGAAGAAAGCACTGCTGAAATACAAGCGCCCACTTCATTGACAGAGACATTTTGAATTTGTCCACCAACGCCCCAAATAGTTGAATTTTCTTGAAGTTTGGTTAAGCACGAACTCAAATAATTTGAACTCAGAATATGACGCGCCCCGACAATTTGAACGTAGTCTGCTTCTCCACCCGCATGAATACCGAGGTTAAAAGCAAAGGGGGTAAGTTGTTGCTTGTTGTCAATTAAATGTAGACTAGGATAGTGCTGACAAAGTTCAGTAACAACGGCTCTTGTGCCATCATCGCTCATGCCATCCACCACAAAAACTTGCATTTGACATGCAGAAGGCAAGGCGCAATTGTAAATTGCATCGATACATTCTTTGATGAATGGTTGCTCGTTTCTACAAGGGATGACAACTGTTAACTTCAAGCTTCTTCAGTCTTTGGAATGGTGATAATCGCAATAAATGCACTCAAAAATAATAAGTAAAAGACAATGCCCGACTGTCTTTGCAACATGCTTTCAAAAAGAGCATTGAGTACCAAACTCAATAATAAAAACCCTAATAATTGATCTTTGCGCTGCCAAGCCAAGCGTGCTATTGCTATCAAAATACTGATAAACAGCAATAGGCCCAACCAGCCAATTTCTGCCGTCAGTTGCAAAAATTGATTGTGCGGATTCCAATGTTTGGCTGCCATTTCATGAAAACCCAAGACATGCAGCTTTCTAGACATTTCTGCATCAAGCCCACTGATACCTACACCCAAGGGATGTGCTGCAATAATTTCACCACTAATGGTCCAGAGAATCAAGCGCGCTTGGTTCCCGGTCATTTTCTGAGGGCATTCTTTCACGAATTTTTGAGGATCTGCGAGGTAGCGTTTACTCACGAGTAGGGTGTCGGAGATATTTTGCTCTAGACTTGGTTGCAGCGTCAATAGTCCTTTGACGCACAATAAACCCAACAAAATCAGCGACATAAAAATTGCTTTATTAAATTGATGCCAGGCCCAGCGCAATAAAAAATAACTGAAAATGATGCCTAATAATAGAATTCCTGCAAGACTCTCGAGTGGAATGTGCAGTAACGTAAAAAAAGCAATGAGACCTATAGCGATCCATTTTTGAACACCTTGGCGCTCCTTGAAAGTATGAAGCAAGTAAAAAACCGCAAAAGAAAAAAAGACCGCAGCATAACTTGGGTGGTGATTAAAAGCAAACCAAGAACTATGAAAAACTTGCGCGTCGTTTGTAAGCAGGTATTGAATAACAGCTCGAACGATATAAAGTAGCCCTAATAAGAAGGTGCCGCTAACAACGCTGGTCATCACTTTCGATCGTTCTATTTGATGTTGAGTCCTAAAGCTGAGCAACAAAGGAAATACAACTAAGGATAATTTGTATTCTAAATAGGGGCCTTCGTTTACCGCCGTGGTATTATTGAAAATATATAAAGCATAGAGTGCATAGAGCACGGAAAAACCTAAAAAAATACCATTGAACTTGAACTCAAGTTTTTTTTGAAACGCGCCAATTACAACCACTACTCCTAAAAGCGCAATTAGCTTGGACCCTAATTGGGGGAATGGAATCCAGAGCCCACAAAGCCCTAAAAAGGTATATTGATAGATTTTTTCAAAGGTCATGAGGCCAATACTTTTTGGTAAAAAGCCTGCAACTTGCGTTCTTCTGCAGTCCAGTTGTAAGTGTTTTGCACCATTTTTTTACCGTTAGCACCCATTTGAAGCGCTTGCTCGGGGTGGCTTGCTAAATATTGGATAGCTGCAGCAATTTCGCTTGGCTGAGTTGGGTCAACACAGAGGCCACACTCGTTGCCTTCTATGAGTTCTTTCCATAGCGGAAAGTTGGAACCAATAACCGGTAAACCTGCAGCCATGTATTCAAATATTTTATTGGGCTGGGCATTGATGTGATTCGGAAAGGGCAAGAAAGTGACTACCCCTGCGATGGCTTGTTGCTTGAGTTGCATCGAAGTTTGTCGGTCGATGAAACCAAGTTCTCGAACCTTTGACCAACCTTCAGATTGACTAAGTAAGGTTCTATAATCAGGTTCAATTTTACCAGCCAAGGCTAAACTGACATCGCTCAATTCCATCGCGTCAACTAACTCAGCAATACCTCTGGATGGCCATATGCCACCAATATAGCACACATATGGATCTTTAGGTTTTGCCTGTTGGTCAAGAAATTCAATTTCTGAGGCTAATGGGAAATTATTGACATCAATGGTATTTGCATGCACGCGTTTGAAGCGCTGTGCGATATAAGGTGTTGCGGTAATGATGCCATCTAGTCTTGCTGCAATGTAGTCTTCAAGGAATTCTACTACCCAAGAAATGATTTTGCGGCCGGGCACCTTTGAGTTACCCATAAACTGTCTAGGCAGATCTTCGTGTGCATCATAAATGACTTTTTTACCTCTTTTTTTCAGCTGAGAGGCAATTCTCAATAGCTCCGGATCGTGTAAATGGTAACAAACGCCGTCAAGAGCGAGCGCTTTATAAAGCACCTGATTAACGGTGGTGGTCATGCGCTTTTTGCGGGATAATCCGCGTGGGCCAGCACTATGAATGTGCACGCCATCCTCGAGGCGCTCTTCAACACCCGTCAATACTAAATGAATTTCGTGGTCTGGAAAAAGCTGCACCAAAGAGCGACATTCTTTGAGGAAAATGCGAACATCGCGGTCGTGGTGAGCACTACTGAGGTGAATAATTTTGGGTAAGTTAGATGCTTGATTTTTCGTCATTTTCAGTCGCGCTGCAAGGCAAAAATACTCAATATATGTATGTTTTTGATATCTTCGCTAGGAATCAGATTTCATGCAACAAAAAAACGGTTTTCTCCAAAAAGTACTCAGGCGCTTTTTCTTGGCATTTCGCCCAACCATGAATCAGCGCATTTATGACAACAATGGCAAACGCATCGCTCATACCCGCATCTCCAACACGAGTTTTATTGATCATCCGGAAAATTTAGTTTTAGGTGAAAATGTTTTTATTGGTCATTTCAACTTTTTAGAAGCCAGTAACGGTATTACCATTGAAGAAGGCTGTCAACTGACCACCTACATCAACATGACCTCCCACTCAAGCCACATGGCTATTAGACTTTATGGCAAAAATTATCACCAGCCCAACCATGAAGTTTACGAAAGAGGCAGTATTCATATTGGCAAATACACTTTTATAGGACCGCATTCTACGATTATGCCAAAAACCAAAGTGGGTAAAGGTTCTTTAATTGCGGCCTATAGCTACTTAAAAGGCGAGTACCCGGATTTTGCCATTATCAGTGGTAACCCCGCAAAAGTCATTGGCGACACCAGAAGTCTAGACGAGCGTCAGCTCAGACAGCACCCAGAACTAAGAGCTTTTTACGATGAGTGGGCAAACGACTAAATTCCCTACTTTTTTCGGCACTTTTTTACTTTTTGCATCCTTGTGCTTACCCGCCCTCGAAATAGGTCAAACGCTCCCTTCTATCCATTGGATTGATTTGGGTTTGCCAATCATGGCTCTCTGCTTAATTGTCTACTGGCCAAAGTGGCAATTCACAAAGTACCATGCCCTTCCCTTTCTGATCTCAATTTATGTAGCTTTCTGTTTACTCATTCAAGCGCATCCCACCGCACTTTCCGATTATTTTGAGATTTATAAATGGCTCAAGTTTGGTGTACTATTGCTTTTTTTAAGTCTGATTGATTTTGAAATGATCAAGCGAATTATCCCATGGTTATTTGCGATTTTAGTGTTGATCAATTTGCTGCATTTTTTCAATTTCCCAGGCATCAATGAAGTACTTGAAAACACCTATGATGGTGGCTTACACCTGAAGTTTTTTGGTAAAAATTCTCTCGGAGAACTAGCTGTAAAACGCATGGTTGGCACCATGGGCAATCCGAATATCAATGCCTTACTTTTTACGTTTTTTAGCATTTATTTTCTTCCGCTGCAATTTGAGCGCAAGCGCTTCTACCTATTCTTGCTGGCCTTGACTATGGTTTTTTTATGTCAGTCCAGAACAGCCTTGGTGGTGGTTTTTGTCTTGATCAGCTATTTGGGCATTTTTCATTCAAAGACCTGGTCGCGCATGCAATGGTTTCAAATCGTTTCAGGTATTGTCATTTCATTTTTGATAGCATGGATGCTGTGCACTTCATTTTTTCAATATTCGGCCTACAGCTCTAGTTTACTCGACGGAACAGCTTTGTACAGTGGGTCGGTGAGGGGCAGACTCGAAACTTGGCAACTTTTAGGACAACAAATTGTGGAGCAGCCCATCTTTGGTCATGGACCTTACAAAAACTACTTTTACGTCAATCACATTTATTCGGAAAACGAATATATTTTGATGGCCTGGCGTTATGGCGTCTTCGGGCTGCTTGCCTATTTATTACTGTACCTTTGGCCCTTGAAGCAGTTGCAGCACGCGAATAATAAGCTATTTATTCCCTTTATATTGGTACTACTGGCCATGCTAGTTAGTGCCTTAACGAATAATCCATTTACGGAACGGAACATAGAGGTCTTGTTTTGTTTTAATTTAGCATGGGCTTTTCATTGCCATCAACAACTCAAACATGAACCAGAAAGGGCATAAAAAATTACTCTTGATTGGCAGCAGTAAAGGTGCTGGTCACTTGCTGAATTTCAAGGCCTTGATTGCGCCTTATTTCGACGAAATTTTAATGGTTTCAGGCCATGTTGTTAAAGATCAGCAAGTGCTTACTTTTAATTTTGGTCTGAAGAATCCGCTTCAATTTTTCAAGACAATTCGGGAATTGAGAAAGCTCATTTTAGATTTTAAACCCGATGTCATTCATGTACATCAGGCCAATTCTTACGGTTTCTTGAGTGCTTTAGCCAACCGCGGGCTCAAACCTTTAGTGCTTACCACTTGGGGGAGCGATGTGCTTTTATTGCCGCAAAAGAACAGCTTTTACAAATTCATGGTAGGCTATGCTTTAAAACAAGCTAACGCCATAACAGCAGATGCTCATTTCATGGCAAAGGCGATTAAAGAAATAGCACCAAATAAAGCCGTGCAAATTGCCAACTTCGGCGTCGAAATTGAAAAGCTAGCAGCACCTATTGAAAAGGAAAAATTGATTTATTCAAATCGGATGCATGAGCCTTTGTACCGCATTGAGCGGATCATCGAACAAAGTGCTTCGTTTTTAAATGCTCATCCAGATTGGAAATTATGCATCGCTGCAAGCGGAACTCAGACAGCCTCCTTGCAGGCTTTGGCTGAAAAAATATTACCAGAAAGTTCATTTGAATTTGTGGGTTTTCAAGCCCCAGCTGATAATCGCGCTAACTATGCCAAGGCACAAATTTATGTCTCGATACCAAATAGCGACGGCACCGCCATTAGTTTGCTTGAGGCCATGGCTTATGGTTGTATACCCGTAGTTTCTGATTTACCAGCGAATAAGGAATGGATCAAAGCCCAACAAAACGGCTTGATTTACTCAGGAAATTTAAGCGCAGATTTTGAAAATGCTTTGCAGCTCGACGCCCTAAATGTGGCTCAAATCAATGCCGATCTGATTGATCAGCAGGCTACTAAGGCAGTCAATCAACAAAAGTTTTTCAAGCTTTATGACCAGCTTTTAGATCTGCCTGTTTCGCAAAATAATACAGCAGACCAATCGTAACAAGCAACCACAGCGCTTGTGTGTAGGCAACGATTTGTAGGCTTTGCATGAATGCGAGATCTGAACTTCCTTTCATCCAATGCAAGATCCAGAATGGAAGTACCTGAATGATAGAACTTCCGATGCCCATCAAGAAGAAGACTTTTTGCTTTTTGAGAATGAGCGGCAGCGCTGAAATAGGCGTCAGGATAAAGTTGATCATCAGCCATACCGACATCGTTTCTGAGTAGGTACCAGCTAAAAACCAATTATTCCCAAAGACAAAGCCAAAAATTTCAGAGCCAGAGTAAAAGAGAAGACCAAAAGGAACCAATGAAACCAAGGCTAAGCCCAAAAGCATTTTTTGAATGAGAGGAAGGATTGCTTTCTGTTGGTTATACAATTCAGATGCTTGGTTATAAAATATCTGCCCTAAAGACACCCCGATAAGGGTTAAAGGTAGCCTTAACATGGTGTAAGAATGGTTATAAGAGCCGTAAATCACGTCTGAATAAAATCCGAAAATAAATGTTGCGACTAACATTTCACGGGCATTATCGATAAATACGTGAGGTAAACTTACCAGCGGAAAATCTTTGTGTTCACGCATCAAAACACGCGTTTTTTTCTTGGAAATGTAATGCTTGAAGCGCTGTTGAATTTTTTTGAAGTCAATTAGGAATTCTAAGGAAGAGGCAAGATAACCTAAAAAGGTAGCCAAGATGAGCCCGAAGGTATTGAACTGGAAAAGCGCAAAAATCCACTTGAGCACATTAGAAAGACTTGAATTGATGATTTTCTGTCGTGAAATCATGCCGTATTGCCCTAGCCGTACTGACCAATTGGTGCCAATATTGATCAGAACAATACAAGCCGAACCCATCAAGGTGAACAAAAAGAACCACCAACTAAAAGGAACACCTATGCCCGCCTTTAGAATAAAAATCAAGATGACAGCACTGACCGCCAGTACAATGAAGGAGAGGCGATAGGCCAATCTATAAAGTAAATAGGAGTGTGCATCCTGTTTTGGCAAGGGCAGCGCTGCTTCATAACGCAGTGTGGCCACCGCCGAGATAAAACCTGTTAGGCGCATGTAAAAACCGAGCTCTCCCATTTGCCCTGGTGTGTATAGGCGGGTAAGAATTGGAGCGAAAGCAAGGGCGATGAGTTGTGAAACGACGGTTCCGGACATTAAAATGACCAACGAACTAAAGAACTTCGTTTTGAAAGTATTGCCGTTAAATAGGAACTTCATTGCAAACAAAGATACAAGGATTCCTGTGTTTTTTTAGTCTAGTTGCAAGAGGTGCAGTATATTTGTCCAAATTTCAAAAACATGAAAAACGTAGCAGTAATCGGAGCAGGTACAATGGGTAATGGCATCGCGCATGTCTTTGCACAATTTGGTTATCAAGTAAATCTAATCGATGTATCCGAAGCAGCCCTTGAGCGCGCTTTGGCCACGATTTCCAAAAACCTAGATCGTCAGGTTGCTAAAGGCGGCATCACTGAAGCTGAAAAGACGCAAACATTACAAAATCTCAGTACTTTTTCTGTGATGGCTGAAGGCGTCAAAGGCGTAGAATTGGTGGTAGAAGCTGCTACTGAAAATGTTGATTTGAAACTCAAAATATTCAAAGAACTCGATGCTTTGACAGCACCAGAAGTGATTTTAGCAACCAATACTTCCTCAATTTCCATCACAAAAATTGCAGCAGTTACCAATCGCCCTGAAAAAGTAATCGGCATGCACTTCATGAATCCGGTACCGGTCATGAAATTGGTTGAAATCATCAGAGGATATTCTACTAGCGATGAAGTCACGAACCTGATCATGGAAACTTCTCGCAGTCTTTCTAAAGTTCCTGTAGAAGTAAATGACTACCCTGGTTTTGTCGCCAATCGCATCTTAATGCCGATGATCAACGAAGCTATTTACACTTTATTTGAGGGTGTAGCAGGTGTTGAAGAAATTGATACAGTCATGAAATTAGGAATGGCGCATCCGATGGGTCCACTTCAATTAGCAGATTTTATTGGTCTAGATGTTTGTTTAGCTATCCTTGAAGTCTTGCACGATGGTTTCGGAAATCCGAAATATGCACCGTGCCCTTTACTTGTAAATATGGTGATGGCCGGCAAAAAGGGTGTTAAGAGTGGGGAAGGATTCTATTCTTGGACCCACGGCACCAAAGATTTAGTCGTTGCAGCTAATTTCAAGAAGTAAATCTTGTGTTTCTTGATTGATGGAACGCATCGTTGGTTCATCAAAGTAAAGAAAGTGCCTGATTGACGTCAGGCAAAGATCACTTTATTAAAAAATCCTTTAATTTCTCAAGTACTTTTTGATCTATCGGAAAAGTAAGCTCATCCTTTTGTAACTCTTGGATAGCTTTCCATCTTTGTAATTCTTGCTCTTGCTCAAAGGGGATGGTGTAGCCTTCTTCTTGAAGCTGAACTGTTGCTTTTTGGATGTTCACGATATAATAGAAAGCAACTAGATTGCTTTGGTCAAAAGCAGAGGCCTGATGAAATTCATTGAAATAAAAGAAGTCAGCGCCAGAAATTTCTAGATGGAGTTCTTCTTGTAGTTCTCTGAACAAAGCATCTTGAATCCCTTCGCCATGTTCAACGCCACCACCCGGAAATTTGGTAAAAAATTTTCCAAAGCGATTTTCATCGGAGAGTAAAATCTCCTGCTCTTCGTTGATAAGTAGGGCATAAACCCTTAGATTGAATTTACTCAAGCCTAAAACTACCGAATGTACTTAAAGTTGAGGCCAGGATAAACAGCGGCGTCTTCTAATTCTTCTTCGATGCGCAATAATTGGTTATATTTCGACATGCGGTCAGAACGTGAAGCAGAACCGGTCTTGATTTGACCACAGTTCAGGGCTACAGCAAGATCGGCAATGGTGTTGTCTTCAGTTTCACCGCTGCGGTGACTCATGACAGAAGTATAGCCATTGCGTGTGGCAAGATTGACGGCTTCAATGGTTTCTGTTAAAGTACCAATTTGATTGACTTTGACTAGAATTGAATTGGCAATGCCTTTAGAGATTCCTTGCTGCAATCTTTTGGTATTGGTTACAAATAAGTCGTCACCAACTAGTTGCACTTTTGAACCTAATTTTTCGGTAGCGAGTTTCCAGCCGTCCCAGTCATCTTCGGCTAAACCATCTTCAATAGAGATGATCGGGTATTTTTCACACCAGCTAGCCCAAAATTCAACCATTTCAGCAGAAGAGCGCTCTTCGCCAGTAGATTCAAAGATGTATTTGCCTTTTTCAGCGTTATAGAATTCAGAAGAAGCAGCGTCTAATGCGATATACATATCTACACCAGGTTTAAAGCCTGCTTTTTCAATGGCTTCCATCACGACTTGAATGGCTTCTTCATTAGAGCCAAGACTTGGCGCAAAACCACCTTCGTCACCAACATTGGTTGACATTCCTTTAGCTTTTAAGACCGCTTTGAGGTGATGAAAAACTTCAGTACCCCAGCGTAATCCTTCCGAAAAACTTTTGGCTCCGAATGGCATGACCATAAATTCTTGAATATCGATGAGGTTATCGGCATGAGAACCACCATTTAAAATATTCATCATGGGAACAGGCATAGTAACTGCACCAACTCCTCCAATGTATTGATATAAACTCAAGCCTGCTTCTTGTGCTGCCGCTTTAGCTACTGCCAATGAAGTACCTAAAATTGCGTTAGCACCAAGATTTGATTTGTTTTCAGTGCCATCGAGTTCGAGTAGGAGGTAATCAATTTTCTTTTGTTCAAAAATGTCCATTCCTACTAAAGCTTCTTCAATGACAGTATTGACATGGTAAACTGCTTTAAGCAC
>ENA-UPTJ01001775-UPTJ01001775.1-marine-metagenome-genome-assembly--contig:-NODE-1775-length-10987-cov-5.172430_pt1 | contig 10987 bp, 9 predicted proteins | sample MGYA00238168_ERZ767080 | MGnify/ENA primary metagenome ERZ767080 (study PRJEB28935, sample SAMN06266237) | marine metagenome | isolation source: Columbia River Estuary | place: USA:Columbia River Estuary... | reverse complement strand
AATTTCCAATATTTTTTGACCTTCCTCGGCACTAATGAACTCACCAATTTCATTCAACAATTTTAATGCGTTCCATTGTTTTGGATTGTGAGAAGCAGTAACGATAATACCTCCCGCAGCATTCTCTGCAGGAACCGCCATCTCGACAGTAGGAGTAGTTGCAAGTCCTAAATCAACCACGTCTAAACCTAATCCTATTAAGGTTTGAATGATTAATTCTGAAACCATAGAACCACTGATTCTAGCATCTCTTCCAATCACAATTTTTTTATTGCTTCCTTTGCCCGAGATCCATGTACCATATGCCGAGGCAAACTTGATAATATCTACGGGTGTTAGGTTGTCTGATGGTGCACCTCCAATGGTGCCGCGTATGCCTGAAATCGATTTAATTAACGTCATAAAAACGGGGCGCAAAGATACCCATTTGAAACGAATTATTTACCTTTGTGCCATGCAAAAAATTGTTGAGTGCGTTCCTAATTTTAGTGAAGGCAAAAACCCTCAGATCATTAAGCAAATAACTGATGCAATTGAGTCAGTTGAAGGTATAAAACTTTTGAATGTTGATCCAGGTAAGGCAACCAACCGTACCGTTGTTACATTTGTTGGAGACCCTGATTCAGTCATTGAGGCTGCTTTCCGAGGAATTAAAACTGCGTCAGAACTTATAGATATGTCGCAACACAGCGGCGAGCATCCCCGCATGGGAGCCACCGATGTTTGTCCCTTGATACCCATTTCGGGCATCAGCATGGAAGAAACCGCTCAATACGCTCAAAAACTCGCTGAAAGAGTAGGCAACGAAATCCAAATTCCAGTATATTTATACGAGGAAGCCCAACCAAACAAATCAAGATCTAACCTCAGCATCATTCGTTCAGGCGAATACGAAGGATTTTTCGATAAAATTCAAGAACCTCAATGGAAACCAGACTTTGGCCCAGCAGTGATGAATGCCAAAGCTGGAGCAACAGTTATTGGAGCAAGGGATTTCTTGATCGCTTACAACGTAAATCTAAACAGCAAAAGCACTCGAATTGCTAATAGAATTGCTTTTGATGTTCGTGAAGCTGGACGTGTCCTCCGCGAAGGAAATCCATACGTAGGTAAAATCGTCAAGGACGAGAACGGCGAAGATGTTCGCATCCCCGGAAAACTAAAACATGTAAAAGCCATCGGTTGGTACATTGAGGAATACGGCATCGCACAAATCAGTATCAACTTAACCAATTTCAGAGAAACACCATTACACATGGTTTTTGAAGAAACCTGCAAATCGGCAGATGAGCGCGGCGTTAGAGTAACAGGCAGCGAATTGGTTGGATTGGTACCTTTACAGCCCATGTTAGATGCAGGTAGGTATTTCCTTGAAAAACAAGGAATGAGCAGCGGAGTTGATGAGGAAACGCTTGTACAAATGGCTATCACCAGCATGGGATTAAATGAGTTGAGCCATTTTGATCCAAAAACCAGAATCATAGAATATTTGTTGAAAGACATTGCTCAAGAACGATTAGTTTCTATGAGCGTTAAAGCATTCACAAACGAAACTGCTAGCGATTCAGTAGCACCAGGCGGAGGAAGTATTGCTGCCCTTTCAGGTGCCCTCGGTGCCGCACTAGGAACCATGGTAGCCAATGGAAGCGCCATCAAAAGAGGTTGGGAAGATCGCGTAAACGATTTTTCTCCGTGGGCTGAAAAGGGACAAAAACTCAAAGATCAACTGCTTCACCTCGTAGACGAGGATACTCGTGCATTTGACGGAATTATGGCTGCATTCCAACTTCCAAAAGATACAGATGAACAAAAAATAGCCCGCAAAGAAGCCGTTGAAAAAGCCAGTCAATACGCAACCATGATTCCATTTAGAACCATGGAAGCTGCCTATAATTGCCTACCCCTTTTGAAGGAAATGTCGGTTATTGGAAATCCCAACAGTATGAGTGATGTTGCAGTAGGTGTAATTTGCATCAAAACCGCTGTGAGAGGAGCCTTTTTCAATGTTTTAACCAACGCCAAAGGACTTTCTGACCGCACTTTCGCAGAAAATATTGTTAAACAAGCTGAAGAATTATTGACTAAAAACCACCGCGAATGCGACGAGATTGCCAATAAAATTGAAGCTGAGCTAAGATAGTCGTGCCGGGTTTCGGGTACCGGGTACCGGGTATCGGGTATCGGGTATCGGGTATCGGGTATCGGGTATCGGGTATCGGGGGCCAGACCCTAGCCTCTAGACCCTAGTCTCTAGTCCCTTCTAGCCTCTAGCCTCTAGCCCCAAAATAATAAGACCAAGTATTTCTATGTATATTAGATCAATCATATTCCTGTTGTTACTATCAACCCAAAATTTGTGGTCGCAAGGCACTTTTCCGGGAGCGGCGGGAAAGGCTGGTAGCACTGCGGTACATGGTGATAGCAATTGTTTTGTTGGATGGGCAATTTCTACACAGGTAAAAATAGAGTTGAGGCAAATCAATGTACCTGATTCTGGTGTGGCAAACGTTGGAAATGAAAATTCGGCGGTAGGGAAATCCAAAAAGAATGGTGTCATTAGTTTGGGAGATGGAGGCTCAGTTACTCTTTATTTTAATCCCCCAATTGTAAATGGTCCAGGATTTGATTTTGCCGTTTTTGAAAATGCCTTCAATGATTCCTTTCTAGAATTAGCGCATGTTGAAATCAGTGAAAATGGTATTGATTTTTATCGGTTTCCTTCTGAAAGCCTAACTCAAATAGACAGTCAAACCGCCTCGTTTGGACCAACCTTTCCGGAAAACATTCACAATTTGGCTGGAAAGTATAGAATGCCTTATGGCACCCCATTTGATATAGATGAAATTAAAGATTCTAGCTTGCCAAGCCAATTCTATTATGCAAGAATAATTGACGTCATCGGATCTATTAACCCTGTTTTGGGCAGCAAAGATTCTAAAGGAAATATCATCAATGATCCGTGGCCAACGAATTTTGGAAGCTCAGGATTTGACCTCGATGCTGTTGGGGTAATCAATCAAGGAGTCTTTAACGGATTAACATCCCCAGAAAAGCAAAACCTAGTTATTTTTAATTCCAACTACAAATCAATGACAGCATTGACTCATTTAAAAGACCTTCAAATTTTCTCCATTGACGGACGAAAAGTGGAGAGTATTTCAGAATTGAAACTTGGTCAACAAATACCCTTGAACAACCTATCAACTGGTGTCTATATCCTTCGATCAAATTCTATTTTTCAAAGAATTTCAATCGAGTAAATGAACCATTTGAAGGGTACTTAAAAACCTTCCATCTACATTATTTGTGAGCACCACAAAGCTTTTATCATCCTCTAGACACCTCCAGAAATAGGTTCGGAAGCCTTTCCACCAACCATTATGGAAAACCCATTTTTTACCATCTATATATTTGACCCGCCATCCGAGAGCGTAGTAACCATCTGCACTTGTAACAGTTTGAGGAGTCCACATTTCTTGCTTTGTTGCTTCATGTAAAATGTAAGAACTTTTCAAAGCCCGATCTAACATAAACATTTCAAAGACATTTGAATACACTCCTTTATCACCTGTGGTACCATTGAAAATATTATCGTCAAATACACTCCATTTATTATAGCCCTGAACCGGGTAATTAATCAGCGGGAGAGAATCAAAATTCGCAATATGAGAATATTTCATCTCGGCACTTTTACAGACGTGATCTTTAACAAATGTTCTAAAATCTTTATGCGATAATCGTTCCACTATCAAACTTAAAAATGCATAATTCGTGTTACAATAATGATAGAATCCTTGTTTAGTATATTTTCTTTTACTTTGAAGGTTAATGACTTCTACCACTTGCTCATTGGTCATATGGGTCTGTCCTTCCTGAAAAAAACCTTTTGGATAATCTACATAAAAATAGTCAGGAAGCCCACTTGTGTGACTCAATAATTGTCTAATTGTAATTCCTTTATTCTCCAACTCAGGGATATACCAGTGAACAGAATCATCAATATTCAAGTAACCATCTTGATGCAACATCATCACACTGATAGCGGTAAAAATCTTTGAGACTGAAGCAAGTTGAAATAGATCTCCAGGCTCGACAGAATCTAAATTACTGTAAATAGAATATCCTCTAGAACCATAGATAATACTATCATTTGAAAACATCAGATAGGTTCCATTGAAATTCCCTATCATTTGGTGGTAATCAAAAAATTTCTCTATTTTTCTTTGTGTGGTGTCAGAAAACTTATGGTATCGAGATTGAATAATTTGTTCAGTAGTAATTAACCCTTTGTCCTTTTGAGCTAACAGATTAAGCTCTCTGCCCAATCCAAAGATCAAAACTAGGGTTAAGAACCACCTCTTTCTCATGAATTCAAAAATAAAAGAAGTGAAGTGCTCTTTTGGGTCTACTTACTCACAGCATTATAACCGTTTGAAATTATGGAATACCGAGGTATTTGTGGGTTTGTTGAGAAATTTGCCAATGGGGATTAATTTTAACGTATTCAATGATTTGGTCCATCATTAAATCCCTTCTATCCCATTCTGGTTGGAGATATAATTTACAGGTTGAATTACATAATTCTGCCCATTTCTCAGCCCAATCAAAATCAGATTTATTAAAAATTATTATTTTCAATTCATGCGCCTTTGACATTTCAGAATCGACTGGAAATTTGAATTTTTTCGGCGAAATGGTAACCCAATCAAATTCACCTTTTATTTCATGTGCAGCTGAAGTTTCGATATGCACAATAATTTCATGACTTTTTAATAAAGTCACAAAATTGGATAAATCATACATTGCGGGTTCACCACCAGTAACAACTACGCGATTTGCGCCGGCATGTTTAACCCAACTGACAATTTCGGAGATATCAAACATTGGGTGTTTTGAAGCATCCCAACTATCTTTAACATCGCACCATGTGCACCCTACATCACAACCACCGAGGCGAATAAAATAAGCAGCATAACCTGTATAAGCACCTTCACCCTGAATGGTGTAAAAATGCTCCATCACTGGCAACTGATTCATCTCAATTTTCTCGATTTCAAAGTATTGAATAACAAACCGGTAATGGTCATTGGTCCAACCCCACCTGGTACGGGTGTAATCATTTCAGCATTTTGAGAAGCACCTTCAAAGTCTACATCTCCAGCCAATCTCCAACCTGCTTTCTTGCTAGGATCATCCAAACGTGTTGTTCCTACGTCTATCACGATAGCCCCGGGTTTAATCATATCACCTGATACAAATCCAGGTCTACCAATTGCCGCGACAACAATATCAGCCTGCAAACAAATTGCTTTTAGATTTACAGTTCTCGAATGACAAAGAGTTACCGTACAATTTCCAGTTTCCGAAGAATCTGACAAAAGAATGCTCATGGGCCTACCCACGATATTGCTTCTACCTATAACTACAGCATGCTTACCTGAAGTATTAATACCGTAATATTTCAACAACATGGTTATTCCTAGAGGAGTGGCACTAGTATATCCAGATGCATCGCCTTTTGTTAACTTACCCATATTGATGTCATGAAATCCATCGACATCTTTTTCCGGCTTAATTGCCTGTGTTACAGCATTTTCATCAATGTGTTTTGGCAAAGGCAACTGAACAATGAGACCATCAATTTCATCATCCTCATTTATTTCTTGTACTTTTTGCAACAGCTGGTCTTGCGTAATATCATCAGAATATCTTAAAACCGTACCTGTAAAGCCTACTTCATGACAAGCTTTCTCCTTGGCGGCAACATAAGTTTGACTTCCTCCATCACTACCCACCAAGATTGCCACTAAGTGAGGGGCACGTTTTCCTTGAGCGGTCATTGCTTCAACCTCTGCTTTAATTTGATCCTTAAAATGCTGTGAAACAGCTTTACCGTCAAGTATTTTTGCCATAATTACAAAAATACGATTTTCCTATTAATTCAGAGTTATCAAGGTTGCACCGTCTCCACCCTGTTGTTCAGTTTCGTATTTATAGGATTTAACAAAGTTGACAGTTTTTAAATAATCCCGAATTAATTTCCTTAATATCCCATCTCCTCTACCATGAATAACTTTCAAATCTCGACTTCCTAATGCATAAGCTTCATCCAACCATTTCTGAATCTTTAAAATAGACTCTTCTCCCCGCAGTCCCCGAATATCTAAATTTGCAGAGAAAGTAGATTGACGCTCAATCCATTGAAATCCAGATCCTTTTTTCTTCTGTGCCGATTCTAAATTTCCAATTACTTGCAATTCAGATATTGGAACCCACATTTTTATCAACCCAAAAACCACCAAAACCTTATCCTTCTTGATCTCTATCACTTCGCCTTTTTGTCCATTAATGGTATTTTTTACCTTTGACCCAGCAATAATCTTCAACTTCTTTTCTATTGCTTGTTCAGACCTTGGAAGGGATGTTTTTACATTTGATTCAATTTCTTCACTGGTGGTTGGCTTGTTATTTTGGGGATTTAATTTATCGTCAACCGATTTTTTAAACCCATCAAGATCTTTTCGAGCTTTTTGAGTTTTGTTTTTATCAGCTCGATTTTCACGTATAATTCTTATCGTCTCTTCAATCTGTTGATTTGCTTTGGATAGAATTTTTTGCGACTCCAATCTCGTTTGATCAATGATTTGTTGTCGCTTGGACTGAATCTTCTCCTTGATTTGAGAATAATCGTCGATAAGTTGCTGTAAATGGATGGTTTTTCGTTGATTTTCTTGCAACAGTTGTTGTAGATGTTCATTTTTTCGATCTAAATCCAACATCAGATCTTCGGTCTTTCCTAATTGCTTACCAGCCAATTCCTGTATACTCTCCAACCAAGCGGAATCAAACCCCGTTTTTCGCATCAATTCCAATGCAAAACTGCTCCCCGGCTTACCGGATACAAACTGATACCTTGGCTCCAATTTTACAGCATCATAGGCCATACTTGCCTGCAAAACAAACGGACTTCGTGCTCCCCATTCTCTAATTTGTGAAAAGTGGGTAGTTGCAACAACAAAGCTTCTTTTTTCTGCAAGCCTTTCTAATACAGCTTGCGCAATGGGTGCCCCATATCTGGGATCAGTACCTGTACCCAATTCATCTAACCCTACTAAACTCCGATCGGATCCATGATCCATAATAGCTTTAAGATTAGCCAAATGGGCTGAGAAAGTACTCAATCCAGCTTCAATAGATTGACCATCTCCGCAATCTATCATGAGTTGCTTAAATAAACCCATTTCACTTTCAGGCTTAGCAGAAATAAACAAGCCACATTGAAACATGTATTGTGTCAATAAAACTGTTTTTAAAACAACACTTTTACCTCCGGCATTTGGTCCGCTTACTACAACAATTCGTTGATCTTGTAATTCTATATCTAAGGGAATTATTTTTTTGTTTTGGCGACCCAATTCTCTCTTCAAAACTGGATGCACTACAGATTTTAAATAAATCCCTCCATCTTCCTTAAAACGAGGTCTCTCTGCCTGAATCAATTGAATCATTTGCCATTTTGCGAATATGAAATCAGCCGTTGACAAGTTCGCCGTTAACTGTAACAATTGAGGAGTAAAGGGAGCTACGTCACGTGTTAATTGTTTTAAAAGGCGTTCTCTTTCTCTCTTTTTTTCAGCAAATAACTCACGTAAACGATTATTGATTTCCAACAGACTCGCTGGTTCAATAAACAAGACCTTACCCGTCGCAGAAACATCCTTTACAAAACCTTTAACTTTCCTTTTAAATTCAGCCAAAACAGGAATTACCAAGCGCTCTTCCCTAATAGTCACCTCGGTATCTGCTGTATATCCCAACGCCTTCCATTCTTTAAAAATGGACTTTGTAGCATTTCTTGCTTCTCGTTCCATTCTAGAAATTTCTAAACTTATTTTTTGATATACTGGGGAGGCATTAAGGTGAATATTCCCCTCCTCGTCAATAAGTTTAACTATCAAAGATTGGCAAGATTTAGCCGCATCAGATGGCCCAAAAAGCGAAGCCCAACGAGGAAAATCGCCCTGTCTGTTTGACAGAGCCAGGGAAAACTTCAAATAGGATTTCAATACAATTAGTACAGATATCCACTCAGTTTCCATTAAAAAATACCCCTCTACATTAACGTGTTTTAAATTTTCATCAATGTCAACAATCTTGCCCCACTCAAATAATGAGGGAAGTTGCTCATTGAGCAAATTACACTCGTCAATCTCATCTAACCTCTTAAATAATTCCTCTTTATCGGAAACAAATCCAAAAAGTTCAGCTTTCTTTTGAGCAGATTCTAATCTGCAAAGACGAATAATATCTTCACGAAGGGGTGTAAACCCAACTACATCCTCAAAATTATTGGGATAAATCACCGGCGATATTCCTTAAGTTCCTCTTTGTTCAAAATATCTACAACCTTGGCCATTAGATCTGAGAATTCCTGGGCATTTTTTTGATAATAATCCATTGTTAACTCAAATTCTTTGGGACTAACTTGGTGCTTTTTCAAGACAAAATCATATCCCTTATCCCATGCTGAATCTGGCATAGTTAAATAATTATAAGCAACCTGTTGAGATGCTTCTACCCTCATGGCATCAGCGAGAATTTCAACTAACTTCTCTTCTTTTATTGGAAGCTTCTTCCCGCAGGAAGAAAAGGCCATTAAAATGCACACTACCACGCATATTTTCCAAAAAAGGGATGTTATTTTGCAAGGCACAAATTGCATAAATACAAAGGTACTACAAATGAGTCGCATAGCAGAAAACATTCAACGAATCACGGAACAATTGCCAAAAAACACTCAATTAATTGTGGTCTCAAAATACCGTGAAATTGAAGAAATCGAGAAAGCCTATCAAGCTGGACAAAGAATTTTCGCAGAAAATCGTGTTCAAGCCCTGCTCGAACGAAAAGACCAACTACCTGCAGACATTCATTGGCATTTAATTGGCCATCTTCAAAGCAACAAGGTAAAATACATTGCACCATTTATTGAAATGATTCATTCCGTTGATTCAATGAAATTATTGATTGAAATCAATCGTCAAGCTGCCTTAAACGCGAGAATCATTAAAGTGTTAATACAACTTCATGTTGCGCAGGAAGAAAGCAAATTTGGTATACCACCTGATCAGCTTACTCAGTTTTGGTTGGAATATCAATCTCAAAAAGACACCCTAAAAAACATCCAAATATGCGGACTTATGGGAATGGCGTCGCTTACGGACGATCAAGATCAAATAACTAAAGAATACTCCCGCATGAATCAACTATACCAAGAATCAAAATCAACCTATTTTAAAGACTCTCCTGATTTTTGCGAGTTATCCATTGGTATGAGTGGAGATTACAAAATTGCCATAAAAAATGGCTCCACTTTTGTTAGAGTGGGAACCGCGGTTTTTGTTTAGTCCACAGTCCATGGTCTATAGTCCGCAGTCCGTTGCCCGCGGCCCGTGTTCCGTGTTCCGTGTTCCGCAGTCCGCAGTCCGTGGTTGTGGTTGCCGGAAACCCGGTCCCTAAAACCTAACCCCCAAACCCAACACCCTAAGAACCGATTAATAATTATTCAACATCATTGGCATGATCAACATCGTGATCTCCTCTGATCCATCCTTACCAGTAGGAACTAAAAGTCCTGCTCTGTTAGGTTGTGACAATTGCAGCTGAATGCTCTCTCCGTCTAAAGTCGACAACATTTCCTTTAAAAATCTAGCATTGAAACCGATTTCCATATCATCACCGTTGTATTCACAAGAGATTTTCTCAGTTGCTTCATTTGCCATTTCAATGTCTTCAGAAGAAATAGTCAATTCACTACCAGCTACTTTCAAGCGAACTTGATGTGTAGTTTTTGAAGCAAAAATTGAAATACGATTGATGGAACTCAAAAAGTCCATTCTGTTGATGATCAAAATATTCGGATTGTTTTTCGGAATTACTGCAGAATAATCTGGGTATTTCTCATCCAACAAACGACAAATTAATTGCGTGTCACCGAAATTAAAAAACACATTTGCTTTATTGTAATCAACTACTACAGGCGTTTCATCGTTTGGCAATGCCGTCTTAAGAAGATTCAATGGCTTCTTGGGGATGATGAAAGAATGATCAACATTTGGAGATATATCTTTGCGGGTAAAACAAACCAACTTATTGGCATCTGTTGCAACAAAATTGACATGGTTGGTTTTCATTTCCACAAAAAGTCCAGTAAGATTCAAACGCAATTCATCAGTTCCGGCAGCAAACAATGTCTTACTAACCGCTCTTAATAAAATACTTGCTGGCATACTGAAACTACCCTCTCCACTTTTCTCAGGGAGTGATGGAAATTCAGTACCGTCTTGTCCAGCCATTTTATATCTACCATTACTCGAAATAACTTCAATGGAAAACGTTGCAGTATCAATATTGAAAGTCACCGGACTATCTGGCAACGAACGTAAAATGTCAATAACCATTTTACTTGGAACCGCAATACGGATATTGTCGTTTGCTTCAACCTTCAACGCCGTGGTCATGCTTGTTTCCAAATCTGTACTAAATATGGTCAACTCCCCTCCCTGAATGTCGAACAAAAAGTTCTCCAAAATAGGAATAATGGGTTTAGACATAATGGCACCATTTACAGTTAAAAGGTGCTGAAGCAATTCGCTTGAAGAAGCTATAAATTTCATAATCGTTATTTCGGTTTTGTTGGTTTTCCTACTAGTGCAAACCTATTTATTCAAAATCAATAGAAATGCACAATAAATCTATTTTTATAAACATGTATGACCTAATCTCTGCTGTTTGACTCATCAGCGTCAACTATTAAGAATAAATCTTCATTTTCTTTTTTCATTAAGTATTTTTCCCGCGCAAATTTTTGAAGGTTCTTTTGACTGCCAAATAGTTCCTTTTTTTGTCTTCTGAGTTCCTTTATCTTTTTTTGTTGGATAGAAATTCCATCTTCCAATCGTGATATTTCAGAAGACAATTTCCACCG
>ENA-UPTJ01001772-UPTJ01001772.1-marine-metagenome-genome-assembly--contig:-NODE-1772-length-11011-cov-5.190489_pt1 | contig 11011 bp, 8 predicted proteins | sample MGYA00238168_ERZ767080 | MGnify/ENA primary metagenome ERZ767080 (study PRJEB28935, sample SAMN06266237) | marine metagenome | isolation source: Columbia River Estuary | place: USA:Columbia River Estuary... | reverse complement strand
CGTCTGTAGTCAAAGAAGCAAAAAATGAAGTGTCCTCTTTTAATGCCAGATTAAAATCTGCTATAATGCCAGGGTTTACTGAAGAGGTGTGGTCTAAAATCATCTCTGAAACACTGGATTTATCCCAATCACTTTTTGGATCTAACAATTGAACAATTCTCTTGGCCCTGTTTTCAGGTAAGTAATATCCGGGGTATGTTTTTCCCGAAGGAAATAAGGGGGCATTGTTGGCAGAATACACATAGTTCCATGGTGGATTTTCAGACATAGGATTTTCAGAAAAATCTGTAAACTTTATTTTCTCCTGTGCTGCATTGGTTCCATCTAAAATAAATTTGGAAGACACCCCCTGAGGAAGTTCGTAAAGTGCTGCAGTGGCCCACCAAGCAATATTACCCTCACTATCGCCGTACATCACATTAAGACCTGGCGCATGAATATTAGGCAAAGCTGTTTTGAATGAATTTTTGTCTGCTGCATGTGATATAGTATACAGGGCATTTAATACTTTATTAGGCCTCTGTGTATACACCCAAGACATACTCAGGGGCTTGTTTGCTGATAATCCATCTATAACCTCATTCATTAAGGGACCGTGAAGGGTAGACTTTACTTGAAAAGATATTGGATTGGCGTCTTTGACTTTAATCTGTTTTTCTTGTAATTGAAAAGGGAGCCACTCCCCTTCATACAAGTAAGCATTGCTGTCTGTAACATGAGATTGGGTCTGATAAAAATCAATGTCGTCGTTCTCAAACATAGTGAGTCCATAGGCCATTTCCTATTGTGCGCTAAAAGAGGAAATGGAATTCCAGCCAAGTGATACCCATAATTTTCATATTGAGGCGTCTCAATATGAGCTTCAAACCATACTGAGGGTTGTGCAAAACCAATATGGGGATCATTGGCAAAAATGACCGCACCGTTTTTGGTCTTTTCCGCACCTATGACCCAGGCATTACTACCAATAAATTGTGGTGCAGGAACTTTTTCTAAAAGTGCTGCTATTTGATCTTCTACTGCTGTAAAGACTGGTATAGACACAGTGTTTGGATCAAAATCAATTTCCAAATCATTGAGGTAATTGGAGCCAAGTGAATGGTGAATATTAGATAAAAGGGGATCAGTCCTTTGGGCAACAGCAAAACTAAATGACATATAACCAAGGGTATTGTATATGTCTTTTAATTCAAAAAGTGTTTTTTCCATTCCCGTTAAATAAAATTCCACAGGAGTGGCACCATCAGTTACAAACTTATTTACCCCCTCTAAATAAGCCAAGGATAGTTTATATTCTGGACTAGATGTGTCTAGTTGGGCAACGGCCTTTTCGCTAGATGCATCTATCCCTAAAGTGAGAAAAAGACGGTCTGTTTCTATTAAATCTGATCCAAAGAGTTCCGCAAGCCTGCCAGAACCAATTCTTCTGAGTACTTCCATTTGCCAAAGCCTGTCTTGGGCATGAACGTAGCCAAGAGACTTAAAAGCATCTTCTTCAGTTTGTCCGTAAATATGGGGTACCCCATAGGCGTCATAGTACACTTGAACTTCTTCTGATAATCCGGCTAAAGATTTGGAGCCTTTATAATTCGGTGCCATTGACTGTACCACAACAACAACAATAATTAAAGATAAAAAAGCAATAAGTACAATAGAAACTAATATTCGTTTGATGTTTTTCATAATGATAGTATCTAATCAAAACCTGTTATGGAATTATCTGTTTAGGGCTCCTAAAAGCCATTTTTTATAGGTGGGTATATCTGTGTATTGAATGGCTGGAGCCAATACTTCCAATGATGGTGATAAAAGTACATAATAAGGTTGTGAAGCTGCATTAAAATTAACCGTTTGAAAGGTACCCCATTTCTGACCAATCGTTTCAATAGGCTTTTGCCTGCCGCTTGGATAGGTGAAAACAAATTGATCTGAGTGAGGGAGTTCCTTACGGTCATCTACATATAGAGAGATTAACACAAATTCTTCATTAATCAAGGTAAAAACCGACGGATCACTCCAAACGTTTTCTTCCATTCTCCTACAATTTACACAAGCCCATCCTGTGAAATCTAATAGAATGGGTTTATTTTCTTCTTGAGATACGCGCCACCCTATCTCAAAATCTTTGTAGCAATTTAGTCCTAGAGGACAGTCAGACTCTTGTGCGTAAACACTGTAAAAACTTGGGGGAGGAAAACCGCTTAGCCAAGCAAGGTTTTGCTTTTTAAAAATCCCTAGTAATAAGAAAGACCCAAATACGACACATCCTGCAATCCAAGGAAATCTAGACCAATGAATGGGCTTTTTCACCTTGTCGAATACCCCTAATAAATACGCTGCCAAGCCTATAGATAGCAACAGCCAAATTCCTAAGAAGATTTCACGCTTTAGGATACCCCAATGTCCTACCAAATCTGCATTAGACAGAAACTTAAATGCCAAGCCCAATTCTAAAAATCCTAAGAACACTTTTACGGTAATCATCCAGCCACCAGATTTTGGTAAGCCGCTCAATAGACCTGGAAACAAAGCAAATAAGGCAAAAGGCAAAGCCAATGCCAGTCCAAAACCAAACATGCCCACTGTTAAATTAGTTGCAACATCTCCACCCGCTAAGGTAGTACTACCAAGGAGACCCCCTAAAATAGGACCTGTACATGAAAAAGAGACCAGAGCTAAGGTAAGCGCCATAAAAAAGACCCCAACCACACCACCAATTCTTGAGGCAGAGGCATCTATTTTATTGCTCCATGAGGCAGGTAGATTCAATTCGTAAAAACCAAAAAATGAGCCAGCAAAGAATATAAATATAACAAAGAACAAGAGATTTAGCCAAATATTTGTAGCTATAGTGTTTAGAATCTGAGCATCTAGAGAATTAAACAAATGAAAAGGAAGTGATAGTAAAACATAGATAAGCACTATAAAAAATCCATACCAAAGTGCATTTGTAATTCCTTTTTTCTTGTCATCGGAACTTTTAGTAAAAAAAGATACTGTCAATGGAATCATGGGAAAAACACATGGCGTAAGCAGTGCAATAAACCCGCCGAGCATGCCCAATAAAAATATCTTCCACCAACCATTCACACCACCCGCTGTTTCTTTTGGTACTAATGAACCCAATCGATCTTTGGATTTAAGGTCTAAGAGCAAAGCAGTTGTTTTTTCGCGGTCGCCATTATTTATGACAGCTGCTTGTGAGCTTACCTCTTTACCGGTTTCCAAAGCAACTGTAAAGCGAACCATGTTTGGAATACAAACTTCTTTACAGACTTGATAATCTATCGAAAATGAAATTTCTGAAAGCCCTCTGTCCTTAATTTCTAAACGTTGCTTAAAGATCACACTGTCTTTAAAAAAAAGTTCTGTTACATTAAAAACATCAGAATATTCGCCATATGTCTGGCTTTCTTCGGTAGTCCCTAATAACAAAAAGGAATCATTCTGATTTTCATACTTAAAAATCGCAGGTTGAGAACCACCCTCAGGAGAATACTGAGAATACAAATGCCAATCTTTTTCAATAGTTCCAATTAATGAAATGACGTAAATACTATCATTTTCTTTAACTATTGATGGTGTCCACTGTACAGGGTCTTCAGAAGCAGACATTGGAAAAGAAAAATCTTGACCAAATACGATCTCTTGGGAGCTGATGAATAAAAAAGCGCAAAGAATTATTTTTTTTATAAAATCCTGAAACATAATGATTTATCTGTATTTAATTTTGAGGCAAACCGTCTATCTGCTCTATACCCAACGACCCAAATAATTTGATCTTTTGCGTCTGTTAACAACCAAATAGAAGCCTTTGAAATTACATTTATTTTTTCATCTCTTAAAAACTTTGACACCTTCTTTTTCCCTTTCATTCCATTGGGGTAGAATAAATCTCCTTCTCTCGGATGTCTGAGTTTTAATGGGTAAGTGATGGTGTCTTCATCTACTAAAATAAATTCATGATGGGCTTTAGATGAAACTTCTTTGGTTTGTGAAATACTCAATTGAATGGGGTTTTTTATACCTAATTCACCTGGATAAATAGACACTGATTCTTCTGCTATACACGACGCTTCACTGGGCGTTAAAAGGGGTGTTAAAATAAGTTTACTTCTATCTTTTAACAACAAATGACTAGAAGACAATAATTTTTTTCCATTTTCACGCTGACACAGATCAAGTACTGCATTGGCGTCATTAAAGCCATAGGGAGAGAATAATCCATACATAACAGCTAAAACATGTGGCGTTGCACACAATAGATCAATAGTAATATGAACTTCATTGCCAATGGTAAGAAAAAACTCTTTTTTAAGCTGCTCTAAATACAAGGAGGCCAGTTGTGAGCGCTCTTTCAAATGCGACTGTGTTTGGATCATATTTTCCAAAGCAGTAGGATGCAAATCAGCCATTAGAGGCAATACTTCGTGTCTAATTTTATTTCTGAGATAATCGGTGCTATCATTAGAGCTGTCCTCGCGCCATTGTATATGATTCTCATTGGCAAATGTCAATAGGGCAGCTTTAGCAAAACAAATTAGGGGTCTTCTGATGTAATCTCTTTTCTCAGGAATACCCAACAATCCCTCTATACCTGTCCCCCTAGAAAGATTAATAATCATGGTTTCCAGTGCGTCCTCACGCTGATGTGCTGTGAGTAAATACTGGTAATTATCTGTCTTAATGAGCTGGTCAAACCAATTGTAGCGAAGTGTTCTAGCCCCCATTTGAATTGAAACCTTATGTTTTTTAATATAAGCATTGGTGTCAAAACTTGTTTGGAAGACCGGCACTCCTAATTCAAGCGCTAAATTGGCTACAAATTGGGCATCGGCCGTGGAAGCGGCCCCACGTAAATTAAAATTACAATGGGCCAAAGCAAAAGTCAAACCACACTGCGAACACAAATGGGCCAGCACTACTGAATCTACCCCACCACTGCAAGCCAGCAAAAATGGACTTGTTGTAAGTTCCTTAAATTGGGTGTTTAGATGGTTTTTAAAAGCGGTAATCACGAGAACTAATTATTGGGTTTGACGTGTTTTTATTTGCTACTTTTGAAACGTAAAGATACCCTTAATTTTGGAGTTAGCCCTTATGGAGCAAAAGCGATTACATTTTATAGATGCCATTAGAGCTTGGGCCATTCTCATGATGTTGCAAGGACATTTTATAGATGGATTACTCGCCCCACAATTCAGAGATCAAGATCAGGACTGGTTTCAAATTTGGACCTATTTTAGGGGCATTACTGCACCGGTTTTTTTTACGGCATCTGGGCTAATTTTCACCTATCTTTTATTCAAAAACACCCACACTACCTATGTCAACAAAAGAATTAAAAAGGGCTTAAAAAGAGGGGTGCAACTGATTGTTTTGGGGTATTTATTGAGACTTAATTTACAGGGGCTGCTAAACGGGCATATTTATCCAAGTTTCTTTTATGTAGATGTATTGCATTGCATTGGTTTGGCCATTCTCATTTTAATTTTTGCGTACCAATTAATAGGCTATTGGTCCATTAAGGGGTTCAGTATAGTTGTATTTGCATTGGCTACGCTTATTTTTAGTTTTGAACCTTGGTTTAAAGGATTGGATTGGTCCAATTGGCCAGTAGCTTTAAGCCATTATTTTACCCGTGAAAATGGTGCTTTATTCACCTTTATTCCTTGGGTGGGCTACAGCTTTTACGGCGCCTTTATGGCTGTGATTTTGGTTAAACTAAGTCATAAAAAAATGTTTTATCCCATCGCTATACTTGGCTTATTTATTTTGGGTACTTGGTTAAAATATGACTCTTCCAGATTTTTTATATTTCTAGGCGATCAATTTGGGTGGAAGGTATTCAGCGCTGTTGCTTACAACAATTACCTATTTATTAGACTCGGAGATGTGTTTTGGGTTCTTGGTGTGTTCATGCTGGGGAGGCAATTCCTTCAATACAAAACACTTTTAGCCATTGGTCAAAACACCTTGAGTATCTATGTCATTCACGCAGTAATCTTATACGGAAGCTTTCACGGTTTTGGCCTGTATAAGTTTTTTAAAAAATCGCTCAATGTACCCGAAGCTTTTGCCGGGGGATTGCTTTTTGTGCTATGCTGTGTCAGTCTGTCATTTTTATATGAATACAAAAAGGGATTTGTAAAAGATTATATTTCTCGTATATTTAAAAAAAATAAAAATTATGAGTGATGTTAATTCAGGGCCTATTCCTGTGGCCTTAGAAAAAGATAAAAACTACAGCTGGTGTACCTGTGGGCATACAGAAAATGAACCTTTTTGTGACGGTTCTCACAGAAAAAACAATGCTACACCATCCTTAAAATTCAGTGTTTCTGAAGAAAAAACAGCCTATTTATGCAGCTGTAAAAAAACATCAAACCCACCTTATTGTGACGGTAGTCATAAAGGATAATGTAGGAACATAAAAGTTATTATAATAGAAAAGCCCGCTAATAGCGGGCTTTTCTTATACAGTAAAATATTTATTAAATATGTAAAGCCCTGTCTTCCGTTGCCGCTAAAGCAGCTTCTTTTATGGCTTCTGCAAAGGTGGGGTGCGCGTGAGACATTCTTGAAATATCTTCAGCAGATGCTCTGAATTCCATGGCTACTACAGCCTCTGCAATTAAATCTGCACATCTAGCGCCAATCATATGCACCCCTAAAACCTCATCGGTTTCTTTGTGTGCTAAAATCTTTACAAAACCATCTAGGTCCATACTTGCCCTAGATCTTCCAAGGGCTCTCATTGGAAATTGACCCACTTTATAAGGCGTGTTACTTTCCTTTAACTGTGCTTCTGTTTTTCCAACTGCAGCAACTTCTGGCCAGGTATATACAACTCCAGGGATTAAATTATAATCAATATGAGGTTTTTGGCCAGCTATAATCTCAGCTACCATAGTGCCCTCTTCTTCTGCTTTATGCGCCAGCATGGCACCAGCTACTACATCGCCAATTGCATATATATGTGGTGTGGCTGTTTGTAAATGACTGTTCGTAACTACCCTACCCCTTTCATCAAGACTTACGCCTGCTGCTGCTGCATTTAGGCCTGCGGTGTAAGGACTTCTCCCAACAGCAACCAAACAATAATCTGCCTCTAAAACTACTTCTGCGCCTTTTTTATCATTTGCTTTAACCGTTACTATGTCTCCCTTTCTAGTGACTTCTTTCACTCCGTGTGACAAAAGAAATTTCACTTTCTGCTTTTTCATCACCTTGGCGAGCTCCTTAGAAAGTGCCTCATCCATGGAAGGAATAATACGGTCTGCATATTCTACCACAGTAACTTCTGTGCCCAATCTCTTGTATACCTGTCCCAATTCAAGACCAATAACACCTCCACCTATGACCACTAAGTGCTTTGGGATTTCTGGGAGAGAAAGGGCCTCTGTAGAGGTAATTATACGTTCTTTGTCTTGGGTAATAAAAGGCAATTGACTGGGTTTTGATCCAGTAGCAATAATAGTATTCTTTGCCGAAATGCTGGTAGTTTTACCCTCACTGTCTTTTACAGAAATAGTATGTGCATCTTTAAAACTACCAAAACCGTGAAGTACAGTGATTTTATTTTTATCCATTAGATACTCAATACCTTTGGTAGTTTGAGCTACAACACTGTCTTTTCTAGCAAGCATTTTAGAGAGATTAGCGATAATTTCTCCTGGAATTTCAATCCCGTGTGTTTCAAAATGTTTTGTAGCGTCTTCATAATGGTGGGAAGAATCTAACAAAGCTTTAGAAGGAATACATCCTACGTTTAAACAGGTTCCTCCTAAGGTATTATATTTTTCTATCAAAGCCGTTTTAAGGCCTAATTGTGCACAGCGAATTGCTGCTACATAACCTCCAGGTCCTGAACCTATCACGGCTACATCAAAAGCATCCATATTTTTTATTTTAAGTAAACTATAACAAAATTACCACATAAGTTTTAGCTTACAAAGGTATATGTGCAGTATCTTTTATTTCACTAATCACAAAGGCACTTTGGGTACTTCCAATGGCTGAAATAGTCGTGAGTTTACGCACCATAAAATCCCTGTAAGCAGCCATATCCTCTAAATGAATTTTCAATAAATAGTCGTATTCACCAGCGATATGAAAACAGCTTACCACAGCCTCTAAACGGGCAATCTCTCTTTCAAATTGAAGCACCATATCTTTAGAGTGTTGCTGTAATTTAACATGGCAAAATGCCACGAAATTCTTGTTTATTTTTGATTTATCCAAAACGGCAGCATACCTAGATATAATCCCTGAACGCTCTAATTTTTTTATGCGTTCATAGATAGCCGTATTAGAGAGTCCAAGTTGGTTGGCGTAATACTTATTGGGTTTTTTACTGTCTTCTTGGAGTAGTTTTAAAAGACTTTTGTCAATCTGGTCCATCATTTTTAGATAATTTTAAAAGCAAAATAATCATTTAGGTGTTTGAAAAGATTTATTTTCCTATAAATTTATAATATTTAGATAAATTATCTTTAAAATATATTTTTAATTGTAAATATTCAATTGAAGCAATAGATTTACTGAAATTAATCTTATGAAAACTTCAAAATCTGGTGCAGCATCTATTTTATCTCAACTTAATATTGGTGCCCATAGTGGTGTAAATCCATCTATTTCAGACAGTAGTACCTATGCATTTAATACTGCAAAGGATATGTCGGATACTTTTGAAGGCACCAAAGAAGGTTGTTTTTTATACAGCAGACACAGTACACCAACCAACCACATGCTAGCTAACAGCCTAGCTGCAATGGAAGGAAGTGAAGCTGCCCATGTATTTGGCAGTGGTATGGGCGCAATTACTGCCGTACTATTTCAGTTGTGTACCGCAGAAGACCATATTGTAAGTAGCAGAACCATATACGGAGGCACCTATGCCCTATTAAAAAACTTCATGCCTAAATACGGCGTTAAAACCAGTTTTGTGGACACTACTGACCTCCAAGCTGTAACAGCTGCCATTACACCTAAAACAAAAGTGTTGTACTGTGAGGCAATGAGTAATCCGCTTTTAGAAATTAGTGATATAGAAGCACTGGCTGCAATTGCAAAAAAACACCAACTCACTCTTGTGGTAGACAATACCTTTACTCCCTTAATGATTGCGCCCATTAAACACGGGGCACATATTGTCATACACAGTCTTACAAAATTTATTAATGGCACCTCAGATGCAGTCGCTGGCGTTGTTTGTGCTACAGAAGATTTTTGTCACTCACTAAGGGATGTAAATCAGGGAGCAGCCATGCTCTTTGGAAGTACCTTAGACAGCCAAAGGGCCGCCTCTATTCATAAAAATTTAAAAACACTGCCTATTAGAATGACCAAACATTCAGAAAATGCTTGGTGTATTGCTCGAGGACTTCAACAGGCAGGATATAAAGTCATGTATCCAGGACTTGAGGATCACAAAGGAAAGCAAACGCTTGAGAAACAATTAGAAGCAGGTTTTGGTTATGGTGGATTAATGACCTTAGACGCAGGTAGTCTAGAAAAAGCAAACGCTCTAATGGAAGCCATGCAAGACGCAGGCGTAGGATATTTGGCCGTAAGTTTAGGGTTTTACAAAACCCTATTTTCTGCCTCAGGAAGCTCTACCTCCTCTGAGATTTCTCCAGAGGAACAAAAACAAATGGGTCTTGGGGAAGGTTTAATTCGTTTTTCGATTGGCCTAGACCATCTGCCAGAGGAAACGCTGGCACTTATCTTGGATTGTATAGAAAAAGTGGCCTTGCATAAAGGCGCTTAAAATTGTAATATTACGCTTTACTAAAAAACTACTATGAAGTCAAAAGCGTCTACTCCAAAATCTATTTCTCTTAAAGCTTCCTTAATACCTGTGGTATTATTAGTGGTTTTATTGGCCTACAATGTTTTTGTCTTTGGAGACGACGCCCTAAGCGGTTCCAACCAATTTATTTTACTGATCGGTGGTGCTATAGCAGCTGTAGTAGGCTTTTACCACAAAGTATCTTATGAAAAAATGCTTGCAGAAGTGGCGGAAAATTTAAAATCTACTACTGGGGCCCTACTTATCCTACTGATGGTGGGTGCGTTATCTGGTACTTGGCTAGTGAGTGGCATTATACCGGCCATGATTTACTATGGTTTACAAATTCTAAACCCCACCATATTTCTGGCTGCTTGTGTCATTATATGTGCTATAATTTCCATTGCTACAGGTAGCTCGTGGACTACATCTGCAACGGTGGGTATTGCCCTTATCGGTATTGGAAATGCCCTTGGAATCCCTATGGGAATGACAGCAGGTGCGGTCTTGTCTGGGGCTTATTTTGGAGATAAAATGTCGCCACTAAGTGACACAACAAATCTAGCGCCAGCTATGGCTGGAGGTGATTTGTTTACCCATATTAGGTATATGCTGCTCACAACAGTTCCCACACTTATAGTCACACTAATTGTTTTTGTTGTATTAGGATTCACAATGGATACTTCAGGAGAAGCAGACACAGCGTCCATTCTCAATAGTATAGACGCCACCTTTAATATTAGTGGTTGGTTGTTTCTTGTGCCATTGGGCGTGATTTTAATGATACTTAAAAAAACGCCACCCCTAATGGCTTTACTTATTGGAACGCTTTTAGGAGGTGTTTTTGCCCTAATTTTCCAACCCGAAATTATTGCTGGTTTGTCTGGAGCTAAAGAACTCAACTTTGAAAACGGCTATAAAGGAATCTTAAACGCCATTACAGTAAGCACAGAAATTGCCACTGACAATGTTGCCCTAAACGACCTTTTTACCTCTAAAGGCATGTCTGGAATGTTAGGAACTATATGGTTAATCATGTGCGCCATGGTTTTTGGAGGCATTATGGATGGAATTGGTGCACTTTCAAAAATTAGCGAAACACTCTTGGGAATGGCCAAGACAACCTTTGGGCTTTTTGCCAGTACTGTAGCGAGTTGTTTGGCGCTAAATGTAACCGCCTCTGACCAGTACTTAGCCATTGTTATTCCAGGAAAGATG
>ENA-UPTJ01001769-UPTJ01001769.1-marine-metagenome-genome-assembly--contig:-NODE-1769-length-11018-cov-9.677096_pt1 | contig 11018 bp, 10 predicted proteins | sample MGYA00238168_ERZ767080 | MGnify/ENA primary metagenome ERZ767080 (study PRJEB28935, sample SAMN06266237) | marine metagenome | isolation source: Columbia River Estuary | place: USA:Columbia River... | reverse complement strand
TTTTTGAAGTAGTCGTACATGGGGTGTCCGGGGTGTATACATTCGTCCCCGTAGATGATGATTCCTTCCTTTTTTTCGTTAGGCATTGGGGCCGTTATGTCGTGCAATAATTGGCGGAGATTTAAGGTCATGGCTAAAATTTTAAAGGGTGGGGGTTTCGTTCATTGGAACAATGGTGTAGTTGTCACGAAGAGAAAGAACTACGTAGTCGGCTTCGTTTGGGGACATTCCGGCCATTTCAAGCCATTTAAAGGCTTGGTCCTTGGACGTGTTGAGTGAGTAATCCCAAGGGAGGGAAATGCTGCGGCCTTCGGTGCCGATGCACTTAAGATGCAGGCGGCATTCGCCTTGTGGGGTGTAGTGTGCTTTGGCGCTTATTGCTTGGGCGCTTGTCATTTTTTCGATTTGGGCAGGGGTCAACTTTAGCATGATTTCCGGGATTTTTTTAGGTTTGTACGTTGGGTGAAGATTAGATTGAGGAGAGTGCTACGAATACGCCTGCGAGGACACTCAAGCCGATGACGGCCAAGAAAATGTTTCCGACTATTGCAAGTGTGGTGTTGAGTACTTTTTCCATTTCTTTTGAGTTTGTGAGTTGTTTAGTTGTTGGGGTGTCGCCTTCCGACATGACAAACGTACGGCAACAAATTTTGGGTACAAGCATAAAAAAAAATTTTTGCTATTGGATTTTATTTATTTTTTTCGTATACGTGCGCCCGGGTACATTATGACCGGAAGAGAAGACCGACCAGGTCATGGTAGACCACTCTGACCGGGGGGAGTTGATTAGGGGGGGGTGGCATATGAATTATTTTTCAACAGTATTAGTTAATGTGGTCAACTATTTTGTATATAGTTACTATTATATGATAGTTACTATTATATAATAGTTACTATGATACCCTATACGGGTATCTATAGGTATGGTTACTATTATAGTGTTACTATTATAGTTACTATGGGCCTTTCGAATCCTTAAAGAAAGATTTTAATGAATGGTCATTCGTTTGTACATTTGGGCATGGGCTTTGAGCAATTGTTGATTGAGTTACTGAAGGTTTCCTTTCCGAAGGGTGACTTGAAGGTTGAAATGTTCCGCCTCCACAATGATCTGGTTGGCAAGAGTGCTTACATTCTGAAGCACGAGAATGTGAATACGATGTGTGGGAGTTGCGTGATGAGGGTCAAGAGTAACCTCTTCAAATACTACCACCACGAGTACGAGCCGAAGTTCGACTCTTTGGTTTTTCAAGACAAGTATGTGTTAGATAAACGTCCGGTATATGGGGTCAATAAGAAACAATGATGGGGAAGTGGTCGTAGGCCGTGGCGCTGAACTGACCAATCTCCAAGAGCAATTCATTGAGCGCATACGTGAGGAGGGAATCAATGCGCAGGGCAAGGTTGCGAAGGAACTCAACTACACAAGTTACTATCGTGACAAGAACAATCCTGGTACTGCATTCTATTTGGCCCTACGAGACGTTGTAAGGCTCTCTGAAGAACGAATAGAGGTAGCGAAGGGGAGTAACCTTGATATGCTCGTAAAGATGCGTGACGAGGCATTTATCAATGGCGATACGAAGGTTGCATTGGAGACGATTAAAATCATCAATGATATGCAGGGATACAAAGCCCCTGTTAAGGTTCAGCAGACCAAGATTGATGTGAAGGCTACTATCGACCTCACGAAGTCACCAGACGAGAACGAGCAGCTGTACATAGACGTGGACTATGAAGATTAACCTTTACAACCCCTCCGCACCACAACGGGCGTTCCTAAAGGTCATCCATGACGACAAGCCATTTATCACGCTGATTGTAGCGGGCCGTCAGACGGGCAAGACGTTCATGATGATGAACGATGCGGTGATGCGTGGACTAAACACCCCAAAAACCAGAATGTTTTGGGTAAGCCCTATCCAAGACCAAGCCAACAAGGTGATGAAGGACATAGAGGCTGCCTTTATCAATCACCAAGACTTGTTCCAACAGATCGTAAAGCGTTTTGACAGGAAGAACAATGAGATGTTCTTTCACAACGGTAGTTTCATTAAGTTCCGTTCTGCTGACTCCGGGGACAACCTGCGTGGTGCTACGCTTGACTTCATTTACATTGACGAGGCTGCGTTCATGCGTATTGACTTCATCAATGAGGTATTGATGCCGATGGTCACACGCACCGGTGGACGGGTGGTCATGAGCAGCACGTTCAATGGGAAGAATTGGTATTGGGATTGGTATCTTCGTGGACTCGACAAGGACAACACGAGCGATATCATATCTATACGTAAGACATACCTCGACCTGCACGATGAGGACGTTGAGAGGACTGTTTTGGCCATCAAGAAGAATATGACGAAGGCGCAGTTCGACCAAGAGTTCCTTTGCAAGCCAGTTAGTGCCGATGCCCTATTCTCGAACATAGAGGAGTCCATCTACAAACAACCACCACAAGAGTACGAGCGTGTATATATGGGGATGGATATAGGTGTTGCGCAAGACTACACGGTCCTAACCGCCATGACAGAGAACTACGAGATAATTGACATCGATAGATTCCATTACAAGGAGGACCATCTCAACTCCGACTCATTCAAGGAAAGGATAAAAAGTTTTTACCTGAAGCACAACGAGAAACTTACAGCTTGCTACTTTGAAGTGAACAACAATGATCTGTTGTTTGATGAGATTACTGACGATGATGCCATGTATAAAATGGTACCATTTCAAACAACCAGCCAATCGAAGCCGGAGATTATAAGAAACCTAATCAAGTTGTTTGAGGACAAGATTATAAAAATCCCGAACTACGATGAGCTGGTAAAGGAATTGTATGACTTCAAATCCAAACGCAACCCAATCACGGGCAATCTTCAGTTCAGCAACACGGATGGAAAGCATGACGACATGGTTATGAGTTTGGCGATCTGTGCATATTGCGCAAAGGAGGAGCAGGATGGTGGCGTAACGTATTTTTTATGAGACTGCAACTACACTACGACCTAATAGATGCAATCGATTCAGACTCTTACGAGAGTTTCTATGACTCTTTAGACATACACCAACGCCTTGATCTGTTGAGGTACTCCGAAGAGTTTGCAGACGGGAAATCGATATATCAAATCCCACAATACTTTTACGACAAGTACACCGTTTACACGGACGTACTCAAGATGACACTAACGCAGTTCATCTACCTCGAGCATGAGTTTCCATCTGGCATGACCAAGCGACTTATCTCATTGATAATCAGACCAAAAGACGAAACTTCGTTTGATGACACGACAGATTCGGAGGAGGACCACGTTAAATCTTTGATGGAGGAGGATGCGACAGTTATAATGTCGGTATTCAAACAGCTAAAGGCGAATAGGGAGTTCACGCTTTTCACGAAGTTCAATGGCGTAATATACACACGCTACGAGCCAATGGATGGCGAAGAGGAAGAGCCAAGGCAGACAGATCCATTCACCGAAAGATGGTTTTGGTACGCAATAGTTCGTAGGCTTTCAAACAACGATATAACAAAGTTTGACAAGATATACGAGTTGCGGATGAGTGACGTGCTGATTGATTTAGCATACCAAGCACAACTTGCCGAAGTAGAGGAAAACGACCGCAGGGCGCAGGAGGCAGCGCAGGCAGCAAGATATAGATAATTTGTAAATTTAACCATGAGAACTTTATTAGAGTTTTACGACATGGTGCGTGACTTCGCTGAAGCACACACAATGATTAATGAGTTTGGTGTTCTTGGGAACGAGGAAGAACTTGCAGGAATGGAGTTCAACTATCGTTCAATGCAATTACTTGTCTCAAAGGCAAATATTTCAAGGGCGCTAAACGCACCGTCATACACGATGGAGTTTTCAATCATCATTCTAGATAAAACAATCGAAGATGACGATAGGGCGGAGTTGATGGCAGCAGAGGAGAATATGTTTGTCATATCTCAATTCCAAGATTACCTAATCCAGCAGGATGCCACAGTGGATTTCGAAGACATTGACTTTGTTACAATCGAAGGAGACGACCACAATATTGTTACTGCTTATAGCACGTTCATTGTAACATTCGAACGCTTTAATCACAATAGTGGCGTTGCAATTCTGGACTATGAAGTACCGAACAACGGAGGCGGAGGAGGAACAACACCACCAACCCCGACAGGTCTTTCTTTTGTAAACGTAGGTCAGTATGTAGCAGGATATGATTTTAACATCATAAAAGAAAGATTCCCGATATATATTGAAAATATAACATCAGATTACCTGAATAAGGTTATGTTTATTGATATTGTCGGAATTGACTCAACGACATATCAACTTCAACACACAGTCTCAAGCAGCAACGTATATTACTCAAGCATAGCGAGGGACTTTGTATTCACTCAAGGCGTTCCTCCTTCTGGTGAGTGTAGCGTTAGTATTTACTTTAAGGATGAAGTTGGAGCGTTGTATGGTGATTCATACTCAAGACCAACTGGATGTGTGTTCATACCGAACATTTCATTAGCAATTGCAGAAACACAACAGTCTGCTGAATTGTTTTTTGGTGGCACGGCCATACCTTCAATTGACTTGAAATCAAATACGTTAAACTATAGTGTTTACGCTACGTCAAGTTCGGATGTTAATGTTGTATTGAAGCCATTATCTGAACATTACGATGGATTACATACTTCCCTTGATTTACTTGCTGTTGCCTCTAACTATTCCTTTCTTGGTGGAACAACTTCCACAGTAGAGGTGGGCCTGCCTTCCGCTTCTGTTGGCGATGGCAAGGATAGATTGAAAGTTTCTTATTTGGTTTATGAGGTAGTTGCCCCTTTGTTCTCCGGAGGCACTTTGTCAATTTCTTCAGCATATGTTGATGTTGATAGAAATACAATGTACTTCTTGACGAACCCGTCAAGAGTTGTGTCGGTAGACGGAACAGATTACACCATAGAGGGATATTGGCCACTTGACTTTCATTCCGCTTTAGTAAATACGCAAGCAAATGGTGCGTCAATAAACGTGAAAGATATTGATACCGGCTACTCTCTATTGTTCTCCGGCTCGTCAACAATTGAGTTACTTCTTGTTGAGGATTATGGTTCTGGAACAATCATTGAGTCGGTTATGCAATCATCAAACAATATAAACACAGGATTCTTGCTGATTGGCGCATCAATCAATGACCCATACGAAGCAAGTATTTCGTTTTTGTTGAATAATGCATCAACCATTGTTAGTTTCAAACTTTACATAGGTATAAACGGAAAGTATTACGATATACCAAACGATTGGCCAAACAGCCAAGAATTTAATTACATAGTATAATTATGGCAAAGAGAAAAACAACCCCAAAGGCTGAACAGCCAATCGTAGAGGCTCAAGTAGCTGTAGCGCAAAAGCAATACAAGTGTCGTGAGTGCGGAAACGTAAGCGAGAGCAAGCAATGCAAGCGTTGCGGTAGCCACCTCTCTATCGAGCAATGATATCAAGGCAAAAGCAAATTGCCGTAGTTAAACAATTAATCTCCGCAGAATTAAGTAAGCGAGGGATTAAAGAGGTCATGCAAAATATATTGAGCCAGAAGAGTCAGTACGCTGAAGGAAACCTCAATAGGGTGATATCGAAAATGTCTTATTCGAAGATGATTAAACTTCGTAAGACTGTATTTTCTGAAGATGGGTTTTTGATTTCGTTTGAGGTTATTGTTGATCTGGATTTCCAAGGTGCGCCATATGCAAAGTTCCTTGATAAATCAGAATCAAAGAATCCTAATTCATATGCTTTGTTCTCGTCAAGGCGAAATATTGTTCAAAATTTAGCGAGGTGGATGCACCAAAAGAAAGCGTCTGGTTCTTTTAATAGTAGCGTTGATGTGTCAACCAAAAAGAAGTTTAATAAATTTTTATTCTTCTTGGTTAAGAAGAAATTAGCGGACAATAGGGTTACGAACCAAAGTAATTTTATTGAGACAGCAAAAGCAAAGTCGCAATTAGCTGTCGATGCAGGGACTGATAACTTTGTAAATTATTTAGGCGCACAGATAGCATTAGAGCATATTACAACGCTTAACAAAACTAAATTCTTCTAATGGCAACCAACAACCAGTCCAAATTAGCATCTCAACTTATTGACCTAAAGGTTCAATATGATTCGCTATTGGCGGCACAGAAAAAGTTCATTAAAGAAGGCGCTACTTCATTAGAGGCGGAGAAAAAGTTTGGCAAGTCTATACGTGATATAGATGGCGCTATCGCAAAGACAAATAAATCCGTACAGGGTTACATAAATGCACAATCCCAGCGCAGAAAGGTAGATGAGGACGTAAACAAGGGTGTATTAAAACTCGAAACATTACGAAATCAATTAACCGCAAAGCAAACGGCTGCAATTGGTCAAATTTCTGCATTACGGAAAAAAGAGGGCAGCGAGGAGAAAGCGACTGAAACTGCAAACATCCGTGCAAAAACACAAAGACAAAGAAACTACACTAACTTCCTAAAGAAGAATTACTCTGAAGAGGTTGCTTTAGCTAGAAAAAAGGAGAGAGAAAAGACTGCCGAGGAAAAAAAGCAGGCCGCAATCCGTGCGAAAGCAGCAAGACAAGAGGCAAAAGATAAGGCTGCGGCTCAAAGGCAGCAACAAAGAGGGTCCATTGGTTTTGGTCTTGGGGCTGTAATAAATCCAGCCGCTATTGGTCGTGCTTTAGGTAGTGTTGTAAAATATCTTGGCGCATATCAATTGCTTAATGCAGCGATTAAGGTTGGAAACTCATTGACAATTGGCGCTGCAAAAGAGTACATAAAATTTGAAGAGGCGCTCGGAAAGGTTGCTGCCGTAACTGGAGCAAGCGGAGACAATATGGCCAAACTATCAACGGCCATAAGGTCTTCTGCAAAGGAAACAAAGTTTACTGCCGTTGAGATAGGTGGCCTCGCATTAAGCCTTGCTAAACTTGGTGCAACAGCAACGGACATACCAAATCTTATACAGCCTATAACGCTTACTGCACAAGCACTTGGAACAGATCTCGCTCAAACGGGAGAGGCTATTTTAAAAGTGAACAATCAGTTCGGACTAGTTTCTGGTGAAACTGCACGTTCTGCGCAAATCATTACCGCAGCAGTCAATGGCTCTGCATTAAGCCTTGATGGTTTCCAAACCGCAATGTCATATGTTGGTCCAATTGCACGTCAAGTAGGCTTGAACCTGCAAGAGACAGCATCTTATATGCGTGTATTGGCTGACAATGGATTCCAAGCAAGCAAGATTGGAACAGGATTGCGGAAGGTATTGCTCGAGGTCAAGAAACCTGGTGAGGATTTAACAACAACGCTTGAGCGACTTGCCGCAAGCAATTTGAGTCTTTCAGAGGCAGAGAAGATAGCTGGAAAAACCGGAGCAGCACAATTGTTAACGCTAACAGCCAACATTGAGTCAGTCAAGATTCTTAACGATGAAACGTATACATATTATAATACGCTAACATCCACGGCAGCCAACATGGCAACTACGGCCGGACAAGTTAAGTTGCTTGAAAGCGCATACAACGACCTTCAGATATCAATTGGAGAGACAATTGTTAATTCTGAATTTTTCTTAAACTTGATTGGTGTTTTGTCAATGGAGACAGAGCAATTGGCTCGTGCATATAAGGCCATTGCGGACATACAAAAGAATGATGCGCCATTCTTGCGTTCGGTAATTGACGGGATAGCAGAAGGAACGATTAAGCAAGGAGATGCGGTTGTTATGCTGCTTGAAAAACTTCAAGGCGAAAGCGATGTATTCACTCAATTCATTCAAAAGGCACTCAAGGAAACAAATCTATCATTTGAGGAAATAATCCAACTTACCGGTGCATCACGTGGTGAGTTTGGCCTTTTGGGTCGAACGAAGGCCGAATACGCTGCCGCTATTAAGAAGGTATCAGCAAGCAACAAAGAATTTGCACAATCATTAGGCACTTCTGGGGACCAGATGATGAGATTAAACAAGTTGATTGTTGAGGGAGTAGAGGGTGATAGTGACTTGTTTGCAGATAGATATACAGAGGCAAAAGGTTACAGTAGATTGCTTGGTGATATCATAACTCAAAAAAAGAGAGAGGCTGAAATCGATAAATTGAGAACATCGGTTCAAAGCAAGTTTTCTGCTGATATCAGAAAAGTTACTCAAATGACGGCAGGCACTCAAGAGGCAGCAAATGCCGCCAATGCTGTTTCGTTAAGGATAACGAAGGAGAAGGCCATGTATGACACCAAAATCAACCAAGTTAAAGCTGGATTGATAAAACTTGACGAGAAGCAGATTGAAAACTTAAATGTGCAATCTCAAGCCCTCCAAGCGCAATTGAACTTACTTTCAGAGTATGCCGAAGACCAAGAGGCAATCGATGCAGCCCGTAAGGAAAGAGAAAAGCAGGAGGCAAAAAATCTGAAGGCGCTTAATGATGCAATTAAATCAGACAAGAAGCGTGTTCAAGAGGAAGTTGAGTCAAGAAAAGAACTTTTAAAATCCGAAAAGGAGCTGTACGATTTACGTATTGCGCAGGCATCAAATAGCGGTGACTCGCAGGAAGCAATGCGATTGAATGCAGAATATACAGCGCTTGAAACAAAGGCCAATGAGGACTTGGCTGTGTCGATTAAGGCATTTGAAGACAAGTGGACCCAAGCGTATGTAACCATTGATGGTAAGAAACTTCGCAATGTTCTTGACGGGGAATCAGTCACAAACGAAGTCGACCAATTAAAGGATAGCATAAATGAACTTGCTTTCACTCCTGAAGACATAAAAGGGTGGCTGAAAGATATTCAAGATTCCATATCCTCGGTCCTTGAGCAGTCTGGCGTGGAGGCGGCCAAAGAGGCGGCCGATGCAACCTTCTATCAAATGATGGAGAAAATGAAATCTCTTAATGTACCACAAGAGGTTTTAGATATTTTCCAATCATTATTTACGCTTACCATTTACCCCAAAATTGACGACCAAGCTGTAAAGGAGGCAACTGAACTTCAAAAGCAAATCGACAAAGATGCGGCAAAGCGTGAGAAAGAGGACAATGACTTCCTCAATGACCAGCGCATAAAGCAGAGAGAGGATTTTGCTAAACAACTTGAGAAATTTCTTGGCGATTCAGCAAAGAAAGCAAGCGAAATATATCAGCAGCAGCAAGATGCAGACCTTGAGGCTCTAAAGGCACGTCTCGAAGTTGAAAAGCAACTTATTTCAGACCGTTCCGAATACGAGACAAAGGTTTTGGATGCACAGATCCAGAACCAATTGATTAGCCAAGAGGAATACGCTGCAAGGCTCGAGGCCATTAAGCGTAAAGAGATTCAGCAGCAAAACGCTATTGATAAAAGGATTTTTGAGGCGGAGCAGAAACGTGACACTCAAAAAGCAAAGGTTGACTTGCTTGAGGCAATCGCTTCAATCATACCAAACCTTATTATCAAGGAGGGCCGTGCTGACCCGGCTACACTTGCTTTGATGTCAATCGCTACAACGGCATTGGCTACTGCATCATACGCATCAGAGATTACCGCAATCAACAAGCGTAAGTTCTATCCAAAGAAGTTCGCTGAAGGTGGTGTTGTAAATGGTCCTTCTCACGCAAATGGTGGAGTCCCATTCACTATCAATGGTATGGGCGGATACGAGATGGAGGGCGGTGAGTACATTGTGAACAAGTATTCAACAAACAAGTATAAGTCATTGCTTGACCAAATAAATGGAACCAAAGAGTCAAACTACAAGTTTGCATCCGGAGGTATTGTAAGTGGTCAGGATGCGATGGCTCGTCAACTTGAGTATCTTGAGGCAATCGCAGAGGCAACAGTGAATACTGCAATTAATGTATCAAAACCAGTTCGTGCATTTGTATCTTCGGATGACATTTCAAAGAACGAAACTGCTCGCAGATTAAAAGAAAGAAATAGAAACCTGTAATGTCAAACTATAGATTAGTATTTAAAGGTACTCCGTCTGGGTCAGCAGGCTCCGGAGTTGCGAGTGGTAGCATAAGTAGTGTAACAGTTATTTCAGCTGGGAAGGCTTTAATCAACTTCACTTTAGACGTTGGAGACACAACAAGCAATGATGCCATAGCTGGTGATGTTGTTGTTCTAACGTATGGAAATAAATTCATATATGGAATTTTCAATGGATGGCTCCCGGCAGGACCTGGTCAGGGTTCATTCATGGTGACCTATGACAATGAAATGTATTATCCGGACATTCAAACAATGAATATTTTTTCCATATTCATTAGTGGTTACGGTTTATATCAATCCATTAACGATGTTACCGAATCTTATAAAATCACCTACAACTTATCCCATGCAACATTTTCAAAGAAAATGCTGACATATTCAACCACAATGGAATATGACTTGACGATTGATGATAAGCGTAGGTTCTTGGTTGGTAATATGCTTAATGCGTTGTTGAGTCCGGAACTTTTCTTTGTTGATGAATGCAAGCCTCAAGGTGATGTTGTTTATAAAGTTTCATTGTCACAAGATTCAATTGAAACATTAAACAACAAATTCAAGAAGGCGATTTCATTTAAAATTGCAGCACCGTGAGTTATCAGTTGTACGTTAATGGTGCAGAGGTAAATCTTTTCCCAGATCAAGAGATTAATATATCGTTTGATTATTACGATACTCAAAATCCTGAATCAGTAAGGGTTCCGTTCTCGTTTGAGGATAAGTTTCCACATACTGAATTTAATAAAGCCATATTTGGATATGATGACGTACTTGGCTATGGTAACGCCCCTACGGAAGAGTATTCATACGAGGCATATGTAAATAACACACTTGTTTCAGCAGGAACGGCAAAGTTTGTAAGTGCAATTATAAATAGTTCGGAGCCATACATAACCGTTGAGTTCAGCGATAAGGTTTCCGTGTTCTCAAAACAATTGAAGGACCTAAAGTTCTCCGATCTGTATAATGACACATTTTCAACAACCGAAAGAACGCTATACAACTATCTAACCGGAGAGCA
>ENA-UPTJ01001765-UPTJ01001765.1-marine-metagenome-genome-assembly--contig:-NODE-1765-length-11023-cov-7.128647_pt1 | contig 11023 bp, 2 predicted proteins | sample MGYA00238168_ERZ767080 | MGnify/ENA primary metagenome ERZ767080 (study PRJEB28935, sample SAMN06266237) | marine metagenome | isolation source: Columbia River Estuary | place: USA:Columbia River Estuary... | reverse complement strand
TCACGCTTTCCTTGAGCAACAACGCAGGCACCTACGGTGGTTGGCATTTGGTGTCAAATCCTTACACGGCCTACCTCAATTGGAATCAAATAGTGAGCAATTCAACTGGAATAAGCAATACCTATTACATCCGTTCGTATCATTCGAGCAATCAGGATGTCAATGCCCTGATCAGTTATAATACATCTAGCGGTTTAGAGTCTAATACCTCTTCTTTCTCACTTGGTTCAGCAGGATCAACTACAGCGCAGTATATCGCGCCATTGCAAGCATTTTGGGTTAAAGTACCCACAACCTCACCTTTATCAGCCACTGCTGGTCAATTGAACTTACAGCGTGCTTTTACTTCGCACCAAACAGGAAATGTTGGCTTGAAGAACACAGGTGTTTATCCTGTTTTGGCAAGGGTGAACCTTTACGATGGTGCTAAATTCGATCAGATGTTGGTTTACATGAATGAATTCATGACCAATGCCGTGGACCAAAACGACTCTGAAAAGATGTTTGTGAGTGGGGTAGCGTCTATCTACACCATGGCCTCAGGCAAGAAACTCGTGATGAATGGCCTGAAGAACAACAAGAAGAAAATCTCTGTGCCGCTTTACCTAGAGTTGCCAACTTCTAAAGTATATCAATTGCAACTTTCGGAATACATCATGGAAGATGGTTTAATATTGCTTGAAGACAAGCAAGAAGGCACGATGCAAGATTTTACCATCCACGACACCTATGCGTTTTACGCCAACAGCGGCGTACTCAGCAACCGCTTTGTGCTGCACTTCTTTATGCCAGACGCCACCATTACCGCCCAAGGCCCGAGCAATAGCTGGGTACAAGATGAAAATGAAGTCAATGAAGGCGGAAGTATTTTAGTGAGTTCAAATGGAAGAGGGAAGGTGACCATCCAACAAGACATTGACCCGCAAGCCGCTGATGGAAGTCAGGTAATCATCAGAGATGCTTCGGGAAGAATGGTATACGAAGGTCAATTAGAGGGCACGCAAACGAGCCTTCAACTCGATGCGCCATCGGGCGTTTACTTCGTAGAAGTACAGCTCAATGGTCAGGTAGAAGTGAAGAAAATCTTTGTTCAACAATAAAATGCGCGTCATGAAAAGCAACCACACCAAAAAGAGCTATCAAGCGCCTCAGGTAGAGCAAATCAAACTCGACATCGAGATTTCTATGGTGATGACCTCCCCACCACCACCAAACCCACAGATGCCGCAAATGCCGTACTTGGATCCGAGTGGTTTTGTGCAGAAGTTGTTTAGGTTTTGAGATTGATAAGTACAAGATTTTACCATCAATGTGCATAAGCTAAAAGTTATTGTGCATAATTCCTTACCTAAAATCTTGATATAACTTTAACGCAATCATAATTTTAGCTATCAAAAACAGATAGAACTTTGTTAGAAAAATTTTGATGGCCATGCTAAATTCATTACCTACCCTAAAATCACTTTTCACCAAAAAATATACAACCTTCAGCATCCGACTGTTTAGCACATTCTTTTTTACCTTTTTGGTTGGGGGTAGTTGGGGGCAGGTGACGATTTTTAGCGACGATTTTGGAACGAGTACAGGTGCTACATACGATACTGACGGTGCTATAGGTACTAGTAGCAATTGGAGTATGTCTCGAAGTGGTGCCGACTGGGGTGCCAGAATTGATGGTAATATTTTAGATCTTACAAATGACGCTAGTGTCACAGCTAATGCTAATGGCTGGATATTTGGCTACCGAGATATAGATGGCCTATCCGGCTGGAATACTACACTTTCAAGTAATACAGGAACAATTACCTGGGAGTTCAATATGAGGCAGATAAGAACTGACCCATCTGGCTTTGCATCAGGAAGTTATGGCGCTGCTTTTGTTTTAGCCGGAACAAGCACTACTCCAAATACCAGCGGAAATGGATATGCGGTCGTGCTAGGACAAAGTGGTAGTACCGATGCTCTACGCCTAGTTAGTTATAACAATGGTTTACAAGGAACATTAAGTCCAAATATCATCGCAAGCAACACAACGGGTCTTAATGATTTTGGAATCGAATATTTGAGCGTCCGTGTAACTTTTATTCCTACTACCAATACTTGGGAACTTTTCTTAAGAAATGATGGTACTACTGCGTTTTCTGATCCGACAAGCGGCATACTTACTTCCCAAGGCACCGCAGTGAACAGCACCTATACTTCCACAGCAAGTATGAGGTACATCGGTGGATATTGGCAAGGGGCAACAGGCAGCAGTCAAACTGCTTGTTTTGATAATGTATACCTAAAAAAATTAAATTCCACCTCCTCAAACATAATCACTAATACTAATTTCACCTACCCAACTAATATTGATTATACGGCTTATCAGGGAACCACCTTAACCACCTCTAATTCAATTGAAGTTGCACAATTCACTATTCAAGATGGGGGTGGAAGTGCTGATGCTGATGCATTAACCACAGAATTAACGGCATTGACTTTATCTGTGGCTAATCCGGGAGGTTTAAGACGCATAGCGTTATTTGATGGAAATACAAATTTGGCAGAAGTTGCGGGTGGGTCATCTGCAGCGTTTACGGGCTTAGCACTTTCTGCTGCTGATGATGGAAGTAAAACTTTATCGGTACGTGTAAGTTTTTTAAGCAGTGTAACTGATAACCAACAATTTTCATTCACGGTAAATTCAGCAACAGCCAATAGTTCCGGATCTACCTTTGCTGCTGCCAATGCCGGTGCGGCTGTTACTTCAACAACAGGAGATATCAATAGAATAGAAGTAGCGACAACTGATATTATTTTTGATCAAAATGTCAGCAATTTACCAGAAAACGCAGTGATGAGTCCTTCCCCTACTGTTAGAGCAGTGGATAACAATGCAAATTTTGATTTAGATAACACTTCAAATGTGGAGATGACCATTAGCTCTGGATCTATAACCTTTGGTGGCACAGCAACAACAACCGTTGCAATGGTTGCCGGTACAGCTACTTTTAGCAATTTGGTATTCTCTGCTCCAGCTAGCACAAATGCTTTGACAGCTACACAAGGAGTATTTACAGATGTTAGTAGTAATTTTAATGTTACTGCATCGGCACCAGAAATAAATGTAAAACAGAATGTGACTAGTTTGGCATCGGGCAGTGGAAGCCATGTAGCGGGTAGCATTGTGTCTGGCAATTCAGGTTCGGCAATTACCTTTACAATTGAAAACTTAGGATCTGCTGATTTAACGTACTCTAGTATTACCAGTTCAAATACAACTGATTTTACACTTGATTTAACAAGCACGAGTTCACCCGTTGTAGCTAGTGGAACCACTACATTTACAGTAACTTTTAATCCAACAACGGCAGGAGCCAAATCTACCACCATAACAATAAATAATAATGATACCAATGAGGGTACTTATACATTTACTGTTACGGGGACAGGAACGGTTTCATCTGCATCCGATATAATAAACAATGCCGGATTTTCATACAGCAGCAATGTTGCTTACGCTTCATTTCAAACAGCAAGTACTTTAACAACGGGTAATTCTGTAGCTGTAAATGGATTATCCCTTCGTGATGGTGGTGCTACTGCTGATGCCGATAATTTAGCTACCACCTTAACTGCAATATCTTTTACTACAGGTGGTTCAACTGCTATAAGAACAGCTGCTTTATTTGATGGAACTACCAATATTGCTGAGGTAGCAGTGAATGGAGCTACTACTATTTCGTTCAGCGGTTTAACATTAACTGCAGCGGACGCATCTACTAAAAATTTCGAACTTAGAGTTACTTATCAAGCATCCGTTACCGATAACCAACAAATAACTTTTACAGTTAGTTCGGCCTCATCCTCTGCCAGCGCTTCAGGTTTTGCGGCTGCAAATGCCGGAGCTGCTGCATCTTCAACCACTAGCGATATAAACAGATTGGAAGTAATTGCTGATAGATTGGCCTGGGTTCAACAACCATCAGCTGTAAATAATGGAGCAAATATGTCACCTTCTCCAACTATTTCAGCGAATGATGCCAATAGCAATAGCGATTTGGATTACACTTCTACAATAACACTAACACCATCTGCTTCAACTATTTCTGCCGGTGGTTCTACAGCAGCAGTATCAGGTCTCGCTACTTTCAGCGGATTGCAATTTTCCTCTGCCGTAAATGGAGTTACGTTGTCAGGTACTGACGGTTTATTGATTTCTACCGGAAATAGCAGCAGTTTTAATATTACTATACAAGAACCGGGATTGTTATTAACTGATGATGACTTTAATTATGCAGCATCCTCTGATATTATTATTGTTGGAACAAATTGGGGTATTATCTCTTCAAATAGTACAAAATTAAATACTACAGCTGCAAATGGTGGTTTAACTTTAACAGATTATCCAAGTAAAATTACAACTGGGATATCCATTGTAGCTGCTACTGGTCAAGATGTTGCAAAATCATTTACAACTCAGTCCATTGGAAGTGTCTATGCTTCAACTTTAATCAACTTAAGTTCAACAGGAGTAGGAGGGTATGTATTGGGCTTCACAGCAACTAATACTTCTTCTTCCTATGAAGTTAGAGTTCATGTTAGAACAGTTTCTGGAAACTTAAATTTTGGCATTTCGAGAGGCTCAGGTTCCGTTTCTTGGGATGCTTCAAATTACACTTTCAACACCACTTATTTCCTGGCAGTAAAATTAACGATGAACAACTCAACAAATGATGATAGAATTGATTTATTTGTCTCAACAGCGATTACAAATTCTGAGCCTTCTGTTCCAAACGTTACAATAACGGGTGCTTCGGATGTGGCTACAATAGCAGCTGTTTTTGTTAGACAAGACGTAAGCGCCGGTTCAGGAATATTAGACGGCATTCGGGTTGCCACAAACTGGGGAACGTTAGTAGGTAATCCGCAATATAGTAGTTCATACAATATAGCTACCGGTAACTACAATAATATTAATGTTAATTCTGGTACTTTAACTGCTATAGGAAATGTTACGGTTCATGGCACGACTACAAATGATGGTGCTATTGCCATTGGCGCAAATACGCTCACAATTAATGGTACCTTATCAGGTAGCGGGCAGATTGATGCAAGTTCGGGAACAATTGCTTTTGGAAATGCGGCCAATCTGAGCTTGCCAACATCGCTTTTCTCCGGAAATATAGCGACACTATCCAAAACAGCTGGTGCAGGTACATTGACCTTAAATGATGCGCTTACCACTGTGGGGAATTTATCTACCACGGCCGGCACGGGAGCTGTTATCTTAGCTGCTAACAAACAACTCACCGTCACTGGCACCCTCACCAACAATGGCACCATGACCATCGAAAGTGGTGCAACTTTCAAGCAAGGTTCAAGTGTTACGGGATCTGGAACTTACAACGTGAAGCAAACTATTGACAACGGTGCAGGTTCGGGAAGCACCCTTAGCGGAAGATTCTGGTATTTAGGTTCGCCGCTTATATGTACGCGCTCAAGTGCTTTTGGTGCATCAGGGAACCTCAACAAGGTATGGCAGTTCAGTAATGGCGCCTATTCTAACGTTGCAGACGGCAGTTCATTGAGCCCTACAACAGGTTACGTTCACCGCAGATCTGACGCTTCAAGCACCCTGACCTTCTCAGGTCAAAACTTATACGCCCAAGACGTCACGCTTTCCTTGAGCAACAACGCAGGCACCTACGGTGGTTGGCATTTGGTGTCAAATCCTTACACGGCCTACCTCAATTGGAATCAAATAGTGAGCAATTCAACTGGAATAAGCAATACCTATTACATCCGTTCGTATCATTCGAGCAATCAGGATGTCAATGCCCTGATCAGTTATAATACATCTAGCGGTTTAGAGTCTAATACCTCTTCTTTCTCACTTGGTTCAGCAGGATCAACTACAGCGCAGTATATCGCGCCATTGCAAGCATTTTGGGTTAAAGTACCCACAACCTCACCTTTATCAGCCACTGCTGGTCAATTGAACTTACAGCGTGCTTTTACTTCGCACCAAACAGGAAATGTTGGCTTGAAGAACACAGGTGTTTATCCTGTTTTGGCAAGGGTGAACCTTTACGATGGTGCTAAATTCGATCAGATGTTGGTTTACATGAATGAATTCATGACCAATGCCGTGGACCAAAACGACTCTGAAAAGATGTTTGTGAGTGGGGTAGCGTCTATCTACACCATGGCCTCAGGCAAGAAACTCGTGATGAATGGCCTGAAGAACAACAAGAAGAAAATCTCTGTGCCGCTTTACCTAGAGTTGCCAACTTCTAAAGTATATCAATTGCAACTTTCGGAATACATCATGGAAGATGGTTTAATATTGCTTGAAGACAAGCAAGAAGGCACGATGCAAGATTTTACCATCCACGACACCTATGCGTTTTACGCCAACAGCGGCGTACTCAGCAACCGCTTTGTGCTGCACTTCTTTATGCCAGACGCCACCATTACCGCCCAAGGCCCGAGCAATAGCTGGGTACAAGATGAAAATGAAGTCAATGAAGGCGGAAGTATTTTAGTGAGTTCAAATGGAAGAGGGAAGGTGACCATCCAACAAGACATTGACCCGCAAGCCGCTGATGGAAGTCAGGTAATCATCAGAGATGCTTCGGGAAGAATGGTATACGAAGGTCAATTAGAGGGCACGCAAACGAGCCTTCAACTCGATGCGCCATCGGGCGTTTACTTCGTAGAAGTACAGCTCAATGGTCAGGTAGAAGTGAAGAAAATCTTTGTTCAACAATAAAATGCGCGTCATGAAAAGCAACCACACCAAAAAGAGCTATCAAGCGCCTCAGGTAGAGCAAATCAAACTCGACATCGAGATTTCTATGGTGATGACCTCCCCACCACCACCAAACCCACAGATGCCGCAAATGCCGTACTTGGATCCGAGTGGTTTTGTGCAGAAGTTGTTTAGGTTTTGAGATTGATAAGTACAAGATTTTACCATCAATGTGCATAAGCTAAAAGTTATTGTGCATAATTCCTTACCTAAAATCTTGATATAACTTTAACGCAATCATAATTTTAGCTATCAAAAACAGATAGAACTTTGTTAGAAAAATTTTGATGGCCATGCTAAATTCATTACCTACCCTAAAATCACTTTTCACCAAAAAATATACAACCTTCAGCATCCGACTGTTTAGCACATTCTTTTTTACCTTTTTGGTTGGGGGTAGTTGGGGGCAGGTGACGATTTTTAGCGACGATTTTGGAACGAGTACAGGTGCTACATACGATACTGACGGTGCTATAGGTACTAGTAGCAATTGGAGTATGTCTCGAAGTGGTGCCGACTGGGGTGCCAGAATTGATGGTAATATTTTAGATCTTACAAATGACGCTAGTGTCACAGCTAATGCTAATGGCTGGATATTTGGCTACCGAGATATAGATGGCCTATCCGGCTGGAATACTACACTTTCAAGTAATACAGGAACAATTACCTGGGAGTTCAATATGAGGCAGATAAGAACTGACCCATCTGGCTTTGCATCAGGAAGTTATGGCGCTGCTTTTGTTTTAGCCGGAACAAGCACTACTCCAAATACCAGCGGAAATGGATATGCGGTCGTGCTAGGACAAAGTGGTAGTACCGATGCTCTACGCCTAGTTAGTTATAACAATGGTTTACAAGGAACATTAAGTCCAAATATCATCGCAAGCAACACAACGGGTCTTAATGATTTTGGAATCGAATATTTGAGCGTCCGTGTAACTTTTATTCCTACTACCAATACTTGGGAACTTTTCTTAAGAAATGATGGTACTACTGCGTTTTCTGATCCGACAAGCGGCATACTTACTTCCCAAGGCACCGCAGTGAACAGCACCTATACTTCCACAGCAAGTATGAGGTACATCGGTGGATATTGGCAAGGGGCAACAGGCAGCAGTCAAACTGCTTGTTTTGATAATGTATACCTAAAAAAATTAAATTCCACCTCCTCAAACATAATCACTAATACTAATTTCACCTACCCAACTAATATTGATTATACGGCTTATCAGGGAACCACCTTAACCACCTCTAATTCAATTGAAGTTGCACAATTCACTATTCAAGATGGGGGTGGAAGTGCTGATGCTGATGCATTAACCACAGAATTAACGGCATTGACTTTATCTGTGGCTAATCCGGGAGGTTTAAGACGCATAGCGTTATTTGATGGAAATACAAATTTGGCAGAAGTTGCGGGTGGGTCATCTGCAGCGTTTACGGGCTTAGCACTTTCTGCTGCTGATGATGGAAGTAAAACTTTATCGGTACGTGTAAGTTTTTTAAGCAGTGTAACTGATAACCAACAATTTTCATTCACGGTAAATTCAGCAACAGCCAATAGTTCCGGATCTACCTTTGCTGCTGCCAATGCCGGTGCGGCTGTTACTTCAACAACAGGAGATATCAATAGAATAGAAGTAGCGACAACTGATATTATTTTTGATCAAAATGTCAGCAATTTACCAGAAAACGCAGTGATGAGTCCTTCCCCTACTGTTAGAGCAGTGGATAACAATGCAAATTTTGATTTAGATAACACTTCAAATGTGGAGATGACCATTAGCTCTGGATCTATAACCTTTGGTGGCACAGCAACAACAACCGTTGCAATGGTTGCCGGTACAGCTACTTTTAGCAATTTGGTATTCTCTGCTCCAGCTAGCACAAATGCTTTGACAGCTACACAAGGAGTATTTACAGATGTTAGTAGTAATTTTAATGTTACTGCATCGGCACCAGAAATAAATGTAAAACAGAATGTGACTAGTTTGGCATCGGGCAGTGGAAGCCATGTAGCGGGTAGCATTGTGTCTGGCAATTCAGGTTCGGCAATTACCTTTACAATTGAAAACTTAGGATCTGCTGATTTAACGTACTCTAGTATTACCAGTTCAAATACAACTGATTTTACACTTGATTTAACAAGCACGAGTTCACCCGTTGTAGCTAGTGGAACCACTACATTTACAGTAACTTTTAATCCAACAACGGCAGGAGCCAAATCTACCACCATAACAATAAATAATAATGATACCAATGAGGGTACTTATACATTTACTGTTACGGGGACAGGAACGGTTTCATCTGCATCCGATATAATAAACAATGCCGGATTTTCATACAGCAGCAATGTTGCTTACGCTTCATTTCAAACAGCAAGTACTTTAACAACGGGTAATTCTGTAGCTGTAAATGGATTATCCCTTCGTGATGGTGGTGCTACTGCTGATGCCGATAATTTAGCTACCACCTTAACTGCAATATCTTTTACTACAGGTGGTTCAACTGCTATAAGAACAGCTGCTTTATTTGATGGAACTACCAATATTGCTGAGGTAGCAGTGAATGGAGCTACTACTATTTCGTTCAGCGGTTTAACATTAACTGCAGCGGACGCATCTACTAAAAATTTCGAACTTAGAGTTACTTATCAAGCATCCGTTACCGATAACCAACAAATAACTTTTACAGTTAGTTCGGCCTCATCCTCTGCCAGCGCTTCAGGTTTTGCGGCTGCAAATGCCGGAGCTGCTGCATCTTCAACCACTAGCGATATAAACAGATTGGAAGTAATTGCTGATAGATTGGCCTGGGTTCAACAACCATCAGCTGTAAATAATGGAGCAAATATGTCACCTTCTCCAACTATTTCAGCGAATGATGCCAATAGCAATAGCGATTTGGATTACACTTCTACAATAACACTAACACCATCTGCTTCAACTATTTCTGCCGGTGGTTCTACAGCAGCAGTATCAGGTCTCGCTACTTTCAGCGGATTGCAATTTTCCTCTGCCGTAAATGGAGTTACGTTGTCAGGTACTGACGGTTTATTGATTTCTACCGGAAATAGCAGCAGTTTTAATATTACTATACAAGAACCGGGATTGTTATTAACTGATGATGACTTTAATTATGCAGCATCCTCTGATATTATTATTGTTGGAACAAATTGGGGTATTATCTCTTCAAATAGTACAAAATTAAATACTACAGCTGCAAATGGTGGTTTAACTTTAACAGATTATCCAAGTAAAATTACAACTGGGATATCCATTGTAGCTGCTACTGGTCAAGATGTTGCAAAATCATTTACAACTCAGTCCATTGGAAGTGTCTATGCTTCAACTTTAATCAACTTAAGTTCAACAGGAGTAGGAGGGTATGTATTGGGCTTCACAGCAACTAATACTTCTTCTTCCTATGAAGTTAGAGTTCATGTTAGAACAGTTTCTGGAAACTTAAATTTTGGCATTTCGAGAGGCTCAGGTTCCGTTTCTTGGGATGCTTCAAATTACACTTTCAACACCACTTATTTCCTGGCAGTAAAATTAACGATGAACAACTCAACAAATGATGATAGAATTGATTTATTTGTCTCAACAGCGATTACAAATTCTGAGCCTTCTGTTCCAAACGTTACAATAACGGGTGCTTCGGATGTGGCTACAATAGCAGCTGTTTTTGTTAGACAAGACGTAAGCGCCGGTTCAGGAATATTAGACGGCATTCGGGTTGCCACAAACTGGGGAACGTTAGTAGGTAATCCGCAATATAGTAGTTCATACAATATAGCTACCGGTAACTACAATAATATTAATGTTAATTCTGGTACTTTAACTGCTATAGGAAATGTTACGGTTCATGGCACGACTACAAATGATGGTGCTATTGCCATTGGCGCAAATACGCTCACAATTAATGGTACCTTATCAGGTAGCGGGCAGATTGATGCAAGTTCGGGAACAATTGCTTTTGGAAATGCGGCCAATCTGAGCTTGCCAACATCGCTTTTCTCCGGAAATATAGCGACACTATCCAAAACAGCTGGTGCAGGTACATTGACCTTAAATGATGCGCTTACCACTGTGGGGAATTTATCTACCACGGCCGGCACGGGAGCTGTTATCTTAGCTGCTAACAAACAACTCACCGTCACTGGCACCCTCACCAACAATGGCACCATGACCATCGAAAGTGGTGCAACTTTCAAGCAAGGTTCAA
>ENA-UPTJ01001762-UPTJ01001762.1-marine-metagenome-genome-assembly--contig:-NODE-1762-length-11035-cov-5.654372_pt1 | contig 11035 bp, 12 predicted proteins | sample MGYA00238168_ERZ767080 | MGnify/ENA primary metagenome ERZ767080 (study PRJEB28935, sample SAMN06266237) | marine metagenome | isolation source: Columbia River Estuary | place: USA:Columbia River... | reverse complement strand
TTCTTTGCAATTTTCCGTTTCTAAAGAAAACATAATTAAATTTAATTCTTTTAATAATATTAAAAAATGGACATTTTGCAGTGATCTTTCATTTTTTAATTTATGGAATGATGTTCATATTATGCCTCTTTCTTATGATAGCATAAGTTATCAATCAAAAGAAATTATTGATTATAAATATGATATTTGTTTTATTGGCGGATTCGCTGATAATGGTTTTAACGAAAAAATAAAAAACATGCAAGAAATGCTTGGAGCTTTTGTTGAATCAGGTTTAAAATGTGGCTTTTCTGTTAATGGAAATGTTTCACACAAGATTGAAAATTCTGTTTTAAATGAATCTAAAGTTTCGTTAAATATTCACGATTTGTACCAAAGAGTTGTCGGTTTAGATTCTAATGAAAGAACTTTTAAAAGTTTAGGATGTAATGGGCTATTATTGTGCGATGATGTTAAACAGGTTAAAGAACTTTTTCCATTTTGTTATTGCAGTAACAGTTCAAAAGATTTAATAGACAAAGCAAAAGAATATTGCAAGTTAGAAATAAATAAATTAAATAAAATAAAAAAACAAAACAAAAAATTTATATTAGAAAACCACACCTATATTAAAAGAGTAGAAACATTTTTATCTTTAAAATGAAAATTACATTAATAATTCCAAATTATAATAAAGAAAACTTTGTTGTTGATTGTGTTCAAAGCTGCATAAATCAAACTTATAAAAATATAGAAATTATTTTCATAGACAATGAAAGCACAGACAATAGCCTGCAAAAAGTAAAAGATTTTAAAAATTCATCAATGTATGATTTTATTATAGATACGGCTGAAAACATATATCCCATGTGCTGGGACGAATGCATAGAAAAAGCTCAAAAATATATAACAGGAGATTATTATACAATAATAGGGTCTGACGACTTAATAAAAGAAGATTATATAGAAAAATGTGTCAACTTCATTAATCAAAAAAATCCGCTATGTTTTCAATCAGATCTTTTATGGTTTTCTAATAATCAAATTTTAAGACAAACTAACCACAGATATTCAAATTTGCAAAATTTTAAACAACAGCTATTGACAAGATGCTGCGTTAATACTCCTACCGTTTTTTACAAAAAAGATCTTTTAGAAAAATTTAATTTAAAAACAAATCCTATTGAATTTTCTGGTGCAAATGATTATGATTTATACTGCCAAATTGCAGACTCTGACATAATTGTTGAAAATGCAGAAAACTGGCTTGGATATTTATATAGAGAAAACGAACATCAATGCACCTGGCAAATGCATAAACAATCTATTCCATACGATTATTTAATACAATCAAAATGGAAAAAGAAATGGAAAATTTAATATTTATGTTAAATCTTAATAATATAGAATTAATTTCTGTTAACTGTGTTTACCCAGAAGACTCAGTAAAAGCTTTGTTATATTCTTCAAAAGATATAAATTTTTCAAAAATAAAATTAATCTCTCATTATAAACCCGCAAATTTGCCTTCACATATCGAATATATTCAAATTGAAAAACAAACTCATCATTCAATGAATAAATTTTCAATAAACGAGTTGCCTTTATATTTAAGTGAAGATTACGCTTTGTCCATACACGATGATGGATTTATAATTAATTCTGAATTATGGAGTTATGATTTTTTAAAATATGATTATATTGGCGCTCCTTGGCCTAATTTTGACTGGTGCCAAACAAATAGAGTCGGCAACGGTGGATTTGTTCTTAAAAGTAAAAAATTCTATAAACTAGAGCAGAAAATAACTCAAATAAATGGTCACAATGATGTAGTAGTCACAAATACATATTATAATTATTTTATAAATAATGAATGCAAATACGCTCCTTTAGATGTTGCTTGTAAATTTTCTCTTGAAATACCAATTCCAGAATGCGAATATAATCTTGAAAAATGCTTTGGCTTTCACGGAAAACATACTCAACATTCGCTAGAGAAAATAAAGATAATGAAAGATTTTAAATATTAATAATTTATGAAAATTTTAAAAAATTCAATTTTTATCCACGCCACCAATATGAATGTTGACAAACACGGCAACAATAATATTGGGCATTGCCAAAACATTTTGAATATAATAAAACAATACATATCAGAATCGAATTTAGATAAAAATGTAGATAAGATATTTCTTGAAATACAAGGAGATAAAATTCCAAGCATAGAATTTGATTTTCCAAATGCTATCATAAATTATAACGGTTTGCACGCTCATGAATGGGAATTTCCAACTCAACATAAAAGTAGAAAATACGCACTCGATAATCCAGAAGATAATATATTATATTTGCATACACAAGGAGTTAGCTATCCATCAAATCAGCTCATAGAAGAAAGAAGAGAATATTTATTATATTGGAATGTTTCTCAATTTAAGAAATGTTTAGAGCTATTAAATAATAATGATACTTGTGGCGCAATGTTAATTGATGATCCCGTTAAACATTATTCTCAAAACTATTGTTGGGCGAAATGAAAACATATAAATACATTACAAGATCCTACTACTATGAAACCTATTTTTGATTATAGACATAACGCAGAATTCTGGGTATGCTCCAGTCCAAATGGAAAATATTCAAGTATTCATAATTTATACGATCATTATATAAATGCAATTGATTTTTCTAAAGGAAGGTACAGATAAAATGAAAAACTATATTTTAATTCATCCCACATCGGCTGTAGGAATGTGCGGAAGCATATGGCAAGTTATTCGTGCGATGTATCACTATCCAAACGAAAAATTTTATGTGTTATTGGGAAATGATTGTCTATTTTATGATTCAAATGTTGAAGACACACAAAACGTATGGGAATATTATTTTGAACAACCTCATGCAAAAAACCTTCCGCCAAAAGAAGAAATCATAAAAGAAGTAGGACTTTTACAAGACGAGTTCAGTGAGTTTCGTGATAATTATATGAAATCACCAACAAAAGATTTTATATACAAACGTAGAACTGAATATAACAACATTATAACTCAAAATTTAAAGTTAAAACCTAATCTTTTAAATAAAATAAATTTTTATCATGATGCATATTTTAAAAATAAAAAAGTTCTAGGAATACATTGCAGATCAACAGATCATCCTGACAAAATAGATATAGAGTATTGCATGAATATGCTGGATAGTCTAAGCAATCAATACGATTTTATATTTGCATCGTCAGACGATGAAGCTCAAATCAAAAAATTAAAAGACTTTTTTGGAAAAAAACTAATAACACACGATTCCGTTAGAAGTTTTGACGGACAACCTATTCACCATCGACACGATCAAAGAATTTCTGGCAGATCTAATTACAAAGTAGGAGAAGATGTTATCATAGAGTCATATTTACTTTCAAAAACCAACTTTTTATTCTGCACCACGAACTCAAACGTAAATTATTTTATTAGAGCATTAAACCCTAATTTGCCTTACATAATCATTAATCATCATTACACAGTATGATACAAATAAATCTTTTTACAGCTAAAAGCCACAGTTATAGATTCAGATATACAAAATTCAGCGTAGAACAATTATCTGCAATAAAAAAAGAAAATGCAGAAAAAATTGTATTACATTTGTATACAGATGAATCTCAGGTGAAATTATGGACGGACGAATTAAACCAAGAAAAATATGAATCATTTGAAAAACAAATTCATTGTATGCCAGACGATTCGTATTTACCAAAAGTTAAAATAGCTCAACAAACAGAATGTGAATTTTCCATAAAATGGGATGATGATATTTTTATAAACTCTTCAGCGTGGGATTTTTTAATAGAAAATATTGACATATTAAATACTAATCCAGACATTTCTATTATAGCTCCAATATTATCAAATGGAATGCCAAGCGTAGATTTGTTTATAAAAGATTTTTTAACTGAAGGCGAAATAAAAAAAGTTCATAATATTTTCTTAAAAGATGGAATCAAAAACCATATAAATATCTGGAACTGTAATTTTAAAAAAGTTCAATCTTATTTAGATAACGTTAAAGAATGGAATGCCGATGAATATTGGGATGTCGTTAGAGAAACAGACTCTACTTCTGGAATGGGTTTGCCAAACTACATGCCTATAGCTAAAGGCGTGCATCCAGCAAGATTTTCTTATGATTATAATAAACTTATTTTAGATAAAATTTCTGATAATAAAAATTGGATAACGTCTAAAAGAGAATACGGAATAGAAACGCATCCAACTTTATATTTTTGCAATAATCTTTTCGCAACAAAAACATCTTTTTGGAAAGACAGTCAAAAATTATTTTATGATGGATGGGATGAAGGTCAATTGACTTTGCTAAATCAAATGACAAATAAAAAAATTGGATATATTCGAAATGTATGTGGAATTCATATGGCATATGGATACACAGAAAAGCAAAAAGAACTTGAAGTTAATTTTATTTTAAATCTACTATCACAACAAAGTTAAATTAAATAGGAAAAAATAAACGTTTTGAACAAACATAATATAAAAAAATTTACGACACTAGATATCTCTTATGAATAATATTTATAAAAATCAAATAGTAAAAAAAATTCTTGATTCTGATATTTTAAATAAACCATTTGATCACTGCATAATCGATAATTTTTTACCACATGAATTAGCGAATAATCTAAGTAAAGAATTTCCATCTTACGATAGCGATACATGGTTCAATTATAAAAATAAAATAGAAGATAAAAAAGTGCTTAGTGATTGGCGAAAGTTCTCTGAAAACACTTATCAAACATTTAGTTTTCTAAATTCTAATTTTATATTAGAAAGTTTGTCAAATAAATTTAATGTAAGATTGTATTCTGACAACGGTCTTCACGGTGGAGGATGGCATATACATGGAAATGGAGGAAAACTAAATCCACATTTAGATTATTCTATTCATCCACAATTAAAAAAACAAAGGAAATTAAATTTAATAATTTATCTTTGTGAAGATTGGCAAGAGAATTATGGAGGTCATTTTGGGTTATGGAGTCACGACACACATACAAAAAAAGCTGATAAACTCGAAAAAGAAATACCTGTAGGTTTTAATAAAGCTGTTATTTTCGATACCACACAAAACTCATGGCATGGCTTAAGCAGAGAAGTAAAGACACCCATAAATATTTATCGAAAAAGTCTCGCTATTTATTATTTATGCGATCCCACCACTGAAACTGATACAAGAGGTAGAGCTTTATTTTCTCCGACAGAACAACAAAAAGACGATAAAGAAATAGAGAATTTAATATCTCAAAGATCTGATACCGCAAAATCTAAAAACGTATATATTCAATAATATGAGCAATATAAATTTATTTGGTGGCACAGGTTTTATAGGTAAAAAATTTCATGACTTATATAAAAACGAAGTTATTTTAAACGAAAGAAATAATTATACACCTCAAACGAATAATATTCTTTATTTCATTAGCACTGTAGATAATTATAATATACATAAAGATCTGCAAATAGATATTGACACTAATTTGAAAGTTCTGATGAACGTATTGGAACATATCAAATATAACAAAAATGCTGTTTTTAATTTTGTCAGTTCGTGGTTTGTATACGGACAAAATCCAGATATTCCTTTTCATGAGGAAAATTCAAAATGCAATCCAACAGGATTCTATTCAATTACAAAGTTTTGCGCCGAACAAATGATAATTTGTTTTTGTAATACTTTTGATATTAAATATAGAATATTTAGATTAGCCAATGTACTTGGAGAAGGAGATAATAAAATATCAGCCAAGAAAAACGCTTTGCAATTCATGGTAAAAGAAATTGTAAATAATAAAGATATTCATCTTTATTATGGAGGAGAAGTCCTAAGAGACTATATTTATATAGATGATGTTTGCGATGGAATAAAGGTCTGTTTAGATAAAGCTCCAACAAATCAAATTATTAATATTGGAAGCGGATCACCGTCAAGATTCTTGAATATAATAGATAAAACAATTAAAAAAACAAACTCTAAATCAAAAATAATAAATATCGAGCCTACAAAATTTCATAATATTGTTCAAGTTAGACATTCTTATCTTGACACTGCAAAAATAAGAAGCTATGGTTTTGAGCCAAAATACAATATGGATAATATTCTTGATAAACTTATCCAACACTACAAAGCATAAATATGACACCAACTCTAGAAAGTATATTAAATGATATATCTTTATTTATTAAAGATAAACACTCTAAAAAAGAATGGAGTGCGGGTAAAGATTGGGTTCAATACGCTGGGCCTTATTTTAACGATCAAGAGTATGTAGCTTCTATCAAATCTCTTTTAAATGAATGGTTAGTTCTTGGTCAAGATGCAATTACTTTTGAAACAAAATTTCCACAACATCTTGGAAAAGACTATGGAATACTGACTAATAGCGGAAGCAGTTCTAATTTAATTATGATGTCAGCAATGACATCAAAAAGATTATATAACTTTCCAAAAGGAACGAAAGTTATTACCCCAATCGCTGGTTTTCCAACTACTCTTAATCCTATATTTCAAGTTGGATTTGAGCCTGTATTTGTTGATATAGATCTAGATACTTTAAATCTCAATTTAGATCAAACCGAAGAAGCTGCAAAAAAAGGTGCAAAAATAATTACCTTCGCGCATGTTCTTGGAAATCCTCCAAACATGAATAGATTAATGGAGATTGTAAACCAATACAATCTTGTATTACTTGAAGATTGTTGTGATGCCTTGGGTTCGACTTACGATGGAAAAGCTCTTGGCGGTTTTGGCGAACTCGCTAGTTGCAGTTTTTATCCTGCTCACCACATGACTATGGGTGAAGGAGGTTTTGTGGCTTGTAAGACCCAACTACAAGAAATAGTTACAAGAAGCTTTAGAGAATGGGGTCGTGGATGTTACTGCGTTGGAAAGAAAGCTAATTTGTTAAAGAATGGGTCATGCGGAAAACGTTTTTCTAACTGGCTTCCAGAACTTCCAGACGAAGAGTTTGATCATAAATATGTTTATGATGAAATTGGATATAATTTAAAACCAATGGAGCTACAAGCATCAATGGGTCTTGCCCAGATGACTAAGCTTCCTGAAATACATGCGTTAAGAAAACGTAATCACGCTTTGCTTTGCCAAGCTTTTAGCCAGTATGAAGATTATTTTATAATTCCAAAAGCAACCGCTTTAGCAGATCCAAGCTGGTTTGCTTTTGCTGTAACCATCAAGAATGGCGCACCATTTAAACGCAAACACATCGTCCAACATTTTGAAAACGCCAAAATTCAAACTCGCCCTTATTTCGCCGGTAATATTATGTTGCAACCAGCTTATTTAGGAATTATGAGTTCTAAAGATGTTATTGAAAAATTCCCAATAGCTCGTAAAATTACAACAGATACATTTTTCTTGGGAACTAGCCCAGTAATAACAGAAGAACAAATCTGTTATATAAAGAAAAATCTAGATCTATTTATTACAAGTTTATGAAAGTAGTATATATTACCGGATGTTTAGGATTAATTGGTTCTTACCTTACAAGACTATGCCTACAAAAAGGTTATTATGTTATAGGAATCGATAAAGTTACATATGCAGCAAGAACTGATTTGCTGCCTGAATTTTATGAAAATGAAAGATTTAAATTTGAAGAAAAAGATATTTGCGATCTTGATAGATTAGTTGATTGTGATTATTTTATAAACGTAGCCGCTGAAACACATGTCGATAATTCCATAAGAAAAAGCGATGACTTTGTTAATTCTAATATAAACGGTGTTTATAATATTCTTGAATTGCTTAAAACTTATAAAAGAGAAGGAATTATAGTTCCAACTTTTTTGCATTTTAGCACCGATGAAGTTTATGGCGACATCTCTGAAGGAGAACATATTGAAACAGATATTTTAAAACCCAGTAATCCATATTCAGCAACAAAAGCTGCTGCCGATCAATTAATACTTGCTTGGGCTAGAACATACAAAATTAATTATGTTATTGTCCGTCCAACAAATAATTACGGAATAGGACAATATGTTGAAAAATTAATACCAAAGGCTTGCAAATCTTTAACTCTTGGCAGAAGAATTCCTCTTCATAATCAAGGCGCACCATTTAGAAACTGGCTACACGCTAAAGATACAGCCAGTGGAGTAGTAAAAATTATTGAAAGCAATGTAAAAAATGAAATATTTAATATCGCTGGAGGATTTGAGCAAAGCAATATAGTTACAGTGGAGAAGATTATCGCTGAATATCTTGGTCATCTTCCTTCTGACTACAAAGAAAAATATTTAGACCTTTCTATTTCTAGAGAAGGTCAAGACGTAAGATACGCCTTGAATGATAATAAACTAAGATCTTTGGGTTGGAGACCTGTTTGCAATTTTGATCAAGAATTAAAAGAAATAACCCAATTCTATAAAAACAATTTTATATGGTAACAGAACAAGAAATGATCGAATTTGAAAATGAAATTGGCGATTTATTTAATAACAAACAAATTAAAGCTCCCATTCATCTTTATCATTCAAATGAAAAACAAATGCTTAAGATTTTTAAAGATATCGATTGTAAAAACGATTGGGTATTTTGTACATGGCGAAATCATTATCAGGCATTATGTAAAGGAATTCCTAAAGAATTACTTAAAAATGAAATATTAAAAGGCAAATCTATGGTTATGAATTTGCCGGAATATAAATTTGTATGCAGTTCTATCGTAGGAGGTGTAGCTTCAATTGCTCTTGGAGCAGCTCTAGCAATAAAAAAGAAAAACCTCAAATCCAAAGTTTGGTGTTTTATTGGCGACATGTCTGCGGAAACAGGATCTTTTCACGAAGCCTATAAATACAGCTTAAACTTCGATCTTCCTATTAATTGGATAGTGGAGGATAATAGAAAATCAGTCTTAACTCCAACTGATAAAATCTGGAATAGAGACCTTCCATATTATATTGATGCCACACAATATAAAGATAATGAAATATACTATAAAGATAAAATTATTTATTATCAATATTCAAACAATAAGTATCCTCATGCTGGTGCTGGATCAAGAGTACAATTTTAATATGAAATATATAGACGAAATAAAAAAAGCAATGATTTTGCTTTCTCAAAATGAAAAAACAATTTTCATTGGTCAATCTATTAAATATGGTGGCACTGGATTATATGATACTTTGATTGAAGTTAATGACGATAAAAAAATTGAATGGCCTGTTGCTGAATACTCACAGCTTGGCGCATCTATTGGAATGGCATTAGAAGGTTTTATTGTAGTTTCTCTTTTTCCAAGATGGAATTTTTTATTAATGGCAACTGATCAAATTGTCAATCATCTTGATAAACTCTCAATTATCTCTGAAGGTCGTTGCGCTCCAAAAGTTATTATTCGCGTTTCTGTTGGAAGCGAAAGCCCAGTAGATCCACAGTGCCAACATAAAGGAAATTTTTCTCAAGCTTTTCGATTAATGTGCAAGACAATTGATATAATTGAACTTATAGAACCAGAAGATATAGTTCCTGCCTATGAAAAAGCTTTAAATAGAACTGATGGCAAAAGCTCAATTCTTGTGGAGTTTGCTGATTTTTTAAAAACTAAATGAACATTTTAGTTACTGGATCTAACGGATACATTGGAAGATCAATTATCAATTCTAGTATTAAAGATGTTGTCTTTTTTCATGGAAACAGACAAACAATAAACTTGTTTGATAAAGAGTCGATTAAAACTTTTATTAAACAAAATAAAATAGATTGCGTTATTCATTGTGCCATACAAGGAACAAGCAGATTAAAAATAGAAGACGCTAATAGTTTTTATAATAATATTTTAATTTTTGAAAACCTTTATCATTGCAGAAATTTATTACATAAAGTAATTAATTTAGCTTCTGGAGCCGAGTTCGATAGAGAAACAGACATTGATTTAATAAATGAAGAAGATATTTTCGAACGCATCCCAAAAGATTACTATGGTTTATCTAAAAACATAATAGCTAAAAAAGCGTTAACCGCAAACAATTTTTATAATTTGAGGTTATTTGGATGTTTTAATGAAAACGAATTGGACAGTAGATTTATAAAAAGTTGCATTTTAAAAAGCAGGATTAAAGAAACCATAACTATTCATGAAGATAAAATAATGGATTTTTTTTATATTGGAGATTTAATATTGATTCTTAAATACGCTTTATTAGTTGATTTAGCGTATCAAGATATCAACCTTAGTTATAAAAATAAATATAAATTATCTCAAATTGCTAAAAAAATAATAAACGAAAGCGACTCCAAAAGCAATTTAATAATTCAAAACCAAAACGGATTAAATTATAATGGATGTTTTGATAAATTACTATCTTTACCTATAACACTCACAGGTTTTGAAATCGGCCTTCAAAAAACTATCATTAATATAAAATGAAAATCTTTATAGCAGGGCATAAAGGAATGGTTGGATCAGCTATTTTTAAAAAATTAACAAATAAAACAGACATTGAAATCCACACCGTCGAAAAAAAAACATTAGATTTATTAGATCAAAGCAGAGTTTTTCAATATTTTTGCTATCACAATTTTGATTTAGTCATTGATTGCGCCGCTAAAGTTGGCGGGATTCATTCCAACAATACTTATCGGGCTGATTTTATTTACCAAAACTTACAAATACAAAACAATTTAATTCATGCTTCATATCTTTCTAAGGTTAAAAAATTTTTGTTTCTCGGCAGTTCTTGTATTTATCCAAAATTTGCAGAACAACCAATTAAAGAAGAGTATCTGTTGGCTTCTCCTTTAGAATACACTAACGAGTCTTATGCAATAGCTAAAATCGCTGGCATAAAAATGTGCGAAAGCTATTACAAACAATATGGATGTAATTTTATTTCCGTAATGCCTACGAATCTATACGGCCAAAACGATAATTTTCACCCACAAAACTCTCATGTACTGCCTGGATTACTTCATCGTTTTCATTTAGCTAAAATTAATAACGAACCGTTTGTTGAAATTTGGG
>ENA-UPTJ01001759-UPTJ01001759.1-marine-metagenome-genome-assembly--contig:-NODE-1759-length-11044-cov-3.997907_pt1 | contig 11044 bp, 8 predicted proteins | sample MGYA00238168_ERZ767080 | MGnify/ENA primary metagenome ERZ767080 (study PRJEB28935, sample SAMN06266237) | marine metagenome | isolation source: Columbia River Estuary | place: USA:Columbia River Estuary... | reverse complement strand
CGTGTAAACACTTGGTTTTTCCCCTTGTGATTCGATACCCAAAACTTCGGCTGAAAAAATAAACCGTATGCCTAATTGTGTACACAATGCATGCAGGGAATCCATTAGATTTCCGGTATCCAAAGCGCCTTCTAATCGATTTTTATAAGCCTTAGAAAAGCCTTGGATAGCACTGTTTTTTAGAACATCTTGGTCGGTAGAGTAGGCTTCGGAATGCCCTGTGATTTGCTCAATTTTTTGGTTTAAATAGTGAAGATGATCCTCCGTTATGCTACGGTCTTCGTTTGTCAGTAAATCCCAAGAACCACAGGCTGTGTAATGTATAGCGCTTGGGTCCACCAATTCAAATAAGGTTTTAAGGCCTTCAAACCGCATGGCTACGGTATCCCAAACTTTAGCTTCTTCCATGCGTCCAAGGTCATCCAAAATTTCTGTGGGACTGCCAAAGCAGGCGAAACCTGCATTTTTGGTGCTTGCGCCGGAGGGCAAGTATCCGCGTTCTAAAATGACAATTTTCTTCTTAGGATCCTTTTTTTTGAGGTGAATAGCGGTAGTCATTCCCACGATTCCAGATCCAACAATCAAGGTATCAATGCCTTCCAGAACACTTCTTTTTTCCCAAAAACTGAGGCGATCGAAAATCAGCATTTTATTTTTTCACTTTAATTGTCGAAATTTGTTACAAAGTAAACGTAAGTTAGATAATGTCACTCAAAAGCCGTGTTTTTTTCTTCATTCAACCACGGGTAGTAGCAAGCCTGGCCTTGTTGTGCGTTCCATTTCTTTCTTTTTGTCAAATCATAGTCGCAAATATCAGTGGAAACGTAATTGATTACGAAACCCGTAAACCGTTGTTGGGGACTACGCTTTATTTGACAGAGTTAGGAATTACCAAAGGTAAAATAGTGAGTGATGCCAGCGGATCATTTCTTTTGAACGGTAGAATTGGGACGGATACTATTTTTGTGATCCAAGCTTCAAAACCCGGTTATGTGACAAAAAATGTACTGGTGGATTTGAAAAAAATGAAAGTAGCCAAGAGCGTTTCTACCATCGTTTTGAATTTAATGGATGAATTTAAAGTAGAAATGATTCCTTTAAAAACAAACGTTTCGTTGCCTATAGCCGACAAGCAATTTGTTGAGAAGTTTGTGTGGGACCAGAATACCTTGACGTGCATTCCCGATGAAAAATTTAAAAAAATCCATATTGACACCATCGTAAATACGTATCGTCGTGCTGAGAAACAAGCAAAAATGGATGCCTTTAAAAAGAAAAGTGCAGAATTTGAATCCGTAAAAGATTACACACGAGCCATTCAGTACATCGATTCTGCCGCAAAGGTTGGGCTTAAGGACGACGCTGTTGGAAAAAAGAAGAACGAATTGGTTAAGTTGAAAGAGGCGCAGGATAAGGAGGTGGCCAAGGCTCAATCTATTGAAAAATTGTTGAATGAAGGAGATTCCCTCTTGGCACTTTTTCTTTGGAAAGAGGCTGAAGTTAAATACCAGGCAGTGTTAAAAATTGATCTTAAATCTGCCAAAGCAACGTCAAAAATTGCAGCCATTAAGGCACTAAAAGATGCGGAAGCCAAACGAAACAGTGACCTTGCAGCCTACAAGACGAATCGGGAAAGTTGTACCAAAGCAGCTTCAGGTGGAAAATATGCAGAGGCCCTAACGGCCATCAAGAAATGCAATACCTTATCGACATTACCGGCAGTATTAAAGGAGCAAATACCTAAAACCATCGATTCCTTAGATCGTTTGCTCGCAGAGGACAACTTGAGAAATGCCATTAAAAAAGAAATGGAAAGTTGCCGAAAGGCAAAGATCAAAGATGTTTCTACTTTGAAATCAAATTATGAGCGGATTGCATCGCTGATACAGAACATCAAGAATCCTAAAACGAAACAAGAACTTTATCAGGACTTCGATAAGTTGATTATAGAAGGAATCGAAAGTCAAATATCCCAAGCCTATGAAAGCCATTCTAAAAAACAATATGATAAAGCATTAGCCTCCTATGAAGGCATTAAGCCCTTGATTGAGTTTTTAGCGTCACAAGAATTTAAAGCCAAAAAATCAAAGGACATCGATGATAAAATCAATGACGTAAAAAAGACCAAACTGCAAGACGAAACGGATTTCGCTCTCGCCATGACGAAAGGCAAGAATGCCTTAGACTCGGCAAGTTTTTCTCCTTCGGTTCCCGTTAAAATGGATGTTCAATTGAATAAGGTGGCAAGCATCCTCAAAGCGGAGCCGTTAAAATCAAGGGCGTCGCTTCCCGAGGTTAAAGCATTAAATGACCGCTACGTGAAAATTAATGGCTACTACAAATCCAGCAATCCCAAAGCCCCTAAATTAAACGACAAAGATCCTAAGATAGCCCTTAAAGCTGCGGATGAAATGTTGGCGCTCGCAGGCGGCGCAATGGTTGGTTCGATCGAATTGAATTATATAACGGCGAAACGGGATGAGCTTAATGCAAAAGTAAATCCGAGCGTGGCTAATTCTGTTTCCAACAAAGGCGCGGGCATCGTTTTAGCCGCTCCGGGAAAAAAAGTATCCGACGATATCAACGCGATGATTGGAAGTGTAACCCTTCAACATAAAATTCAAGAGAACAGCGCGGAAAACCAAATTGAATGGTTAAAAAATGAAGCGGAAATTATTAAAGTGAATGAGGCCAATGAATTTTTGGATCGTCAACGAAACGAACAAAAACTCATCCAGGCGAATTTAACTGAGGGCACCCTTCAGTCGATCAAGGATCAAGACCACCTTAATACGCGTATTCAGGAACAGAAAAAGTTGAAGCAAGAGGGTGATAATGCCCAATTAGAGGGCAGTAAAGTGGTGGATAATACCTTGAAAGGCCAAGAGAAGGTACTGAAGTCGAATACTACAACGCATGCATTGACGCAAATAAAAAATGATTCATTGGTTAATAGCGCTCAGAAGTACAATGCGGAAGTCAATAAAAAAAATCAAGTGACCTTGGTAAACAACCAAGAGGGTACGAATCAATTGAGTAAGGAAAGGGTTAAACAAGAACAGCAACTGATTAAAAACCACAATACCTCCTTGTACCGTTCTGATTCTGCAACGTACAAACGGTTAACGGAAAGTCAGAAATTAGCCACTGCCAATTTGAATGCTCGACCTGAACCCGAGAGCGAACCCAATTTTCTTAGAGATGAGAACGGTAAGTGTTTTCCATGGAACCATGTCACGGAAGATCGGTTTCAGGTTGAAGGAAAAGGGGGGGAGCTTACTGCGATAATTGTACGAAGGGTCGTTGTAAATTCAAAGGGATACGGGATGGTCTATCAACAAACGCTTGGAATTGATGGTCAATATGCCTATACGTTAAACGGTAGGACCATTACCCAAGCAGATTGGGTACAAGGATCCAACGGTTCAGGAATGGTAAATCCCACGGCTATGGTGGAAACTAAATGTCCCTGATTTAAATTGCTGCACGTATTTTTTGTATTTGAATTGTGGTTAGTTTTGTGCTATGCACATTCACTTCATTGCCATAGGCGGCAGTGCCATGCATAATTTGGCCATTGCCCTAAAAAGAAAAGGATATCACGTTACGGGTTCGGATGACGAAATACTAGATCCCTCAAAATCAAGGCTGGAAAGAGAAGGAATCTTACCAACGCATGAAGGTTGGGACCCTTCCTTAATTACCGAAAGCTTATCGGCTGTGATTTTAGGAATGCATGCACGAGAAGATAATCCGGAATTGCTTAAAGCAAAAGCCATAGGCGTTCCAATTTATTCCTATCCCGAGTATTTGTACGAAGCGAGTAAAGATAAAATTCGAATTGTTATCGGTGGTAGCCATGGTAAAACAACCATAACTTCGATGATTTTGCACGCGAGTAAAAAATTAGGGATAGCCCTTGATTACATGGTGGGGGCCCAACTGGAGGGGTATGACTGCATGGTACAAATAACCGACGCTGCAAAGTATATTCTTTTGGAAGGGGATGAATATCTGAGTTCACCAATTGATCGTAGGCCTAAGTTTCATTTATACAAACCACACATTGCCTTGCTAAGCGGTATCGCCTGGGACCACATCAATGTTTTTCCAACGTTTGAAAACTACGTGGATCAATTTAGGATTTTTATTCAATCGATTGAACCCAATGGGAGTTTAGTTTACAACGCGAAGGATTCGGAAATTATGGGCTTAGTGAATGAATCGCAAACGATTAAAGCTACGCGTGCCTTAGCCTACGAAACGCCTTTGTTTGAAGTGATCGAAGCTGGGACTTCTTTACAATTAAATGGTACTTCCTATCCTTTACAGATTTTTGGAGATCATAACCTACAAAATCTAATGGGGGCGATGTTGGTTTCCGAGCAAATGGGAATACCGAAAGAAAAGTTCTTAGAGGCGATGTCAGATTTTACAGGCGCCGGTAAGCGCTTACAGAAAGTGGTCTCCAACGAGTCGTTTGTCATGTATAAAGATTTTGCCCATTCTCCTTCCAAGCTAAAAGCTACTACCCAAGCGGTGAAACAACAGTATAAGGAAAGACCCTTAATTGCTTGCATGGAATTGCATACCTTCTCATCGCTTAAGAAAGAATTTTTGCCTCAGTATTTTAACAGCATGCAAAACGCTGATATGGCTTTGGTTTATTTTAATCCCAAGGTCTTAGCCCATAAAAAATTGGAACCAATCACAAAAGAGGATGTGTTACAAGGATTTGGAGGATCCATCACGGTGGTCGACGATACCTAAGAAGTGTATGCCTTCGTTCGGGAAAAAGTATCTAAGCCCTGTGCCTTGTTGATGATGTCCTCTGGGACCTTTGATGGTATCGATTTCGATGCCTTGGGTGAAGAATTATTAAAAGCAATGCATTGATAAATGCACTATTGCCGTGGTTTGAAGAGAACGGTTCGATAAATTATAGAAATTACTACACTGTTCAACATGGCCCACAGGGTCATAGCCAATAAGCTGAGAACAAGTGTAAACTTCGTGCTGTAAATGGTTTCAGCCTTAGACATTTCCATTTCCCTTATTTCAGCATCGCTTTTGTTTCTAAAATCCTCGTTTTTTAATCGAATATTGGCCATGTGTTTTGGACTTTGCAAGTACGTTCGACTTTCTTCTAATTGATGTTTGGCGTAGTTTGGATGAATGAACGCGTAGAAAACGTATATGAAACCAGCTACAATAACGGCATAAATCATACCTACAGACATCGCATTTTTAATGTCTAGTAGTAAATTACTCGCTTCTAAGGTTTCTTGTTTAATGTAAAACAAGCCAATTGCAATGGCGCAGGTTAATAAGGCCATATTGAATAAGACATAAGGATGTATTGAGTCAAATACGAAAAACTCCATGTACCAAGCTAAAAACTTGACCCCAATCCAAACCAGGGCTAAATAAAGGCCAATTAACCTTCCTTTTTTCATGGTTAGCTATTCATTGAAACCAAAAACTCTTCGTTCGAGCGGGTATTTTCCATGTGCGACTTAAGAAACTCCATCGCCTCTACAGGGTTCATGTCGGCTATAAATTTACGTATTAACCATACGCGTTGAAGTACATCTTTACCAACCAATAAATCTTCCCTACGTGTACCTGATGCTGTAATATCTATTGCTGGATAAATTCTACGGTTAGAAATTTTACGGTCTAACTGAAGTTCCATGTTACCCGTACCTTTAAATTCTTCGAAGATTACCTCGTCCATTTTCGATCCGGTTTCGGTTAATGCGGTTGCTAGAATGGATAAAGAGCCTCCATTCTCAATTTTTCGAGCGGAACCAAAGAAGCGTTTAGGCTTGTGAAGGGCATTTGCATCTACCCCTCCGGAAAGAACTTTTCCAGAAGCCGGAGAAACGGTATTGTAAGCACGTGCAAGCCTCGTAATGGAATCAAGTAAAATACAAACATCATGTCCGCATTCCACCATGCGTTTTGCCTTTTCAAGAACCATATTGGCAACCTTTACGTGGCGGTCAGCTGGTTCATCAAAGGTAGAGGCAATAACTTCTGCTTTTACGCTACGGGCCATGTCTGTAACTTCCTCTGGACGTTCATCAATCAAGAGTACAATCAGGTAGGTTTCAGGATGGTTAGCTGCGATAGCGTTTGCCACATCCTTCAACAACATCGTTTTTCCCGTTTTGGGTTGAGCTACAATCATCCCTCGTTGTCCTTTACCAATCGGGGCAAACAAGTCCATTACCCGAGTAGAAAGCGTTTCTTGTGTGTGACCGGTAAGTTTAAACTTCTCATCCGGAAAAAGAGGGGTTAGGTATTGGAAAGGAACGCGATCCCTTATGTAAGAAGGATCTCGACCATTGATGGATTCTACTTTGACTAAGGGAAAGTACTTTTCACCTTCTCTTGGGGGTCGGATGGTTCCTTTGACCGTGTCCCCAGTTTTCAGTCCAAACAACTTGATCTGGTTTTGACTGACGTAGATATCATCGGGTGAAGGCAAATAATTATAATCCGACGATCTCAAAAACCCGTATCCGTCCTGAATTACCTCCAAAACCCCTTCAGCACTAACAATTCCAACCAAATCATAATGATCTTCTTTCACGATTGGAGCAGGTGGAGGTGTTTTATGCATTGGTTTTGGCACTTCTCGGACAGGTTCGGTGTTCTGGGTAGCTTGAACAACCTCTTCAACAGGTTCTGCTTCATCCTGAGGTGCATCAAACGGTAGGGTAGGAACCTCAGGTTCATCGTTGTTTCGCGGACGGTTTGGTTTTGGCGTTCGCGACCTTTTCGGTTTATCCTCTTGTTGTGCTGCTTTATCTTGTACCTCAGCGCTTTGTTTTTCTTCATTGGCGGTGTCACCAGCACCCGTAATGGCTTTGATTAACTCGTTTTTCTTTAAGGCATTCGCATCGGCAATACCTATGGCTGTTGCAATAATTCTAAGGTCGTTTAGGCTCTTGCCTGCTAAATCATTTGTATCCATAAAAAATAGGGGATGGCGTAACGTTTATTGGGAAAGTAAAAAGCTGGAGAAATACGCTGCAAGTTTATTAAAAAATTCGGTAATTCACATCAATTCTTTTAAATTTTATGTTTTACGCTTTTTCTTTTTTGCGGCAGGAAATAGTATGTTATTCAAAATCAATCGATAACCTGGTGAATTAGGGTGTAAGTTTAAATCGGTGGGAGGGTCACCTACTAGGTGTTGGTAATCTTCTGGATCATGTCCACCATAAAAGGTCCACATGCCTTGTCCGTATTCCCCGTGGATATACTTCACGGTACCGATGGATTTATTCTCACCGAGAATTAGCACGCCGGGTTTAACGTAGGTTTTTCGAAAATCCGTTGTTTGGCCCATGAATCCTTTAATGGTGGTAGTATGGCATTGTGTTAGCATGGTGGGAACCACGTCCCACTTCGCTGAAAAATCGAAGAGGGTGAAGAAATCATCCTCTTCTGCAACGGTTCTAGTATTTCTTAGATCCGTAGCATCAAGGTTTGAGTATTCGTACAAGTAGGGATCCGGGTAAAGGGTGAAGTCTTGAAAAGCAAAAGTTTTTGAAAAGTCTAATTTAGAGGGTGCACTTTTATCGGCGGGATCTCCGTCAAACATGGATTCACATATATCTAATCCCTCTGCTGAAAGAGCGATATCGTAACTATCGGTTCCACTGCACATGGTGAAAAGAAAGCCACCTCCAACCACAAAGTTCTTAAGATTTTTTGCCACCGCAAGCTTTAATTGCGAAACCTTTTTAAATCCTAGTTGTCTCGCATTGGTTTCCGCAACACGAACCTGTTCCTTATACCATTCTTGGTAGTTGGCACTGGAATAAAATTTACCGTATTGGCCTGTAAAATCCTCGTGGTGTAAATGAAGCCAATCGTACTTAGGTAGCAGTCCCATTACGATCGCTGAGTCATAAATTTTATCGTACTTAATTTCAGCATATTCTAGAACTAGCGTCACCGCATCGTCCCAAGGCTGTTTGTTGGGTGGGGTGTAGACCGCAATTTTCGGCGCTTTTTCCAATTGGATAACCTCCATATTAACTTCAGGGTTGGAAATTTCCCGTTTAATGGCACTGACCTGACCGTCGGTTAATACTTGGTAACGAACGCCTCGGATTTTCAATTCTCGTTCGAGGTGGGTAAGATGAGGCATTAAAAAAGCACCGCCCTTGTAGTTTAGCAACCATTCGATTAAAACGCCATTCTCTAAAGTCCAATACGCAATTCCATATGCTTTCAGATGGTTTGTCTGGCTTTCGTCCATAGGAATGAGAAGCTGGGTGGCCTTAAGACTAGAAAGGGGAAGAACTAAAAGAAAAAGGAGTAATCCCAGGGATTTCATAACTTAAAATGGAACTTCATCTTTATTTTCGTTCAAAAATTCGGTTACATCGCTTTGATTCATCTTGCTTTGGATGGTCATAGTACCCGATTCTTGGTTGTATCGGGTCATGGCGGAAGGATTTCCCTCGTCAAAATAAGCGGAATCGTTCAAGTTTTCAAAACGGGCGTAACGGGCCTCAAAGCGCATTCGTACGGTATCTGTTTTTCCATTTCGGTGTTTGGCAATGATGAATTCTGCAACGTCTTGAAAGGAATTTCCTTGACCGTCATCCATGATTTTATAGTATTCAGGTCGGTACAAGAAGGACACAATATCGGCATCTTGCTCAATGGCTCCAGATTCCCGTAAATCTGAAAGTAAGGGCTTTTTATCCCCTGCTCGTTGTTCAACGGAACGGCTTAACTGAGCGAGGGCGATGATAGGAATATTTAGTTCTTTCGCAATCTCTTTTATGGATCGAGAAATCGTTGAAATTTCTTGTTCTCGGTTTCCGTTGTTTCTACCGTCCTTTGCCGTCATTAACTGCAAATAATCGATGATAACCAATTGAATATCGTGCTGCGCCTTCAACCTACGGCATTTAGCCCTAAAATCGAAAATGCTGATACCCGCAGTGTCGTCAATAAAAATTGGAGCGTTAGAGAGTTTTGGAATTCGGGCATGCAATTGATGAAATTCGTGTTCTGCCAAATCGCCTTTTCGCAATTTCTCACTATCGATTCTGGCTTCACCGGCAATTAGTCGCTTCACCAACTGCACAGACGACATTTCTAACGAGAATATGGCAACCCCCATGTTGTATTCAACCGCCGTATTTCGCGCAATGGACAATACAAAGGCAGTCTTACCCATACCAGGTCTTGCCGCGATGACAATCATATCGGATTTTTGCCAACCCGAGGTGATTTTATCCAATTCAAAGATACCCGAAGGAACACCGGATACACCATCAGAATTACCGCGGGCCTTCTCGATTTCCTCAATGGCATCTTTCACCACGTTCGACATGGAGCTTACCTGCCTGGTCATGTTGTTTTCCGCGATTTGAAATAGACCCGATTCCGCTTTGTTTAACAAGTCGAAAACGTCCACGGTATCATCATAAGCGTCTTTCAATATATCGCTGCTGACTCGAATAAGTTCGCGCTTGATAAACTTTTCGGATATGATTCGAGCATGGTATTCAATGTGTGCAGAGGAGGCTACTCGATTCGTTAGTTGCGAGAGGTAACTTGGGCCTCCAGCTGCCATCAATTCACCATTTTTACTGAGCCTTTCCGTTACAGTGACTAAATCAACCGGCCCGTTGGATCCAAACAAATCATGAATCGCTCGAAAGATGTATTGGTGTTTTGGGTCGTAAAAACTGTGTTCATTGAGAATGTCTATGGTATCATTCACAGCATTTCGTTCCAACATCATCGCTCCCAAAACGACTTGTTCCAGTTCAATGGCCTGAGGAGGGATTTTACCCAATTCATGCGTTATGGCATTTGCGACTTTAGCACGTGCCGAAACTTTACGAATGGGCTCTTGGTTTTCCATGGAAGGGTTGGGAGTTTAAGAAAATAAAACAGAAGTCAAACTTAAGAAAAAGACAAGAGATTTCCATCGTTGTTCATAATTATTTTAATTCGCGTTTCGCCTTTTGTGTTCCAATGGTATTGGTTATATAATCGATGGCTTTTTTAGGATTTCTCGCGGGACTATGGCTGCGACCATAGAAAATGATCTGCAAGTGTAATTTATTCCATCGGTCCTTTGGAAATAGTTTCTTTGCGTCCTTTTCGGTTTGTATTACATTTTTTCCGCTGGTTAGTCCCCAGCGGGTTAATAAGCGATGGATGTGCGTATCTACGGGAAAGGCGGGAACACCAAACGCTTGCGCCATTACAACCGATGCGGTCTTGTGGCCAACTCCTGGTAGGCGTTCTAATGCGTCAAAGGATGCTGGAACCTCACCGTTATGCGCTTCCAAAGCATGTGCGATAAGGTGTAAATGGCCTTGGATTTAGCCGGTGAGAGGCCACAAGGGCGAATGATGGCTTGAATTTCATCAACCGAACATTGAATCATTTCCTGTGGTGTTTTCGCTTTGGCAAATAGTAGGGGTGTGATTTTATTGACCCGTTCATCGGTACACTGCGCGGATAATAACACCGCAATAAGAAGGGTGAAGGCATCCTCGTGATCTAATGGAACGGGGGTTTCTGGATAAAGAATGTCCAGTTGCTCTTGAATATACAGCGCTTTTTCTTTTTTAGTCATGGCCAGTTTCCTAAGGTTAAAATCGATAAAATACGTCCGTTCATGAATAAAAATACGAGGGTCATTGGAAATACAATATACATACAAAACCATGATCCAAGGACGAGAAGAACTCCCTTTCTTCGAATGAAAATCATCCCAATCGAAAACATAAAAAATAGGTATAGTACGATGCGCGCCCAATAAAAGGTAAAGTGGATGGGGACTACTTCTTTTGTTCCAAAAGCATCATGAATTAAATATTGATTGGAGCGACAAAGTGCGGTTTGATAGACCGTAATATCAGGATGTAAAATAAACTTACTGGGATAATAATTAGCGGGAAATAGAATCATTCCCCCTTCGGTATTTATTTCATTTACACGCGCCCCTTCAAAACTTTGGTAGCGGGTTCGATTGAAATTCTTAACGCGGTCT
>ENA-UPTJ01001754-UPTJ01001754.1-marine-metagenome-genome-assembly--contig:-NODE-1754-length-11074-cov-5.219893_pt1 | contig 11074 bp, 10 predicted proteins | sample MGYA00238168_ERZ767080 | MGnify/ENA primary metagenome ERZ767080 (study PRJEB28935, sample SAMN06266237) | marine metagenome | isolation source: Columbia River Estuary | place: USA:Columbia River... | reverse complement strand
TTCACGCCATTCAGCGCCCAATGTTGGGGCGAATGCGTCACCCTCGAAGTCTTTGTGAATCACGGTTACGACCACGCGCTGTGCGAGGGACAGCGCAGCGGCGTAAATCTGCGCACCACCAATCACCCAGACCTCTTCCGGAGCGGTCTCGGTGCTGCTTTTCAAATGCGCCAAAGCCGCTTCGAGGCTGTGAGTCGCGTGGGCGCCGTCTGCGTGCCAGTCGGCTTGGCGCGTGATGACGATATTGGTGCGCCCCGGTAACGGCCTGAATTTAGGTGGCAGTGAGTCCCATGTTTTGCGACCCATGATGACGGGGCAACCCGTCGTGTGCGCTTTGAAGTGCGCCAAGTCCTGCGGCAGGTGCCACGGCAAGGCGTTGTTGATTCCGATCACACCGTTTTGGGCCTGGGCATATATGAGGTTGAGACGCATGCTTAGATTGTGGTGGTTTTTTTGGGGGGCATCAAAACCGCTGCAATGGCGGTCACACCAAACACCATGGCGAGCAAGTCTTGCCAATGCGGTACTTCGCCCACGATGAATGTCGCCGTAATGGTACCAATGACGGGAACTGCCATGATGCTCATCGCGCTGGTGGCCGGTGGCAGGTCGCGGGCCATGCCGAACCAAATGACTTGCGCATAGCCGTAGTTAAAGACCACCGCGTAAACCAGTGTCAGCCACATCTGACCACTGAACGTCGCGATGCTGGTAACCGGTTCTAACTTGATGGCGAGGGCCCAAATGACCAGACTCGACAGCAGCATCATCCAGACCGTTAGCACTTCCGGGCGCAATTCAAAGGGTACGCGGCGCATGAGTAATGTGCCCAGTGCCCATGACAACGCCGCGCCCTCCATCCACAAAATACCGGCGGGGCTGCCGCTGATATTGGTCAGTTCATGCCAGGTGAGCAGGCCGATGGTGGCAAGCACACAAGCCACTGCCAGGCCGGCGCGTTTGGTCAGCGGCTGTTTGAATAACAACGCGCCAAACAACACGGTGTAGATCGGCATGGTAAAGCCCAAAATAGCCGAGCGGCCTGAGGGCAAAAGACTCACGCCCATGACCGACATGGTGTGCCACCCCAAGATGTTGGGGATACCCAAGCCAACGATGATCCACCACTCGTTACCCCGAGGCCACATGCGCAGGCCTTTGCGATGGAAGTACACGAAAAGCCACATCGCCCCCAGCATCATGGTGCTGCTGCGGAAATACAGCGGGGTTAACTCTTGCAGTGAGAGTTTCATGATGGGCCAGTTAAGGCCCCACATGAGCGTGAGCGCGACTAACGCCCAGGCCTGTTGTCTGGTGAGCATGGGCGTGATCTCGCAGGGGTGACGGTTTAGACCGCGACGGGCGCCTTGATAGCGGGGTGGTGCGCGTAGTCGAGTACCTCAAAGTCCTCGAACGCGTAGTCAAAGAGGCTGTCGGGCTTGCGTTTGATGTGCAGCTTGGGGTAGGGGTAGGGCGATCGGCTGAGTTGCGTTTGCACCTGTTCGTGGTGGTTGCTGTAGATGTGGCAGTCGCCACCGGTCCAGATAAAGTCGCCGACATCCAAGTCGCATTGCTGCGCCACCATGTGCGTGAGCAGTGCGTAGCTGGCGATATTGAAGGGCACACCCAAGAAAATATCAGCGCTGCGTTGGTACAACTGACAGCTTAGTTTGCCTTTGCCGCCAGCGTCGGTCGGCGGTGCCACATAAAACTGAAAAAACGCATGGCATGGCATGAGCGCCATTTTTGACAACTCACTGACGTTCCAGGCGCTAACAATCATGCGCCGCGAGTCGGGGTTGTTTTTGATGGTGTGGACCACCTCGGCAATCTGGTCGATGTGGCCGCCATCAGGTGTGGGCCAGCTGCGCCATTGCACGCCATACACCGGTCCCAAGTCGCCGTTGGGCGCTGCCCATTCATCCCAAATGCTGACGCCGCGTTCTTGCAACCACTTGGCGTTGGCATCGCCACGCAGGAACCACAGCAGCTCATAAATGATGGATTTGAGGTGCACCTTTTTCGTGGTCACCAGCGGAAAACCTTCATTGAGGTCAAACCGCATTTGGTAGCCAAAGACACTGCGCGTGCCGGTACCGGTGCGGTCGGTTTTTTCGATGCCATGCGCAAACACGTGCTGCATGAAATCTTCATATTGGCGGGGCGCGGTGGGCGAGGTCATAAGGCGGTCGGTTACGCGGTATTCAAAGCGATAAGGATACCAAGAACTGCAGTCTAACCCTCTGCCAGCACGCGACCGGGGTTCAAAATGTTCTTGGGGTCAAGGGCGCGCTTGATTTCACGCATCATGCGCAGCGCCACGGGCGATTTGTACTTGGGCAGCGTGTGGGCCTTCAGGCTGCCGATACCGTGCTCGGCCGAGATCGAGCCACCAAAGGCGTTGACGGCATCAAATACCAACGTGTTGATGGTTGCCTCAGACGTTTCAAGAAACACAGCTGAATCCACCCCCTCGGGTGCTTGCACGTTGTAGTGCAAGTTGCCATCTCCTAAATGGCCGAAGTTAACGATCCGCACACCCGGAATGGCCGCCGCCAGCGCGGTGTCAGTTTGCAAGACGAAGTCGGCTATTTTGGAGATGGGGACCGAAATATCATGCTTGATATTGAGGCCCTCTTGGCTTTGCGCCATGGAGATGTGTTCGCGAATGGCCCACATGGTGTCCGCCTGGCTCAGCTGGGTAGCCAACACCGCATCCGAGAGGGAGCCATCGTCGAGCTTGGCGGCGATGGTGTCTTCCAGCAGGGTCTGCGCGGTTTCTTCGTCTTGGCTGCTGGCGTATTCCAGCAAGATGGCGTAGGGAGCGGGGGCGCTGTTGCGCAGCGGCATTTGAAACTGAGGGTAATGTTTGGCCACCAACTCGCGTGCGAACGCACCCATGACCTCAAAGCCCGTCAGACCATCCGATAGGTGCGTGCGTGCGTGCCGCAACAAGTCGACGGCATGGGCCAAAGAGTCGGTGTGTATCCATGCCACGCAACGGCTCATGGGCTGCGGGCTCATTTTCATCGTGGCTGCCGTGATGATGCCCAGCGTGCCCTCAGATCCAATCAGCAAATGGCGCAGGTCGTAGCCGGTGTTGTCTTTTCTCAGACCGGATAGACCGTTCCAGACTTCACCTTGGGCTGTCACGGCCTCAAGGCCCAAACACAACTCCCGGGCATTTCCAAAACGCAGGACCTGTGTGCCGCCCGCATTGGTGCCGAGGTTGCCGCCAATGGTGCAGCTGCCCTCCGCAGCCAAACTGAGGGGGAAATAAAAGCCCGCCTCTGCGACGGCCTCTTGCAACGTTTGCAGCACACAGCCGGCTTCAACGGTCACGGTGAGATTTTCGGGGTCGATGGCGCGGATGCGGTTCATGCGCCCCAGGCTCAAAACGATTTGGGTGCCTGATTCATCGGGTACCGAGCCGACAACCAAGCCGGTGTTGCCGCCTTGGGGCACGATGGCAATTGCATGGGCATCACAGACTGCCACCACCGCCGCCACTTCGTTGGTGTTGCCCGGACGCACGACAGCCAACGCTTGGCCTTTCGCGCGCTTACGCCAATCGTGGGTGTAGGCTGATAAATCGCCTTCGGTGAGCACATAGGCGTCGCCAACAATGTGGCGGAATGCCGCGAGTGCTGCCGCCTTGTCAGGTGTCGTATCCGCGGTGGGGGGAGTAGATTGCGCCATGGTGTTGATTAGTTAGTAGGCGTTTCAGTTGGGGTGGATGCGGTGGAGGCCACGCTGGCTAACCGCCAACGCACGTGCAACGCAACCGCAACAAACAAGGCCAAGCACAAGGCAGTTTGCACCAAGGCCAAACCGGCGGACAAACCCGTGTCCGACCACGCGCGCACGACGCCTTCGGTGAAGTAAAGCCAGATCAACAGGCTCATCCAACGGTAGGTATACATACGGTTTTTCAGCAGACCAGCCAGTGGGAAACACAAAGGGATGACTTTGATGGCCCAAAAAGACCCCCCGGGACGCAACGGGGCCAACCACAGCTCCCAAGCTAATCCCACCACAATCAATCCGATCAAACTGGCCACGGCGGCAGTCCGCGTCGCCCGAATTTTGGTGCTGGCAACCGCGGCGGTATAGGGCGCGTTGGGGGAGATGTCTAAGGGCATGGGCTGTGGATGTAAAAAGGGCGGTTGCGACGACTACCGTCGGTCATTTTGGCAGATGAAAGTGGCATGATACCGGTATGGGTCAATGGTATTCAGGTCTAGAAAAATGGCGCCTTTTTTGGCAGGACGTTCGACGCGACCTGGCACGGTTTCCATGGCGCAACACGGCGTTGACCCTGCGCGAACGCTTCCGTGAAGACCGGTTAGGCGAAACGGCCAGTAGCCTGACCTTCACAACTGTGATGGCCTTGGTGCCGCTGTTTACGGTGGCGCTGGCCATCTTCAGTGCCTTACCCGCCTTTGCCAACCTCGAAACGAGCGTCGAAAATTGGTTGATCCAAAGTCTGGTCCCCAGTGAGATTGCGCGCTCGGTGCTCAAGTACCTGCACCAGTTTTCCAGCAAGGCGGGCCAGCTGGGGTGGTTGGGTGCCGGGGTATTGTTGGTCACGGCGCTCGCCTTGATCCTCACCATTGACCGCAAGCTGAACGATATTTGGCGGGTTCGCGAACTGCGCCCGTTCTCGCAACGGGTTCTGACGTATTGGGGCGTCTTGACGTTGGGGCCGTTGTTGCTGGGGGGTAGCATCAGTTTGACCACCTACCTGTTTACGGCGAGTAACGGCGTGGCTGCAGGCTACGTGTGGTTGCTCGATCTGTTTGAGTATCTGGTCGTGGTGGTGGCCTTGGCGTCACTGTATTACTTCGTACCCAATGCCAAGGTGCGTTGGAGTCACGCATTCATTGGCGGCTTGTTAATGGCGATCGGCCTAGAGGTCGTGAAGCGCTTGCTGGCCGTCTACATCAAGGCTACGCCGACGTTCTCGGCGGTTTACGGCGCTTTCGCCACGGTCCCCATTCTGCTGGTTTGGCTGTACTTGGCGTGGCTAATCATTTTGTTTGGGGCGGTGATGGTGGCGTATTTACCCAGCCTGTTGCGCGGGGTGTCGCGACGCAACGACCAAGCGGGGTGGGATTATCAACTGGCGATCGACATCTTGTCTCTGCTGCACCACGCTAAACAACCGACCGCAGGTGCGGGCGTGGCGGGATTATCGGCGGATGACTTGGCCAGTGCTTTGCGCATAGATGCACTGGCCCTTGAAAAGCCTATGGCGGCGCTGACCGCCCTGGATTGGGTGGGGCGCCTCGATGAGGATGAGCCTCGCTATGTGTTGATTGCCGACTTGGCTCGTATGCCGCTGGGGCCGCTGGTTGACGCGCTGCTACTGCCCAAGACAACGGAGAGCGCAGCCATGTGGGCTGCCAGTGACTGGGATCGTCGTTGCGCGTTAGATGCGGTGGTGCGGACCGGTCAGTGACCCCGATTAAAACGGGATACGCCCCGCCACCATATCGCGGAACATCGATAAGTCGCCCATCAAACTAAAGAGCGGGCGCTTGAATGTGGCGGGTTTGTTTTTCTCAAACAAAAAATGCCCAAACCAGGCAAACCCATATGCCGCGATCAAACCCACGAGCAGGGCCTCGGGGTAGCCTGAACCTGCGAAGGTGACCAGTCCAGCGATGCCAAGACCCGTGCCGATGAAGTGCATGCGACGGCACAAGGGGTGTTGGTGTTCTTTCAGATACAGCGGGTAAAACGCCTCAAAAGTTTTTACGTTTTTTAAATCGTCAGACATGCGCTTTGTGGTTGTTTAGACGGTTAAGAAATCGGCGATGGCCCGCAAGGTCTCTTCGGGCGCTTCCAGCATCAATTGGTGGCCACCGTGCACCATGGCCGTGGTGGCGTGAGGGGCCAACGACGTCAGGGACTTGGTCGCTTTTGGCGGCGTCATTTGGTCGCCGTCTGCCAGTACAAACCGCGTTTTAACCGCGTGTTGGGTAACCACCCCCATAGCCGCCTCGCCACCTGCGTACTGATTGCAGGCGTTGAAGCCGATGTGAAACACGTTGTCGGTGCGGTTGCTGCGCAGGATTCGACGCATCAACGCACGCGAGGCGCCATACAGCCAGGTACCGGGTCCCAGCGCCGACGGTGGCGGCGCGAGCGTGCTGTGACTGAAGGTGTTTACCATGTCGATTGCCTTGAGCGGGTCGCTTTGCGACAACTCCAGCAGCACGGGCGAGACCCGCATGGGATAGGCGATGCCAACCAGGCCCAAATGGGTGCAGGCAGCTGGACGTTCGGCCGCTGCTTGTAGTGCGATGAGGGCGCCAAAGCTGTGGCCAATCAGAGCGGCTTTTTCAATTTTCAGAACATCGAGCAGCGCCCATATGTGCGCGGCGGCTGCCGCAACGGTCGCTGGGGGTGCACCGGTGCTTTGCCCATGACCGGGCAAATCGAGCGCCAAGACGTTGTAGCCGTGGTGTGCCAGATAACGCGATTGCAAAATCCAAACACTGTGATCGTTCAGTACACCATGAATCATCACAGCGGTGGGTTGGCCATCGACCCAGGCTTTACCGCCGGTGTAGATGAAGGTGTCTTGTGTTTGACCGTTGGTGGTGAGCGTGACTTTCATGTGAATCAAGCCCCCACTTTTTCGGCCGCGCGCAGCGCACGTTTCAGATCATCGATCAGGTCATCGGCATCCTCCAAGCCGATTGACAGGCGAATGGTTCCGGGCGAAATACCGGCTTGCTTGAGTGCGGCGGCATCCATGCGGAAGTGCGTGGTGCTGGCGGGTTGGATAACCAAACTGCGGCAGTCGCCCACGTTGGCCAAATGACTGAAGACCTTGAGTGTTTCCACAAAAGCTTGGCCTTGTTCACGCGAGCCTTTGATGTCAAAACTGAATACTGATCCCGCGCCACGCGGCAACAGTTTTTTCGCCATTGCGTGGCTGGGGTGACTTTCTAAAATAGGATGACCCACCCGTTCCACCATGGGGTGAGTGGCCAAAAATGCCACGACCGCCTCGGTGTTTTGCATGTGGCGTTGCATGCGCAGGCCCAAGGTTTCGATGCCCTGCAAAATCAGCCACGCGCTATGGGGACTCATGCAGGCGCCAAAGTCGCGCAGGCCCTCGCGGCGGGCACGCAGCAAGAAGGCGCCCACCGTGGACTCCTCGGTGAAGACCATGTCATGAAAGCCGTGGTAGGCAGCGCTGAGGTTGTCGAATTTGGGGCTGGCGGCCCAGTCAAACGTGCCCCCGTCTACCAATACCCCGCCGATGACGGTGCCGTGACCACTGAGGAATTTGGTCGCTGAATGCATCACCAAATCGGCCCCATGGTCGAGGGGTTTCATGAGCCACGGTGGTGTGAGCGTGGCATCGACCATCAATGGCACATCGTTGTCATGGGCGAGCGCACTGATGGTGGGGATGTCCAGCACATCCATGCCGGGGTTGCCCACCGTTTCGCCGAAAAACAATTTGGTGTTGGGGCGCACCGCAGCGCGCCACGCGTCGACGTCGCCGGGGTGTACAAACGTGGTCTCGATCCCAAAGCGGCTGAGCGTGTAGTGCAACAAGTTATGTGATCCGCCGTACAGCGCGCTACTGGCGACAATGTGCGAGCCCGCATCCATGAGCGTGGCGATGGCCAGATGCAAAGCGGCTTGGCCACTCGCGGTCGTCAGTGCGCCGATACCCCCTTCGAGTGCGGATACCCGCTGCTCAAGCACCGCGTTGGTCGGATTGCTGATGCGGCTGTAGACGTGGCCCGCACGCTCTAGGTTGAACAACGATGCCGCGTGTTCAGCGGACTCAAAAACAAACGAGGTGCTCAGGTGGATGGGCACGGCACGCGCGCCAGTGGTGGGGTCAGGCGCTGCACCCGCGTGTAGGCTGAGGGTGTCGAATCCGGGGTCAGAATAGCCGGGCATCAGGATCTCCAAGTTCAAGCGTGTTCATTTAATCAGCATCAAGCTTAACCGCAAGCGGGCGTCCATTTGCGTGAACACCGAGGGGAAGCCCTAGGGAAATCACCCTTATTTACGCCTTCTTGCAGATGACTTTCAACCACACATTGCGCTATATTGAACCTAAATGCAGGGTAACCAAGCGGTTACTTGGCCCAACCTTGACAGGAGATACGCCATGAAAGTCAGTGATATTTTGCGGGTCAAGGGCACCACGCTTTACACCGTCGAGCCCGATAGCGATCTCAAATCAGCTGTCGAGTTGATGGCCGAAAAGGACATCGGTTCGCTGGTCGTGATGAGCCATGGGGATTTGGTGGGGATGTTGACCTTCCGCGAGGTGATCGCCAAAGTCGTTGCCAACGGCGGGATGCTGGGCCAGTCGACGGTTCGTAACGCGATGGACGATGCGCCACTGACCTGTACCGGCGAGACGGATCTGGACGAGGTGCGCCGCATGATGCTGGACCGCCATGCCCGCTACATGCCCGTAATGGATTCGCGCATGTTGATGGGGGTTATCAGTCTGTATGACGTGGCCAAGGCCGTAGTGGACAGTCAGAACTTCGAGAACAAAATGCTGAAGGCCTACATTCGTGACTGGCCGGCAGATGCCGAGCAGTCCGCCGATTAAGTGACCGGCCACTGGGTGAAATCGACCCGCGGCTTGACCGATAATAGTGGTCATGAGCGGCAATACATTCGGACACCTCTTCGCAGTCACCAACTTCGGTGAATCCCACGGCCCAGCCATTGGCTGTGTGATTGACGGTTGCCCGCCCGGGCTCGCCTTGAGCGAGGCGGACATTCAGCCCGACCTCGATCGCCGTCGCCCTGGTACCTCCAAGTTTGTAACCCAGCGTAACGAACCAGATCAGGTCGAAATCCTGTCCGGTGTTTACCAAGGGCTCACCACGGGCACGCCCATTGCCTTGCTCATTCGCAACACCGATCAACGATCCAAAGATTACGGCGACATCCTTCAAACATTCCGGCCCGGCCATGCCGATTACACCTATTGGCATAAGTACGGTCTGCGTGACCCTCGGGGTGGTGGGCGTTCATCGGCACGCCTGACCGCGCCGATGGTGGCAGCGGGAGCCGTAGCGAAAAAATGGCTGGCTCACAAGTGGGGCGTGCAGTTCAAGGGTTGCATGACGCAGATTGGGGATCAAAAAATCGGCTTTGAAGATTGGGCCTACGTCTCCCAGAATCCGTTTTTTGCACCCATTGCAGACACCACTTATCTCGAAGATTTTTTGGGCGAGCTGCGCAAGTCAGGTGACTCGTGTGGGGCCGCATTACGCATTGTCGCGACGGGTATGCCTGTGGGGTTAGGACAGCCGCTCTTCGACAAACTCGATGCCGATATTGCTTACGCCATGATGGGCATCAACGCCGTAAAAGGCGTGGAGATCGGCGCGGGTTTTGACAGCGTGTCACAGCGCGGCAGTACCCACGGCGATAGCCTGCGTCCTGATGGCTTTGTGGGTAACAATGCGGGCGGCGTATTGGGCGGCATCAGCACGGGACAGGACTTAGAGGTGGCGATCGCCATCAAGCCGACCAGCTCCATCTTGGTACCACGTGACACCATTGATGCAGCGGGTCAGGCGACCTCGGTGATCACCAAGGGCCGACACGATCCGTGTGTGGGCATTCGCGCGACGCCCATCGCCGAGGCCATGTTGGCACTGGTGGTCATGGAGCACGCTTTGGCCCATCGCGCGCAATGCGCTGATGTGCGCGTCGACACACCAGATATCGCTGGTTAAACCAACCCAACGGCGCGCGCGATGGTATCGCGCTTGACTTTGGGTTTCGGGTAGCGGGTGTCGGGATCGATGGCAGAGAACCAACTGCGCACATCGGCATCCGTGCCAATCCCATGCATGAAGTTGTAAATGGCTTTGCGCAACGCTTGTCCCAACAAGGCGTGATCGGTCCCTGTTGGGTCATCAAAGCCGATATCGTTTTTCGCGAAAGTGATCGGTGGTAGTGGCTGTAACGTGATGCCATAGGCCTCGGGGTTGAGGCCGACAGGCGAGTGAACCGTGCAGGCGAACCGGTGAAAAAATCCACTCTGAATGCACCCTGCCTCAAATAACTGTCGCACATACTCCAATGCATCGACCGTGTCTTGCACCGTTTGCGTGGGGAAGCCGTACATCAGGTAGGCATGCACCAGCACGCCTGCGTCGGTAAAGCTTTTGGTGACGCGCGCGACTTGTTCGACGCTCACGCCTTTTTTCATGAGTTGCAGCAGCCGGTCGCTCGCCACCTCCAACCCACCCGACACGGCGATACAACCGCTTTGAGCCAGCAGATCGGCTAGCTCGGGGGTGAAGGTCTTTTCAAACCGGATGTTGCCCCACCATGAGATGTGGACGCCACGGCGAATCAACTCTTCAGCCAAGGCCTTGAGGGCTTTTGGGGGGGCGGCTTCATCGACAAAATGAAAGCCCGTTTGCCCTGTCTCCTGGACGATGGCCTCGATCCGATCGACGAGCACAGCGGCACTCGCCGTCTCGTAGCGGCTGATGTAGTCGAGGCTGACGTCGCAAAAGCTGCATTTCTTCCAGTAGCACCCGTGGGCGATGGTGAGCTTGTTCCAGCGGCCATCGCTCCATAAGCGGTTCATGGGGTTAAGCATGTCCAGCACACTGAGATACTGGTCGAGGGGTAGGCCATCCCACGTGGGCGTACCCACCGACTCAAATGGCACATCGGGCTCGGCCCAGTTGGTGTATTGCACCGCACCCGCCGCATTGCGTGTGAAGGTGCGCACCAGCCGTTGTGGACCGCGCTTGCCGCGCAGGTGTTCGAGCAGGCACAGCAAAGGGCGTTCACCGGCATCCAGTGTGATGAAGTCAACAAAGTCGAAGATGCGCGGCTCGGTCAACTCACGTAACTCGGTATTCACATAACCACCGCCCAAACAAATGGTGGTGTTGGGTGCTATACGTTTGATGGTTTGTGCAATGCGCAGGGCCGCGTAAACGGAGCCAGGGAACGGTGTCGAGAGCAATACCACTTGGGGCTGATGCTGCGCGATGGCCCCTTCCGTCAGTACCGTCAAATACTGATCCAACAAATTGGGGGGTGC
>ENA-UPTJ01001753-UPTJ01001753.1-marine-metagenome-genome-assembly--contig:-NODE-1753-length-11077-cov-5.457721_pt1 | contig 11077 bp, 7 predicted proteins | sample MGYA00238168_ERZ767080 | MGnify/ENA primary metagenome ERZ767080 (study PRJEB28935, sample SAMN06266237) | marine metagenome | isolation source: Columbia River Estuary | place: USA:Columbia River Estuary... | reverse complement strand
GCACGATCAAAAGCCATCTTTTTAGGTGGCTTTTTTTATGCCTTTTTGCTCCGCTTACAATCAATGGTTTTCAAGATTCTACTCTCTTGCGTAATCATACACAAGGTGATATCCGAACCCACCTCACTGACCACAGATTCATGAATTTGAAGTATCGATGCAATAATTAGACATTATTAGATTTCCCATTGCGCCAAAAAAAAAGTGCTTGTCATTTGTTTAATCAACAATTAAAAAAAACTATAGATTTTAAAGCTTTAGAAAATTGTGTACTCTTAGCCTTGTTTATTCACAAGCATTTATATAATTTGCCCAATATGAAATTAAAGTTTTTTAGCATTGCCCTTGCAGCAATTACTATGTTCTCTGCTTGTAATCGCTCTGATCAAGCAACAGAAATTACTATATCTGATACGTTTGCCTTGGAAGGCCCCCTATATGAAGGCTCTAATCCTGCCCAATTGATTTATCCGGTAGACATTAAAAATTTGCTTGGTGACAAATACCATGAAGGAGTTACAATTACTGATGCGACCCTTGCTTCCGCAACCATTTCGGCTCTTGATTCCAACTCATTATCAGGAATTACATCCATGGTTTTGAGCGTGGCTTCAGATAACCCAGAATTGAAAATGCTTGAATTGGGAGTCATTAATCCAATAGCGGAAGGCAGCACCAATGCCGCATTAAATCCATCAGCTGAGGCAAACGCCGGTAAATACTTCCAAGAAAAACAATATTACATCATTCTTGACGTGGCACTTGCTGAAGATTTAGATGATAACTTAGCCCTAAAGGCTGACATTAAATTCAATTTAAAACACAACTAATAAATCGTATGAAAAAAATATTATTCATTGCATTTGCCGCTTTCTTCGGCACCATCCTTAGTTCCTTTGTCAATCAAGATGCTGCTGGAGATCGACTCATTGGCGTTTGGGAACCTTCCAACGGACGTGCACGAGTGAAAGTAGAAAAAATTGGAGCTAAATACTATGGTAAAATTGTTTGGCTTAAGGAACCAGTTGACCCCGTTACAAAACAAGCAAAAACCGATAAAAATAATCCCGATCCCAATTTGCAAAACGTTCCTTTGAAAGGATACAGAATGCTTAAAGATTTCGTTTACAGTGGAAAAGACGAATGGAATGAGGGTACAATTTACGACCCATTGAATGGAAGCACCTACAGCTGTACCATCAAAATGACCGACAAAAACACGCTTGAAATCAGAGGTTATATTGGAGTTTCGGCATTGGGTCGTACCGATATTTGGAAACGTTTAGAAGTCAAGAAAAAGTAATCCATGAAATTATTCAATCTTCACAAGCAAGCCGCAATAGCGGCTTGCTTTGCCTTTACACTAACCAATATAGTTAAGGCTCAAACCGACACCACAACATCCCCCGGAACAGAAACCACTTCCGAAGATGAAGACTTTTCAATGTACGATGACGTTGGATTCGCTGATCAAGGTGCAAAAAGATACTGCTCGCCTAAAATTGAAGGATTAAGCCCCGCGAAATTGATCAGCCTTGGCTTCGATTTTCAGGGACCTTATCAAATGAACCTTGACACATTTAACAACGATCTCAACCAAGGTTTCCCTGAAAACGGAAAATCAACCATCACCAGCGGTGCTCGTTTTGCCTGCAACATCCCTGTCATATCAAAAACCTCTGTGGTTTGGCAATTGGGCGCAAATTATTGGGAAAGTGGATACAAAATCATGGATAAAGGTCCACTTGCAGTTGGCTATGTTGAAAATCCGATGTTGAAGTCACTTTACTCAAATGGTTTGAGAACCATGGGAATTAATACGACATTATTCAAGCCTTTGAATGACAAGAGATTTTTATTGTTCCAAGGGTCAGCTGATATGAGCGGAGATTACAATTGGAAGTTGATGCCCGCCAGATATATGAAATATTCTGCTGCATTGATTTACGGTAAGCGTCCATCCGAAAGAAAGCAATGGGGAGTTGGACTTGCGCGCACCTACCGCGCTGGCGAGTTAAATTACATACCTATTATATTTTACAATTCTACTGACGCTTCCAACAAATGGGGTTCAGAGATTCTATTTCCTGCTCGTGCACATGTTAGAAGAACCATAAATTCAAGAAACATGCTTTTTGCAGGTTATGAATTGGAAGGACAATCTTACCGATTGTACCGTATGGAAAGCATCCGTAACCAAGATCTTGAAATACGTCGAGCTGAAATTCGCCTCAGAGCCGTATATGAGTTTTCTCTTAAGGATTTTATTTGGATGTCGATTCAAGCGGGATACAGAATCAATTACAGATATGATGTTGATCGTTTGAGCAATGGCAATGAGATTTACAGGGCATTTGGCTTAGCATCTGACGAACCCTACATTATGCAAAACACATTAACCAATCCATTTTACTTCAACGTAAGCGTTAATTTGGTTAGCCCCTAAATAGCTGCAAAATTCAAAATAAAAAGGCTGCCTTATGGGGCAGCCTTTTTATTTTGATATCAATATTGATTAAACCAAATCTGACCAGTCCCAATTCTCTCCCATATTTTCTGAAATTTCCTTTTTGATTTTTGACCTAACATTTCGAACATACTGCATATTTAAGTTTAATAAATTGGCAATATCTTTTGGTGCATTATTTAAAATGGACAATACAAAAATCTTATATGTAGTCTGATTCATGTCAGACAGCATAGGATATTTTTCGATTAAATATTGATATTCCTCAAAAACATCCTTTTCCTCACTTAATTCGGCTTCGCTTTGTATTTCTACCTCCAATAGCCGCTCTAATTCAGACTTTATTCCCACCATAGTTGGATGCGCCGATAGATCAGAAACCCTTATTTTGGAAATCACATCATCGATCTTACTTAAAACTAATTTCGAGGTAAAAACTGTACTATTTTGCTTTTCTTGATTTTGCTTTAATAATTCCAATTCTTTTTCCTTCAGTTCAGATTCAAGTTTAAAAATACTTAATTGTCTCTTACGATTAATGTTGAATTGAAATAGAAATAAAGCGGTTGATATCAATAATGCCGCGAAAATTATTGAGGCAGCAATCAACCATTTTTGTTTGATTTGTGAGGTTTCAATTTGATGTTGGCGATCTTCTAAAATTTGCATAATTCTCGCCTTTTCCATTTCCTGTTGGATATTTGAGTTTTTCAGGTCGTCGCCCACCTCATTCAATTTATCTAAGTACTGTTTCTCTTTTAGCGACCAATTTATTGACTCTAATTTATTGCCTTCCTTGTTTTTAATTTCACTGAAAATCGAAGCATAGTTAGACAAGAGCAAATATGTTGTATGATCAGCCTTGATTTCGTTGTAAGCAGAGTATAATTGATTAAACCCAACCAAAAATAAATTATTTTTCATCCCAAAAATAAACCCATCAATATGATCAGGTATGCTACCTGGTTGATTTTCAAGAATAAAAGATAAATTTTCAGTATATAACTTTTTAAATCCAGCCAAATCTCCTTCTTTTCTGAACTTTTTACCCTTTAACTGAATATAAAAACTTTTATTCCTAGGTTGAATCTCATTAGATTCAATTATTCTAAATTGTTCATCTATCAGTGATTTTGAGGAATTCAAGTTTAACAAAGACGATAAATAATTTAATCGTATCAACTCTACCAAATCTTCTCTACCTGGAATAGTCTCAAGCATCTCTTTTCTCTTTTTGACTAATTGTATAACATTCACATATTTTCCTTCGGCATTCAAAGAAGCCAATAAATTAGTATACAACACCTGTCTATACTCCTTTGAAGTGAAAGCAAATCTGGAAGCCTGTGTAAAGCAATTAGATGCGGCACCGTATAAGCCTACCTCATAATAGGCCGATCCTAAATTGATAAGTACTGTTTGTCGATAGAATGTATCCTTTACTGTTGTAGAGTAATTTAACGCTGATTGAAGAACTCGTATTGCACTATCCGGCCTTGAAGTATAATAGAGCATATTCGCCACTATAATATAATCTGAAAGCTTATTATTGGAAGTGGCAAAAGGTTCAAATGGCTCTCTCTTTTTATGCCAAATCCATGCATTTTCAATATCTCCTGATCTTAATGCACCAATTTTTTTTAATGTATAGAAATAACATAAAAACACAGGATCCGGAGATTTGACCGAGTAATTGGTCATTTTTTCCATTAACTTATTTGCAGAATCACTCAGTCCCGGTTTTTGAGCCAGTACTTCATATCGATTCATTATGTACTCCGATTTCTTATCGACATCCTTGATTTGACCAAAATACTGCCATATACTATCAACACTAGTGCATTTTGACTTCATGTAAGCATCATAAGGCTTTGATTTAGAAGAACATGAATTCAAAAATATGAGAACAAAGTAAGAATAAATACCAAATCGAAAGAAACGAGAATAGAAGTAGAAGTTCATCACGCTAAGTTACAAAAGCTTTTTTAAAATCATAACATCACATAACTTTTTTACCAAATGACAAGCGAAAGCTCCATAACATCATAAGGTATCATAAGAATTAACGGCAGTTTATTTATTGTTAATTTACAAAGACGATGTTTGTATTCATAAACCAACAACTATGAAACAATTATTTCTACTCTGTGACCGAAAAAACCTACAAATTTGGCAAAAATTCTTAGACACATTTCTAAGTTCAGTTACAGTCACTACTGAATTAAATGTTATAGAATATGAGATTCTAAAAAAGAATTTTAACAAAATTATGGTATTTGTTGACACTTCATTTTTTGAAGAATCAAAATTCCTAGATATTACCAAAAGATTGAACTCTACCCATTTGGTAATTATAGATGTAAAAAAAGAATGGGCTTCATACATCATTCGAAACCAAAATGACTTAAGCGTAAATGATTACATAACTCGACTAAACTCATTAGATGACTTTAATTACTGCTTAACACGATTTGAAAAAAGCACTCAAAGCGAACAAACCGACATGGTGGTAGGTGAATATTTTGTTGTAAAAGATAGAGGAGAAAGTACATTTATCAATTTAAATAACATTACGGTTTTAGAGGGTTTGGGGGCTTACACAAGGGTTCACTCGGTAAATAAACAATATATTGTTTCGAAAAACCTTAAGAAAATACTTGAACAGCTTCCAACTTGTTTCATTAGAACACATCGTTCTTATGCTGTACATATAAAACACATTAACAGTCTATCTGGAAATCAAGTACTTTTGCACAACGGCGAAACGGTTAAAGCTTCAAAAACGGGAAAGAAAACATTGATCTCCCATTTTAGTATAGCATAACCCAAAATAGTCATTTAAAAAATATGGATGAAATACTGAATTGGATAAATCTTTTTATTTCAACGCTCGGTATTACAGCAGCTTCTTATTTATTTCTTTCAGGAAAAGACAATCCCTATTTATCAAAATTACTCGCGGTGCCCATTCTTGCCATGAGTATCAGAAATTTCACCCTTAGTTTATTAAATAATGAATTGGTTGACTTTTCAGTATTCCCAGTATATTTATTTTCTGGTTTCCAATTTATTGCACCGGCCAGCATATACTTATATCATAAAGCCCTAATAAATGATGAGACGCATTGGGATAAAAAGTATATCATTCATTTCATACCTGGAATCATCGTATTTATCTTAACTATAATTACACCCATTTTCTATCAACAATCACCTATTCAATATCAAACCACACATATCTACGATCATTCAATTCAAAATCTAAAAATGATCGTTGATGCAAAGTACTTATACATTGCTTGGCTCGTACTAGCTTTTCCCTATTTAATAGGTACATATCGTGTATTTATTCGAGGCGTCTGGCAAGGTCGATTTACTGGTATACATGGAAAAGAAATAGGCATATGGGTACTTATCCAAATAATACCAATGACTTTGTTTTTTTCATATTTAGGAAAGGAAATTATAACCAGTTTATTCAATAATACTCCTGTAATAACACACTTTAATCATTTAGTAGCTAAAAACTTATATGTATTGATGATGTTCATTTATGTAGTTTTAAAGCCACAGTTATTGATTGGACTACCCAAATTAAGGAACACTGACAAACTAATTTCCGAGCCAGAAATCTTGGCAGAAAACTTCTCTAAATTCCCTGTTTTGCTTGAAATTGCGGGCTGGAATGACCCTTCCAAAGAATCAAATCCGGTATATGACAGAAGTAATCTTCCAAAACTGATGATGCAATTGCAAAGCTATTTGTTGACCGATAAAGAATTTAATAAGTCCGATTATTCAATCGAAGAACTAAGTTTAAAAACTCAAATTCCATTACACCATATTCGATTTGTTTTCAGGTACTATAATGACTGGGGGTTCAACGGATACAAAAACTTCATTCGATTAACAAGAATGATAGAATTATTCAAGTTACAAAAACATGAACTTCACACCATCGAATCTTTGGGCGAGATGGCGGGATTTGGCTCACACAGTACTATGTTGCGATGCTTTAGAAAACATTTAGGCATGTCACCTATTGAAATTATTCAGTTGATTCAAGCAGCTGACGTTAATAGCCACACAAACAACAATAGACTAATCAATATATGTAAACTTATTCCCGTAGCATAAGCTACTGGAAATGTGTTTAAGCGATACGTTTTTCGCTCTCTAAATATATAAATGTAATAAAGCGACAATATTGAAACTGGCTGTATTAAGATGGCCAGCATTATGGAATTCGACAATCCATAAATCATAAAAATAATTGAAAAGCAATAAACTCCAATTGCGATCTTCCTTTTCGCCATTCTCGATTTTTTAATTGACAATTTCGATTCGCGTTTGTGGATACGGCGGTCAAGGTCTTGATGAGTGTTCATTGAGTTTATTGATCTACAGTTGGTATAAAAAAGTAAGGGGGCAGATTAACCAAATCACAATTCCCACCCCCTTCTTTTTCATTCACCTAAATCAAAATTACCATTTAAGACCTGATTGTAAGTCAAACTCAACTCGCTCGATGTTATATCTTATTTCAACTTATGGAATTATATTCAAAATGACGAATGTTATGCTACCATAACTTTATCTCAACAAGTGAAAAACACTCTTTTCTGAACCCCTCAAGAGTCTATTCCCACTAAAATAAGTGTAATTATATAAGATAATATAAGAACCAGAGGGCACATCTAGACCTCCAAAGGTTCCATCCCAACCAAAATCATTCTCATCCCCTTCATGTAATTTTTCACCCCACCGATTAAAAATCTGATAATTTAATTTCTCAATGTTATACACAACTGGTCTGAAAAAATCATTCTTTCCATCCTTATTTGGAGTAAAGGCAGTCGGACAAAACACCCTGCAATTATGATCTTTATAATTTACTTGTAAACTATCTGAGGCTACACCACAGATATTATTTGCAACCACCCAATACAATCCTGATTTAACAATTCGCCTAGATGGCAATTTTGATCCATCATCCCAAATGTATTGAGTATTCCAATTATTAATGTTCAATTCTAAAATCTCATCCTTACACATTAAGGTGTCTGGACCCAAATTCACTCTTGGGTAAGGGTATATCCAAGTGCTTTGACTGGAACTGTCAGTGCATCCATTTACTGTTACGCTGTATGTTATTGTGTCTTTCCATAAAATAGTTGGCACGAGATCAAATGAAACTACATTTTTTCCATTAAAGAAGCCCCCCGGAGTAACTGGTATCAGCTGGAATTTACCTGATTCTTCGCAGTAATAATCCCTTAAAGGAGAGAACATTGGATTGGGCATGGGCTTTACATATACTACCTGTTCGAGAGTATCTACACATCCCATTTGACTTTCTACCCACAACGAAATTTGTTTAAACCCATCAGAAGCGAATCGATAATTTACCGATTCACTTTTTTCAGATTTTTCATTATTTATATTCCATAATCTATTGATAACCCCAAACGAATCCTCACTCACATCGCTAAAAATATATTGGTTCTGAAACAGACACTGAGCACTATCATTAACAGTCATTCTTGGCATAGGCTTTGGATATACACGAATGATTTTTGTAGCGCTATCCATGCAACCGCTATCAGAAACATTGACCAGATGAATGGTTTTAAACCCTGAGGAAGCATAAATTTTACGCTCCGAATCGCTCCCGTTCATTCTTAGATCGCCTTCATCCAAATTCCATTGATGGGAAATGATTTTTCCTCTTGAAATATTGCTTTGGGCCTTAAAAATAAAATCTTGGGCATTTATACATTGGTCAGAATCATTGATGTTTAAAATACTCTTAGGATTCGGATTTACAAACAAACTTTGAGTCATAGAATCGGAGCAACCCAAATCTGAAACAGCTACCAATCGAATCAATTGGGAACCAGTATCCGTAAAAGTGAATTTCTGATCGTTATTTGATTTTATCCAATTATTATTATTAAAATTCCAGGTTAAGTTATAATCGCCTTCCAAAATATTGGAAGTATTAAAGAAAATAAAATCCTGATCCCTGAAGCATTGCCCTTGATCATTTGTATAAAATGAAACTTCAGGCATAGCCCCTACCCTAATCCATTTAACAGCAGTATCAGCGCAACCATAATTGGTCACTGCTCTCATTGTGATAGGATATCTTCCGTGCTTCAAATAACGATGCGAAGTTTCATAATTAGTATCTTTTATTCCGTCTCCAAATTCCCATTCACCCCAACTTCGGCCATATTTAACTCTAGTGTAATTAGTGATTTCAAATTGATTCTGCCTTAAGCATTGTTGGGTATCATTTATATTGAAATCTATTATTGGATGAGGATGAACAACTAACCAATTGCTCACAGAATCTATACATCCCTGATCTGAGGTTTCAATTAACTTTATCCAATAAAAAGAATCTTTAAGGAAGGTATGTGAAAACTGTTTCAAGGTTGTTTTAGTACCGTCCATTAATGACCACTCCGAATTCATTTGTCCATCGTCAATAATACTTGCCGCTTTAATTTCAAATCTGTTCCCAAATAAACATTGTTCAGAATCGTTTACAGAAATTCGAGGAATGGGCATTGGATTTACTCTCACTACCTTAGAAAGAGTATCAATACATCCGTGATTACTTGTAACTCTTAAAAATGCTCTTTTAAATCCGAAATAAGAATAGAAGTAACCTGGAGATACGGAATTAAATGTATCTCCAATTGTGCCTTCACCTAGATCCCACCAATAAGATAATTGGCCAAATTTTATAGATGATTTATTTGTAAACTTATAATAATTCTGTTCTAAACATTGAGCTGAGTCATTATATATAAAATCCCCTTTGGGCATTGGCCATACATTTAACTCTTTCGATGTTGTATCAAAACAACCCTCATTACTGGTAACTGTCAACTTTACTCGATAGTGTCCATCTGAAATGTAACTGTGCGAAACCTGATTGTTATTGTTAGTTTGGTTCCCATCCCCAAATTCCCAATTGTAATTTAAACTACCATACTTAATAGTACTAACACTTTGAAAATCAAATTCATTATTTATTAAACATTGCGAATCATTGAGAATGTCAAATAAGGGATTAGGCTTCGGAAATGCAATTACCAATCTATCAGTGGAATCGACACATCCATAATTACTTGTCGCAATCAACCTTATCCGATGAAGGGTATCTTCAGAAAAAAATACTTTAACGGGGTTAGAAGTTGAAACACTGTCATTTTTATATTTCCAAATTACATTATATCCACCTGTTGCAATAGTTGAAGCATCCGTAAATACAAAATTCTGATTATTTACGCACTGATCACTATCATTGATTGCAATAGACGGCTTAGGCATGGCCCTTACATAAACAGGGTTTGATATTGAGTCTCGACAACCATGAATGGTTTCAGAAATCAATCTCACTTTGTAATTTCCGTAACTAGCATAAACGTGTTGTGAGGTGGTACCAGAATCCATCATTCCATCACCAAAACTCCAATATGCCCTCATATTTCCTCTTGAATCTGTGCTAGTATTTGTATACTTAAAATCATTTTGCTTCCAACATTGACTGCTATCATTGATAGAAAAACTCGGAACTGGCATATCAACCACCTGAATTTTCTTGTCAATGGTATCCTTACATTGGAAACCAGAAGTTGTCACCAATTTTATTGTCCAAATTCCAGTATCTGGGTATACTATAGCTTTGGGCGAATGAAAATTGGTCTGATTGCCATTTCCTAAATCCCACGAATGAGAAATATTCCCCCAAAATATAGAAGATGTATTGGTTAAATTAAATGATTGATTCTTTAAGCATTGAATATCATCATCAATAATAAAATCCGACTTGGGCATAGGCAATAATCTCACTGACTTAAATATTGTATCTGAACATCCTTGGTCAGTTATTGTGCGTAACATTGCCCATTGAAAACCTGTATCTGTAAATGAATGTTTAACGCTTCCTGTAGCATTCACTATCTGGCTTAAATTCCCATCGCTAAATGTCCATTGAGCATTGTAAATACCCTTCTTGAGCATTGATAAGTCATTAAAAACAAATTCGTTACCTTTAAAACATTGCCAATCTTTATTGATACTAAAACTTGGCTCCACTGAGGGTAACACTATAAATTTATTCAATGTGGTATCTCGACAACCATAATTCGACACAGAAATTAGTCTAATTTCAAATTTGCCGGTATCCATAAACCGATGTGAAACTTGGCTTGTGGTATAGTTGGCGAAAGGTGCCTGATTTCCCAACCTCCATTGTGAAGTTGTTGATCCTACTTTAATTGTTGATTTATCGGCAAGTTTTAAAGAATGTTGAGTAAAACATTGAACTGAATCAGCAGTAAATTGAATCTTTGCTTGCGGTATATGGTAAACAAATACCCAACGAGATGAACTATCCCAACAACCATTCACTGTTCGTAATTTCAATTTCACTCTAAAGTTATCTGGATATTGATATTTGTGTTTTTCTTGCCATTTACCAAAGGTTGAAGAATCATCGTAATTCCATATTACACTATCAAGAGATTGTTTAGAACTGCTTTTATTAATGAATGATGTTGAATCTCCAAAACACACTCCTGCGGCAGTAAAAGA
>ENA-UPTJ01001752-UPTJ01001752.1-marine-metagenome-genome-assembly--contig:-NODE-1752-length-11078-cov-5.489340_pt1 | contig 11078 bp, 9 predicted proteins | sample MGYA00238168_ERZ767080 | MGnify/ENA primary metagenome ERZ767080 (study PRJEB28935, sample SAMN06266237) | marine metagenome | isolation source: Columbia River Estuary | place: USA:Columbia River Estuary... | reverse complement strand
TTATTAGTTATGGCAGTTTATAGTTTGTTTCAAATCGCATTGGTCGTACGGGATTACGACGAAGCCCTCGCCTTCTACGTCGGGAAGTTGGGCTTTACGCTGATCGAGGATACGGTAATGAGTGAAACCAAGCGCTGGGTGGTGGTATCGCCCGGAAAGAATGGTTGTCAGTTGCTATTGGCCAAGGCCGCCAATGAACTTCAATTAACCCGAGTGGGTGATCAAACCGGTGGACGTGTATTCCTATTCATGCATACCGACGATATTAAATCGGATGAAGCCCGCCTGAGAAACGAAGGAATCCGGATCGTGCGCGGACCGGTCAGTGAGCCGTACGGTGAAGTACTCGTGTTTGAAGATCTGTATGGGAATCTTTGGGACTTGATTGAGCCCGCCAAAGACAGGAAGTTTGGGTAGTTTGGAAGTTTGAAAGTTAGATTTTCGTTCCACTGCCCAAACTTTTTATTCTATTCCTAGTATAGCAATCGCTTCCTGCGCAGCAATTTGCGAAGCGTCTTTCTTGTTATAGGCTTTTCCTTCGGCGATGCGTTCGCCATCGATGACGGCGGCGATGGTGAATAAGCGGCGACCGCGTTCTAGCTTTTCATTGAGGGTTACGAACTCCAACGTTTTCCCCTGTCGGTTCACCCACCCATAGAGTTTGTTCTTCAGATTCATGTCCAAAATCTCCAGATCATCCATCGAAAGATGCGGCTGAATCAAACTGCGTAAAACCCATTTCTCGACGAAGGTATATCCCTGATCGAGGTAGATGGCACCGACCAGCGCCTCGAGTGTATTTCCAAAGATCTGACTGGTACGAAGGGCGCCGTCCGACTTATTAAAAATGGCCACTTTGTTCAGCCCCATCCGCAGCGCAATGTCATTCAGCTGCTGACGGTTCACCATCTTGCTGCGCATCTCCGTTAGAAAGCCCTCCCCTTTGTATGGATATCGTTTAAAGAGATACTCCGCCACGAGAGAACTCAAGATCGCATCCCCTAAAAATTCCAGGCGTTCGTTGTTCTGGTCGATCGGATCGCGGACCGAGCGATGCGTGAGGGCCAATTCATAGATCGCAAAACTGCGGGGTTTGTACCCGAGCAGATTGCGCAAGTTCTTTCGGAAGATCCGCTCCTCGGCCGAGCCGAAGATTCGTTGTAGCAAATTGGGACGATCAGGCATATTTCTTTACGATCACACAAGCATTGTGTCCACCAAAACCAAAGGTATTGCTGAGCGCGGCACGTACGGGACGAGCCTGCGGCTTGTTGAAAGTAAAGTTCAGTTTGGGATCCAATTCAGGATCGTCGGTAAAGTGATTGATCGTAGGCGGAACCACATCGTGGATCACCGCCATGATGCTGGCAATGGCCTCGATCACACCCGCTGCACCCAGACAGTGGCCAGTCATCGATTTGGTGGCACTGATGTTCATTTTATAAGCATGCTCACCGAAAACTTGGGTGATGGCCTTTACCTCGGCGCCATCACCAATGGGCGTAGAAGTTCCATGCGTATTGATGTAGTCGATCTCATCGGGTTTCATGCCTGCATCATCCAGCGCAGCGAACATCACGTTCTTGGCACCCAATCCATCCGGATGCGGAGCAGTAATATGATACGCATCGGCAGTAGCACCAGCACCGGCGATCTCGCAATAAATTTTCGCGCCACGGGCCAAGGCACTATCCAGTGTTTCGAGTACCAAACATCCGGCCGCTTCTCCCATCACAAATCCATCGCGGTCTTTATCGTAAGGGCGACTGGCCGATTGCGGATCGTCGTTGCGTTCGCTCATGGCCTTCATCGCATTGAATCCACCTACACCGGCTTCACTAATCACCGATTCCGCACCACCGGTAAGAATGATGTCGGCCTTTCCGAGACGAATCAGGTTGAAGGCATCCATGATGGCGTTGGTACTGCTCGCGCAGGCACTGACCACGGCATAGTTCGGTCCGCGCAGGTTGTGACGCATGGAGATCTGTCCGGCGGCGATATCCAAGATCATCTTCGGGATGAAGAACGGATTGAAACGGGGCGTGCCGTCTCCCTTGGCAAATTCAGTGACCTCGTGTTGGAAAGTAATGAGTCCGCCAATACCACTGGCGAATACCACACCAACGCGATCGGGATTGATGTTCTCTTTGTTGAGTCCGGCATCGAGCATGGCTTGGTCGCTGACAACGAGGGCCAATTGCGTGAAGCGATCGAGTTTGCGGGCTTCTTTTTTATCGAGGAATTGAGTGGGCTCAAAATTCTTGATCTCGCAGGCAAAGCGCGTGCGAAACTTCGTGGCATCAAACTGGGTGATGGGTGCTGCACCGGATACACCGTTCAGCAGCGCATTCCAATACTCATTGAGGTTATTGCCGATGGGAGTCAGGGCGCCGATACCGGTCACCACTACGCGTTTCAATTCCATGGGTGAAAATTAGTCAGAAGATTTGGATTCAATGAAAACCGCCTTCTCAAGCCGGAATTCCGATCAAGAAGGCGGTTATGCATGTATTAGTCGTTTCGTCGATTTTCGGCTGACGACTCGGAGTCAACTTATTTGGCGTGTTCTTCCAAATAGGAAACGGCTTGACCAACAGTGGTGATGGTTTCCGCCTGCTCATCGGGGATGGAGATGTTGAACTCTTTCTCAAACTCCATGATGAGTTCCACGGTGTCCAGCGAATCCGCGCCCAGGTCATTGGTGAAGGAGGCCTCGTTGGTTACCTCGGCTTCATCCACACCCAGTTTGTCCACGATGATCTTTTTGACTCGAGATGCGATGTCTGACATGTGATAAGGTTTTGTTTATTGGGTGCAAAAATATAGTTTTTGGACAAATTCCCCTCTTTGGAACCCTTTTTTCCTATCCTATTTAAATCATTGATAATGAATGAAAAACATTGTTTAATGGCCGACGAAAATCATTGAACGATGGTTCGTGTCCGCGGAAAATCGTATATTCAAAATCCATCTTTTTTACATGGCCCTGAAAATCGTCGATCACGGAAGTCCGGAATACCAGAAGATGGTCCGCCTGCGGGAGGACGTTCTCCGTCGTCCCCTGGGATTGACCCTGGAAGAGGACGAGCTGGATACCGAGCGGCCGCACGTCCACATTGGCGCCTTTGAGGAGGACATTCTACTGGGTTGTTGCATGCTGGTCCGGGAAAACGACGAAACGGTCCGTTTACGCCAGATGTCGGTGATGGACAATATCCAAGGCAAAGGCGTAGGCCGAGCCCTAATGAACTTCGCCGAGAACATCGCCCGGGACCAGGGATATAAGCAACTGATCATGCATGCCCGCAAGCATGCCATTGGTTTCTATGAAAAAATGGGCTACCAGGTAACCAGCACGGAATTCACCGAAGTTTCTATCCCCCACGTGGTGATGGAAAAACCCTTGAACTAAGATTTTACGCCTGAGCGCAACCAGCCTCGCAACTGCAATCGGACTTCATCCGACAGGTCTTCCTTGGGCACCAGCCAAAAGGAACGCGGATCGAAATAAAGATGAAAGAAATGTGGTGTCTCCGTCCACCGGTGCAATTGTTCCCAGTTCCAAGTTTTCCCCCTCCCCTCGTGCTCCAATTCAAATCCGGCTTCATGGAACTGCATGGTGAACGCATGCTGAAAGGCCCGAGTTTGTCGATATACCAGCCAGGGCATCCCCCACCAGATCACAATCATTAGCAACAACCACAAGCAAGAGCTTAGTAAAAAAGCAAAGGGACTGATCTTAACCCATACATAGGCCAGCAAGGAACCCAGCGCAAAGACGTTGACAGCTATGATCAAAAGGCGAATCTCCAATCGGCTCACGAAATGATAGCGCAACGCCTGGATCACCTGTTTTTTATCGTAGGCGAACGAACAGCGCATGGCTTAGCGGGGTGTCTTGAGGTCGGCTTCTCCGATTTGCCAGCTACCCAGCGATTCTCCTTGGGTACCGAGGAAATCGACCTTGAGTGTTCGAGTACCCCGGGCACCGGAGATGGTGAACCGACCATAATTGTTTTTCTGATCGAGTCCGAATACCCGAAGGGGATTGTTGGCTTCCGGTCCATCGAACTTATGCGTACCGGAAGTCAGCGGACTCACCGTGATGTCATATAGCGGGTAGGTGCCGGGACGGACCATTTTAATGACTTCGCTGTGGTGACGATCGCCACTGATGAATACCACCCCGTTGATCTTGTAGAATCGAATGAAATCGAGCAGTTCTTGACGCTCGATCGGGAAGTCGGTCCATTTGTCGTATGGCGAAACATCGTTCAGTGCCTGGCTGCCCATCACAATGAATTTGAATACGGCATTGCTCGCCAGCAAGGCATCTTTCAGCCAATCCATTTGCTGTTTACCGAGCATGCGTTTATCGGGATTGGGGGCGCCGTTGATGGAATCTTTGGTACGGTCATCGCTTCTCCACCAGCGATCGTCGGTGAGGAAGAAATCAGCATCGCTGTGTTGGATCTTCGAATAGATCCCTTGACCGTTCTCCCCGCAGGATTTATTTGGAAAGTAGGCGTTGAATACCTGACGGCTGGTTTCCTTCAGCTCATAGCTTTTGCCACTGTTGTTGGGACCGAAATCATGATCATCCCACACGCCGTAATGCGGCATGGCTTTCCAAAGCGGTTGCAAAACGCCGAGGGATCGATCGCGGCTGGCCCGGTTCCAGAGTCCCCACTCACTGTAATAATCCACTTCACGGGTGTACCAGGCATCGCCCAACCAAAGCATGAATTCCGATTTCTCCTTGGACATGGGTGTGAAAATGCTGCTGTCTTGTCCGTATACACGTCCGGGACGGTCATAAGTGGCTTCATTGAAATAGGAACAGGAACCGGCGAGGAAGGAAAAATCCGGTGCGGATTTACGCCACTGCCACAATTCCTTGGTGGTGAAAGAACCGGTGCGATCCGTTTTCTTTCCATTTACATAGATCGAATAATCGTAAGTGGTATTGGGTTCCAGTCCGCCGATCGTGAGGGTGATGGGATTGAATGCGTTGCCCAATGCTCCTTTGTAATCGATCTGCGTGGTGGTGGATTGTCCCGATACACTGTATCGAACCGCAACCGATTTAACATCGGAAGAAACCTCCGTCCACACCCGAACATCGCGTAGTTCTACCCCGGCCAACATGGGACCAGAGATCACGCGGGGTTGTGCAATAATGGTGAGCGGAAAAAGAAGTAGGACTAGAAACTTTCTCATGGCATTGTATTGTATTAAAAGACCAGAAGACCAGCAGACCGAGGACCAGGTAGGCCTACTCGTCTTTTGGTCTTCTCGTCTTTGGTCTTATCGTCTTTGATCTTATTTATTCATCATCTGCTTCGCCTCAATACTGAGCGTAGCATGCGGTACCGCACGAAGGCGGGCCTTGTCGATGAGCTTTCCGGTCACGCGGCAAACTCCATAAGTCTTATTCTCGATGCGCATCAATGCCTTCTCGAGGTGATCGATGAAGGTGATCTGACGACTGGCCATTTGGCTCAGTTGCTCACGCTCCATACTCACGCTGCCGTCTTCCATCGTCATGTAACGAGCATCTTCCATATCGCCGCCTTCATCCTTGCGGGTGATCAGGCCTTGCAAATAGGAAAGTTCTTTTTTGGCAGAGTCCAGCTTTCGGGTGATGATCTCACGGAATTCAGCCAAGTCCGAGTCGGAATAACGCATGCTTGGTCCGCTGTGCATACTTGCCTTGTAATCCAATACCGAGCGGGTAAAGTCGGGTTCGTATTTCACGGCCGATCGAGTAGTCAACTTGGGCATGACTACCTTACTCGGTTTCGGTGGTTCTTTTTTGGTCACAGCCGGTGCTTTGGGTTTGATCGAGACCAAACTGGAAGGATCATTCTTTTTGGGCAGCGGCTTTGCTGGAGCAACTGGGACCGGAGCAGGTTTAGCAACCGGTGCAGCGGGCTTAACCGGAGCTTTCACTACGGGTTTAGCTACAGGTTTGGCTGCAGGCTTAACCGGAGCTTTTGCTACAGGCTTGGCTGCCGGCTTAACTGGGGCCTTTGCTACCGGTTTAACCGGCGCTTTCGCAGCAGGCTTTACCGCTTTTTTCGGAGCGGGTTTCGCTACGGGTTTAACCGGCGCTTTCGCAGCAGGCTTTACCGCTTTTTTCGGAGCGGGTTTCGCTACGGGTTTGGCTTTAGGGGCAGGCTTCGTTTTAGGAGCCGGTTTTTTAGCAACAGGCTTTGCTTTGACAACCGCTTTTTTCGCAGTAGGTTTCGCCTTAGGAGCCGGCTTGGCAGCTTTCTTTGGGGCGGGTTTTTTCTTGAGGGCCATATATTAGCCTTTTTTGTTGACCGTAACGGTCAGATTTTCAGCGTTAATTTCGATTTCCTGGGCCTGTTTTCCGTTTTGGAAGAGCAGGTCGTCGGCTAGGATTTCCGCGCAAATATAATCTTTAAAGCATCCGAAAGCGGAACTCAGTTCTGGGGAGGCCGAAACGATCACTTCTACTCGGTCGGTTAACTCAAATCCGCTATCCTTCCGGATCTTCTGCACCCGATTCACCAATTCACGGGCTTGTCCTTCGGCGATCAGATCAGGGGTCAGGGTCAGGTCGAGGGCAACCGTAATCCGACCCTTGCTGGCAACCGTCCACCCCGGCACATCCTCGCTGCTGATCTCTGCTTCGGCCACCTGCAGCACAAACGGATCACCATCGAGCATCAATTCCTTGCTGCCTTTTTGTTCGAGCTCAGCGATGTCATCTTGGGTAAAATCGGCCAAGGCATTCGACATGGCTTTCATCTTCGCTCCCAGCTTTTTACCCAAGGCAATGAAATTGGGTTTGATCTTTTTACGGATGAAGGTATTGTTGGGATCGAGGTAGGTCAATTCTTTCACGTTCACTTCGGCCTTGATCAGATCCGCTACGCGTTCCAATTGCGCTTTCATGTTTGGATCCAGCACCGGGATCATCATCTTTTGAAGCGGCTGACGCACATTGATCTTTACTTTCTTACGCAGCGACAATACGAGTGAACTGGCATCTTGCGCCCACTGCATGCGCTCTTCGAGTCCGGCATTGATCTTGTTGAGATCGGCTTGAGGGAAATCAGCCAGGTGAACAGATTGCACCGTGTGTTTTCCGGTCACTTGATTCAGCTCGCCAAATAACAGATCGCTAAAAAATGGCGAGATGGGTGCCATCAAGCGAACGACGGTTTCCAAACATTCATACAAAGTCTGATAGGCCGAGATCTTATCGGCAGCATATTCACCTTTCCAAAAACGCCGACGGCACAGGCGCACATACCAGTTACTCAATTGAGCATCCACAAAATCTTCGATGAGTCGGCCGGCCTGTGTTGGCTCGTACTCTTCCATAGCCGCCTGCACTTGATTGATCAGGGTATGCAAGGAAGACAAGATCCAGCGATCGATCTCGGGGCGATCGGCCATCGGAATTTCTTTTTCCGCGTACTTGAATTCGTCAATGTTCGCATAGAGCGCGAAGAACTGATACGTATTGTAGAGTGTGCCAAAAAACTTGCGCTGTACTTCCTGAATGCCGTCGAGGTCGAATTTAAGATTATCCCACGGAGAAGCATTGGTCACCAAGTACCAACGCGTAGCATCGGCCCCGAATTTATCAATGGTCTGGAACGGATCCACCACGTTGCCCAAACGCTTACTCATCTTGTTGCCGTTCTTGTCGAGCACCAATCCATTGCTCACCACGGTCTGATACGCCACCGAATCAAAGAGCAAACTGCCCAAAGCATGCAACGTATAGAACCATCCGCGCGTTTGATCGACCCCTTCGGCAATGAAGCTGGCCGGGAAGGCTGAACCACCATCGCTGCCATTGAGTTGGTGATAGGCAAAGAAATTCTGCGGACTGAGCGGACCGTATGCATTCGAACTCGTATCGGGCAATCCCCATTGTGCATAGGGCATGGCGCCACTATCAAACCACACGTCAATCAGATCGGGCACGCGTTTCATGGGCACTCCACCGGGACTGATCAACACGATGTCATCTACATAGGGCTTGTGCAGATCAGCGACCAAGGCCTCGATTTGGGCTTCGAGATCCGGCATGCCTTTTTTTACGCCGCGCATTTCAATACCGGCTTCGATGGCTTCTTGGATCTTTTGTTTGAGTTCAGCCATCGATCCGATGCAACACAGTTCCGATCCATCTTCGGTTCGCCAGATAGGTAGTGGCGTTCCCCAATAGCGACTGCGACTGAGGTTCCAATCCACCATGTTCTCCAACCAATTCCCGAATCGGCCTTCGCCGGTAGAGGCTGGCTTCCAACGAATGGTCTTATTCAATTCCACCATTCGATCGCGAAGTGCGGTCGTGCGAATAAACCAAGCATCAAGCGGATAATAGAGGATCGGCTTATCGGTGCGCCAGCAATGCGGATAAGCGTGTTCGTATTTCTCGACTTTGAAAGCGCGGTTTTCTCTTTTCAGTTTGACGGCGATGTCTACGTTGACATCGACATAGTCTTGCTGGTCTTTGTAATTCTTGACAAACCGACCACTGAACTCACCGAGTCCATCGACGAATTTTCCTTCGCGATCGACCATGGTGAGGATGCCAATGCCGTATCGTTTGCCAACTTTATAGTCATCGGCTCCAAAAGCAGGAGCGGTATGTACGATACCGGTTCCGTCTTCCGTGGTCACAAATGAATCAGTGAGCACCCGGAACGGATCGCCTTCGCAATTTTCAGGATGATTGGCTTCGTACGGAAGCAGTTGTTCGTAACGACATCCTTCGATATCGGATCCTTTGAATCGATGCAGGACGGTCCAAGGAACAATCTTGTCTTTTTCGGCATAGGCATCAAAGTCGCCATCCTTACCTTCTTCCTTGAAATGTTTGCCTATTAGATTTTCTGCCAATACAACGTGGATCCCTTGATGAGTGTACGGATTAATCGTCTTCACCAACACATAATCGATGTTGGCGCCCACGGTGAGTCCCAGGTTCGAAGGCAAGGTCCACGGTGTGGTGGTCCAGGCCAGGAAGAAACAGTCCTTACCGCCCGATTTATCGAAGAGGAATTCAGATCGTTCGTTGCGGATGGCTTGAAACATGGCTACCACCGAGGTGTCTTTCACATCCTTGTAGGTGCCGGGTTGATTGAGCTCGTGTGAGCTGAGTCCGGTACCGGCTGCCGGTGAGTAGGGCTGTATGCTGACGCTTTGATAGAGCAGTCCTTTTTTATAGAGTTCGCTGAGCAGCCACCAAAGGGTTTCGATGTAGGAATTCTCGAACGTGATGTAGGGATGTTGGAGATCGACCCAGTATCCCATTTGCGTGGTGATCTGATCCCATTTGTCTTTGTAACGCAGTACCGCCTCGCGGCATTTGCGGTTGTATTCCTCGACGGAGATCTTGACGCCAATGTCTTCTTTGGTGATGCCGAGTTCTTTTTCGACACCGAGTTCAATGGGAAGTCCGTGCGTATCCCAGCCCCCTTTGCGTTTCACCTGAAATCCGCGCATGGTTTGATAGCGACAGACCAGATCCTTCAGGGTGCGGGAGATGACGTGGTGGATACCGGGCATCCCGTTGGCGCTGGGCGGACCTTCATAGAACACAAAAGCAGGCGCGCCTTCGCGGTGCGCAATGCTCTGCTCAAAGGTTTGGGCTGTTTTCCAACGGTCCAGTACCTCTTTTTCCAGGGCGGGCAGGTTCAGTCCGGTAAACTCTCGATAAGCAGCGGCCATAGCGGGATTTAGGCGGCGAAAATACGGAATAGAGTAGAGAGTAGAGGGTTGAGGAGTTGAGGGTTGATGTTACAAGTTTGTGGTTGAGACTCAACAACAAACCTTAAACCAGGAACCTCAACTCCTCTACTCCCATCCTTCAACTACATCTTCGAGTACCGAAAATGAAAGAATCGCTGATCCCGGGTCTTGATGCTATCAGCCGAAGAAGCCGAGGGCGTAGTGCCTCCGCGGTAGTAATTCAGGATTTCCACTTTCGCGCGTTGGCCATTGGCCGTGCGGATCACCAGGGTGCGTCCGGGGATGGGGGTCAGGAGGTTGGTCGGACCATCATAGGTATACCAGGCCTTGCCCGACCCGCGGGTGATGGCATAGGAGATCGGATGATTGTCGACCCGGAAAGTAGAATCGGTCGGCACCGAAGTAAGCGACTCAAAGGTTCCGTTGTATACGAAAGCGCCGCCGCCGCCCGGTCCGCTGGTCGCGTTGTTCACCCGCAGGATCGTACCGGCAAACGCCAGATCCCAGCGGGCTGAATTCGAATCGGCATTGGGAATCCATTGACCGGTTTCCAGACTGAAGAAGCTATACCGACCGGCGCCAATCGGCTGGCCTTGAGCCGTCGTTCCAACAATGGTATCACCCGGCAGATTGCGAACGGTAATAATGTTGCCACTAGTGGAAACTGAATATGCACGTTGATCGACCACAGGCGTAGGCTTATCTTTTTCACAGGCGGCGAAAACGAAAAGAAAGCTCAGGAGGAGGAGGGGAAACTTGGTATTCATAGTTTATAGTTTGAAGTTTAGAGTTAGATAGAGATTGCGCCCGGGGAAATTGGGCAGGTAGCTGATATCTTGATGGTTCAGCAGATTCTCGATGCCAGCTTGGAGTTGTAGGTTTTTGCGAAGGGGCAGTCCGCCGGAAAGATTTATCTGTACAAACCCATTGGCAGATTCGTCCTGTACATCGTGTACGCCATTGCCGTTGCTGTTGGCCACCGTCCACCGGCTCCGATAAAAACCACGCAAGAAAACAAAGCGTGTTTCGCTGGGCTGATAGGTCAATTTGAATTGCGCCTGGTGCTTACTGCGATTGGGCAATCCGACGTATTCATTTTTATTCATCACCCGACTCGTTCCATCGCTGGAACGCGTGTATTCCAATCCTTTTTTGATCCGCGCCCACTCATCTTTATCGCCGGTGCGCAACCACTGATACCCCCCACTCAACTGCCAACTTGTTTTTAGCTGCCAACGAAATTCGGTTTCAACACCCTGTGTAAAGGCGCGTTTGACATTTAGGTAACTGAAGATTTGCGATCCATCGATGCGGGTTGCTACCTGACGAACATC
>ENA-UPTJ01001750-UPTJ01001750.1-marine-metagenome-genome-assembly--contig:-NODE-1750-length-11086-cov-5.122110_pt1 | contig 11086 bp, 9 predicted proteins | sample MGYA00238168_ERZ767080 | MGnify/ENA primary metagenome ERZ767080 (study PRJEB28935, sample SAMN06266237) | marine metagenome | isolation source: Columbia River Estuary | place: USA:Columbia River Estuary... | reverse complement strand
GAATTCTTTGTATTTTTGCATCCTCTTAGCTCGGGTGGCGGAATAGGTAGACGCGCAGGACTTAAAATCCTGTTCCCAGTAATGGGAGTACGGGTTCGATTCCCGTCCCGAGCACCATGCGCCTACCGCTAATTTTAATTCTAGCTGCGCTCGCTTCAAACTGTACGAATAATCTTCCCTCAGGAGCTCAAAAAATTTCAGATTCCGATACCGCTTTTTCAGAGGACGTTAGAGAAATTTCAAAGAAAATCAACGAATCACCTCAAGACGGTAACCTTTATTATCTTAGAGGCAACACATTTTTCTTCGAAAGGAATTTCACCAAAGCAATTATTGATTTTCAAACGGCTTCTAATTTAGTACCGTCAAATCCTCTATATCAATACAGATTGGGCGAGTCATTCTTGGAACTTGATTCTGCTAACTATGAGAAAGCAAAAACCCACCTTTCTGAAGCTATCAAGTTAAAACCGGATTATGATGAAGCGAAATTCCTAATGGCAAAATTAACTTTGGCCAGACAACAATATGAGGAATTCAACGCATGGTTCAAGAAATTAGAGAATAATGCTGAACACAGAGAAAAAGTCTTAGTCCTGAAATTAATAGCTTTAAAGGAGCAAAAAGATACTTCAAAAGCAGAGCTGATGGCTGACTTTATTTTAAATGAATTTCCCAACAATTTTGATGCTACCATGCAAAAAGCGTTGTTGTTATTTAGTAAGGATATTAATCTTTCAGAAACCTATATTAATAAAGCTTTAGCCATTGATGAATTTTCTGCTGAGGCCCTTTATACAAAAGCATTAATTCTTCAAAAGCTTCAGAAATATGCCGATGCTTATAAAGTTTATGAACGTACACTAAAAGTAAGTCCTGATCATTTATTTGCTATGTACAATATGGGTGTTATTGATTTTCTATTTGAAAATTATCAAGATGCCATAAAGAAGGCAGATCAAATTTTAGACAAATCAAGAGATTTCTCAAAAGCCTATATCTTAAAAGGCTCTTGTTACTCGGAAATGGGAAATAAAAAAGCCGCTGAAGTTGAATTTTCAGCGGCCCAGAAATTAGATAAAAATCTAAAGTTAAATCTTTTTTAAATTAATTCTTTACCAATGTAACCTTCCAGGTGTTGATATCACCTTGGTGAGTTTGGTAGTAATATCTTAAAACGATATCTGTTCCGGTCATTTTCTCAATGTACCAATCGTAATCGTATAAAAACTTAACATATTTTGCGTTTGGAGAAGTCATTGACCAACTGATTTCATCTTGGTCAGGCTCTGTGTTGCATTTGCCATTAGCCTTCCACAAACATTTTGTAGTAGAGGTGAATGTATATGTATCATCTTTGTCACATGCATTCATCGTCTCAATAATTCCTTCAGATGAACTATCAGTGAAAGAAACACTTTTCCAAGTTCTCATCATAAATACTTCTTGGTTTGTTTTTCCGGTAATGTCATCTGAATTGTTTCCATTCTCTTTGCCGCAAGATGCAATAAATGCGGTTGCGGTCAATGCTACTGCGAATAATAATTTTTTCATCATTTGTTTCCAAAAATAAGAATATTCACGAATTTTCCGTCATCAAATCGTTAATTACTTCTGCTGCAAGTCTCAATCCAAATAAAGCTGGCATATAACTTATAGTCCCATAAAACGATTTTTTATAATTACTACCATCGGTCAATTTCAGACTCTCCTTCACCAAATCACTTTTATTAAATACTACCTTAAAACCTTTGCGAATACCAAGTTTTTTCAAGCGTTTACGCATAGTTTTAGCAAACGGACAATTATAACTTTTTGAGAAGTCAGATACCATGACTCCCGAGGCATCCAACTTGCCGCCTGCACCCATCGAACTGATCATTCGCTGACCTAAATCCATACATGTCTTAATTAAGTAAATTTTTGGTGATACTGAATCGATACAGTCCATCACATAATCAAATCTATTTGATTTTATCAACTCAATGGTATCGTCAGGACTTTGAAATTTAGAAATTACGGTTAAATCTAAGTCAGGATTAATATCCAACATCCTAGATTTCATTATTTCAGCTTTAGAAATTCCGACAGTGCTGTTTAACGCAGGTAACTGGCGATTCTTATTTGTTGGATCGACGGTATCTCCATCTATGATAGTCATTTTTCCTATACCTGCCCTACAAATAAATTCAGCTGCAAAGCTTCCTACACCCCCCAATCCAACTATCAGCAAATTTGAATTTGTTAGCTTCTCAAGTTTTTGACTTCCAATCAATAATTCAGTTCTTTCTAACCAAGGTGCAATTGACATAAATGCAAAGATATTGTCAGAACTTGAAACACTTAAATGTAAAGGCGTATTTTCGTGATTGAATGAATATTAAAATTCTCTTCGCGACGATTGTTACTAGTTTAACATCAAATTTATATTCTCAGACTCAAATAACTACAGGTACTACTTATGTATCTAATAACCCGAAGTTGAGTCCTTCTGCAAAATTTGCATTTCTAAATATTTTTGAAAAATCTACATCTTTAAAAGACGATAAAAATAGATTTTACGTGACATTTCAAGCAAAAAAAGATTTGAATTATTGGCAAAATAATCCTGAATTTTCAAAATCAATTTTTACTTCAGAATTCCCATTAAATAAAAATCAATACATAATTACATCAAGAATTTCAGAAAATGAATTGAATGATTTTATTCTTAATCCTAATGTGTTACACATTGATGCTGATAGTAGATTTAATTCCCCAAGGCCATTGAATGACCGATCAAAAGTTAAGAGTCAAGTAGATTTGTTGCATAATTTGACAACCAATAATACGATCAAAGGAAATGATGTTATAGTTGGTATCGTTGATATAGGGTTTCAAACTACTCATCCAACATTTTACAATGAAGACGGATCAATTTATCGAATCAAGCGTTTTTGGCATCAAGGTTATCCAAATCAGGACGGGCCTAAACCCTTTAATTACGGTATTTTATATGCATCAGAGAAAGACATACTGAATGCTATAGACTATGACGGTTCTCATGGCACACACGTGGCTGGAATAGCCGCTGGATCGGGATTTAAAAGCCCAGAATTAAAATACTCTGGAATGGCTCCCAATGCAGATTTGGTTTTAGTAGGTATAAAATATAAAAATGATACATTGAATGGGAGTGCATTGGGAGATCTAATTGTTGCCAATTCAACCATTTTAGATGGATTCCAGTACATCTTCAATTATGCCGACTCCGTTGGTAAGCCTGCGGTTTCTAATTTAAGCTGGGGCATGCATACCGGACCACATGACGGTTCATCTTTATTTGATCTTTCACTTGAATCAATGTTGAATAAGAACTATAATTTCAGAAATAGCAACAAGGGAAAAATCATTGTTGGTGCGAATGGAAATAGTGCTAAAGAGAACATGCACATACAATTTCAATTGAATAATGATACTTTGGAAACCCTAGCAATGGATAGAAGCAGAGAGAATTTCAAAACTGAAAATGTATATTGTGATTTTTGGGCTGAAAAAAACTCAAACGTCCAATTCAAGGTAACATTGATTGATTCATTTAATAATGAATTGATTTCTACAAATTATTTAAACTTTCATCAAGATATAGCCAATAAATATTTACTATCTAATGGATCTGATACATTGGAAATTGTTTTGGCAGGGCAAAAGAAATATATCAATAATGATAAATCCAATGTACTTGTAATGGCCGAAGCTAATTCAAATAAGAGATTCATCAAAATTACATTTTCCGGCACAGGATTAGTTCATGGTTGGAATTCGGGAAGAACATATGAATGGACCTCTGGCACTTTTCGTAGTTATATCAGAAATTTAAAGCCGACAAATTGGATTGAAGGTGATGAAAAGTTTACGATGATAGAAAACGGTGGAACTTCCAAGGCTATTTTGTCAGTGGGTGCGTATAATAATCGAGTAAATTGGATCAATTCCGCTGGTGAGTTTAAATCTGACTCGGCAGTGGCAGAAGGGAGAATTGCTGGTTTTAGTAGTAACGGTCCAACGGTAGATGGTAGGATAAAGCCCAATATTTCTGCTCCTGGACAATACATAGCCTCAAGTTATCATAAAGATCAATTGCCAGGATGGTTAATGCCGTATGTATTGCATGTAGATTCCTTCAATCAAGATAAAGTTTATTACGCCATGGCAAGCGGTACTTCAATGGCTTCACCTCATGCAGCAGGATTGGTAGCTTTATTGTTGCAACACACACAAGGAAATTTAAATTACTCCGAAATGATCGACATTGTTCAATCATCGGCAAAAAAAGATGAATTCACTACTGGCCTTACGAATAATATTTATGGACATGGTAAAATCCAAGCTTTTACAGCTTATTTGGCATCAAACGTATTCGCCAATACTCATACATTTGAATCGATAGATGAAAAACATCCGTATTTTATAAAAGAAGACGGATTTTTAAACGTAAAAGGGATTTCTGAGGCTGTATCAGTCCAAGTGAGTATTTATGACTTATCCGGACGTCTTTATTATGAGCAAAATCTGGGATTGGAAAGGACCATAAACCTAAATAACATCCATAGAATGAATGGAGGAATTTATATAATCAGATTAGCAGGAGAGGGGTTGAATTCCTCTACTTTATTGGTCAACTGAATTTTCTGATTTGAAGTTTTTGTAGGATTCAACATGCCTACCTTTCTTTTCTTCGTAAATATCAGAGATTTTAACCATGATTCCGGTTTCTTCCACTCCTCCAAAATGCTCATTAATAGCAGTTCCGAAGGTTTTCATAGTGGGGCTCAAACTCATATAACTATTGAATAACGGAGGTACTTGTTCGCCAAGTTGTCTTACCGATTGACTGAGTAAATTATATGCAGCCTTATATTCTAATTGTTTTATTTCATGAGAAAAATCCTCGTTGAAAGTCCATTTTAAGGGACTCATGGGAACCACTAATTTTTCTTGATCAGGAAAGAACGTCCACATGAAAGTCAATATTAAATCACGAGCTTCAATATTAAAGTTCGTATACATGGTGATTTTCCCAAAAAAGTATTCCATCTGTGGATGATCAACCACCAACGCACCAAGTCCATCCCATAAATTATCAAGAGAAAAAATTCCTTTTTTACTGTCTTTGGATGGCTGATAATTGGGTTGCACAAAGCTTCTTCCCAATTCAATGCATTTAGGAAAATACTCATTTATTAACTTTTCGGAAAAAGTCAATATCTCGGAGGTCGATAAATGGTATTGGCCATTCACATCTCTGTTGTCTTTGCAAAATGCAAATCTGTATCCCCCAACAATCTCCTGATCTTCGGGATTCCAAACGATCAATTGATTATAAGCATATTCACCTTGGTCAAATTCATCTAAATCAAGCTCTTTCCCTGTGCCACCACCAGCCATTCTAAATGCCCATTCGCGTAAAATTCCAATTTCTCTTAGGAGATTAGGTTTTTGATTGCCATTGAATATATAAATTTCGTTGTTCGCTTTATTGGTGTTGCGAACAAATATATCAGAACTGAGCTCTTTAATTAATAAATCTCTACTAACCCTGTCAGCAATTGGTGTCATATTCTACGCAAAATAATGGAAAGATTTAATATTCTGTTAACAAATTGCCTTTCAGAGAATAAACCAGTTCCTTGATTTTTTGAGCAATTTGTAGAGGATTTCCTTGTGCTAATTTTTCTGGAGCAATAGGTTTACCAAAATATAAATGTATATCCTTTCCTCGTGCTTTGAACATTTCATCCGGAAGAGTAAACATCTCAAAGTTTACCTTGATTCCAAAAATCTTTCTTATCGTTGAAATGCGATAAAACCTTTCTGTATTTCGACCATCAATAAAAACGGGTACAATAGGAATTTGGTTTTGACGACACTTAACCACTACACTTTTTTGCCAATCTAAATCAGTGATTTTCCCATCAATTTTTCTAGAAACATATCCGGAGGGAAAAATTAAAACACATTTGCCCGATGAATAGGCTTCTGAAATCTGTGCAAGACTGCTTCTGTCAGATTTTCCTACCTTATTCACTGCTAGGAAATAGGGGCTTAAGGGTTTAATATTTAGCAGAATGTCATTTGCTAAAAAAATTAGATCATTTCTAACATTAGCAGCACCCTTTAATAAAGCCATTCCGTCTATCCCTCCCAGAGGATGATTGGCTGCTAAGGCACAACCACCCGAGACAGGAATGTTTTCAATTCCATGACAAATCACATTAATTTTTAACTCTTCAAAAACTACTTCAACAAATTCTTTTCCTTCGGTTCCATGTCCTTTTCGAAGAATTTCATTGATATAATCTTGATGAATAAACTTCTTAAACCAATTCAATAGAAATTTTGGTATCCGATTAAAGAGTTTTTCGTTTTTACTCTTAATAATCTCATCAATATTTATCTGAATAGGTTTGTTTGTCATTACAATCAATTAAGTATCGTGGACTTTGTTGCGTTCAATATTTCAAAAGCTGCTTCAGATGTTTCTGCTTCGGCGTAAACGCGAAGAACAGGTTCGGTTCCAGAAGGACGGATCATTACCCATGTGCCATTTTCAAGATGAAATTTAAATCCATCAGTGTCCTCAATTCTAACTACCGAAAACTGTCCAAAGTTTTTGTATGACCCTGATTTACATGATTCAATAATAGACAACTTCAAGTCATTGTTTATATGTAAATCATATCTTTCAACCGCAAATGCTCCTACTTTAGCATATACATCCTCGATTAGTTGAGAAACAGTTTTACCTGTTTTTGCCATGTACTCCATTAGTACTAATCCCATCCAAACACCGTCTCTTTCAGGAATATGTCCTTTGATCGCAATACCACCACTTTCTTCAGCTCCAATCAATACATCGTCCGTAACCATGTATTCGCAAATGTATTTAAATCCAATTTTAGTAGTAATTGACTCAAGTCCTTTCAATTCACATAATTTTTGAACCTTATCACTTACAGAAAAACTTTTTACTACTTTTCCAGTATATCCTTTGTAATCAGTTAGATATTCAATTAATAACAAGATTAAATGGTGTGAATCTACGAATTTTCCATTTTCATCAAAAAAGCCAATTCTGTCGGCGTCACCATCAGTTGCCAGCCCCACAGAATATTGACTATTCTTAGCGATCAATTCTGAAATTTCAGGTAAATTTTTAAGAATTGGCTCTGGTGCTCTTCCTTCAAATCCTGGGTTGTAATCACCATGAATAATGGTAGATTTTGGCAACAATCGCTTAACTAAGCGCTGACCTGCGCCGTACATGGCATCGTACAACAATCCTTCAGATATTGACTCAAGTGCAGTCATGTCAAATTGGTTTTTACAATGTTCCAAATACATATCTTCAAATGAATCAAATGAAATAATACCCGAAGAAACCAAATCTTCAAAACTGTTGCTTTGAATAATTTCCAAATCTGGAATTAAATCTTCTACTTCTGAAACTGTCGTTGGAGTAGCGGGACCTCCATAATGGGCTTTGATTTTATAACCATTGTAACTTGGAGGGTTGTGTGAAGCGGTGATAATAATTCCAAGGCCAGCTTTCAAATTATTGGCAGCCAATGAAATCATGGGTGTAGAAACAAATCCTTGAGCCATAATTACCTGAATGCCATGTGATCCAATTACTGTAGCGACCTCTTTTGCAAACATTTCTCCACCAAAGCGACAATCATGCCCAATTACAACCTTTTGTTCTAGATTTTGTTCCTTTAACCATTCAGCGGTGGCAAATGCCACTCTTCTCACATTTGCGTTATTGAATTCATCAGCTATAATTTCTCTCCAACCGTCAGTTCCAAATTTTATTCTGTACATCTTATTCGTATTTAATATATTAAATTTTATTACTTAAATTAATTATTCAAATGCATTGATTCCTGTTATTTCCATTCCTAAGATCAAAAGGTGAATATCGTGAGTGCCTTCATAAGTGATGACAGATTCAAGGTTCATCATGTGTCTCATGATAGGATATTCCCCAGTAATTCCCATTCCTCCAAGCATTTGTCTACTTTCTCTTGCAATATTTAATGCCATTTCAACATTATTTCTCTTGGCCATAGAGATTTGGGCTGGTGTGGCCTTTCCGGAATCCATTAGCTTACCCAATCTCCATGTTAACATTTGTGCTTTTGTGATTTCTGTTAACATTTCTGATAATTTCTTTTGTTGCAATTGAAAGGACGCGATTGGTTTACCGAATTGAATTCGTTCCATGCTATATCTCCTTGCTGTATCGTAGCAGTCCATCGCTGCACCAATTGCTCCCCAACTGATTCCATATCGAGCAGAATTTAAACAAGTTAATGGGCCTTTTAAGCCAACTACACCAGGTAAAATATTGGATTTTGGTACTCGAACATTATCAAAAACTAATTCACCCGTCGCGCTTGCACGTAAACTCCACTTATTATGGGTAGTAGGTGTAGTAAATCCTTCCATACCTCGTTCTACAATCAAACCTTGTACTTTACCGTCAGGGTTCTTGGCCCAAACTACTGCAACATCACAAAAGGGTGAGTTACTGATCCACATCTTTGCACCATTCAAAATGACATAATCTCCATCGTCCGAAAATGAAGTAGTCATCCCTGCTGGATTTGATCCATGATCTGGCTCAGTCAGTCCAAAACTTCCTAACCATTCGCCTGATGCTAATTTTGGAAGATATTTATTTCTTTGTTCTTCAGAGCCAAATTTATAAATGGGATACATCACCAAGGAACCTTGCACCGAAGCAGTACTTCTGATACCACTGTCGCACCGTTCAAGTTCTTGCATGATTAAACCGTAAGTTGTGTAATCCATACCTCCACACCCATATTCAGAGGGAAGTTGAGGGCCAAAAGCACCAATCTCTCCAAGTCCTTTAACCAAGAACTGTGGAAATTCAGAAAGTTGAGCAAAATGCTCAATAACTGGGGAAATATTTTTTTTCACCCAATCACGAACAGAATCTCTGATTAACTTCTGTTCGTCTGTAAGTAAATCATCGATGATGTAAAAATCAGGAGCGACATATTTATCTTTTCCTCTGTTGATTTCATAAAGTTCATCTAAATTTGAAATGCTCATATCTGCAATCTACACAAAAGTAAGATTCTAAAAATGCACAATCTCTAATTTTAAATAAACAATATGTTAATCCTTGTGAGTGTAAATGATGTTAGGTTGAGAATTCCTGTTGGTTTTTATCCTGAAGAAGTTTCAATTAAAACAGATGTTTTGGTTTCTGTATCCATTAAATATGAATCAAAAATCATCAATGATGACTTAAGTAATACTATTAATTATCAATTAATTGGACGCGTTTTAAAGGAGGTTGCAGAAATGCCATGTAAACTACTCGAGACCTATGCCGAAAGGGTAATTGATAGATTATCTCAAGAAATCAACCACATCCATTTGAGTGTAACATCCATACGAATTAAAAAAATGCACATTTTAGAGTCAAATCTAAATGCAGGCTCTCATGAAATATTCGTCGAAAAAAACCATATGTAATCATAGGTTTAGCCTAATCCACAATTATATTTGAATGATGAAACACGTTAGTGTAATTTGGGTATTCCTCTTAACGCAAATTTGCCATTCACAATCTAATGCAATTAAAGGTTGGATATTCAATAAACAAACACTCGAAACCATACCAAACGCGGTCGTTGTAAATAATTCAAACAATCAATATTCAAAATCGAATATTTCAGGTTTTTTTCAAATTAGAACTGAAAATGGTGATCAAAGTTTGGTAATTGCAGCTCCAGGATTTCGTCCAGCCATCATTTCTATCGAAGTTTTTGGAGAAACAGATAAAAATGTATTTCTAGAGCCCGTTTATTTTGATGAACAAGATAGTACCAATCAAATCTTAAATTTACATACGAGCGATATCTCTCATTATAAACTTCTAAAAAGGCAGATTTTACAATATAAAACGCTTTTCAGTATCAGTGACCCAATCAAACTATTGCAATTTTTGCCTGGCGTCAGCGGTGGATTCGAAGGTTTGTCTTCTTCATTTGTGAGAGGTAGTAATGCTGATCAAAATTTGATGCTGATGAATGGCTTGCCCGTATATGGAAACGGCCATATCTGGGGACTATTGAGTAATTACAATCCTGAAATCATCAAAAGTACCGAATTGTATCGGGGCATTTCACCAGCCCGATATGGAAATAGAGCGGGAGGGGGCGTGCTAGATGTTATTACTTCTGGAGGAAATGCTGAAAATTGGAGAGGCAATGTCAATGTGGATTTAGCTACCATGAATTTTGCTATAGATGGTCCAATTGACAAGGCTGGGAGATGGACTACCTCTTTAGGATATCGAAGAAGTTACTTGGATTTATTGCTTCAATCGCTTTCTTCCGATTTTAATGATGTGTTTATTGGTAATATCCATGACTTTAATTTCAAATTGGACTTTAAGGAATCCAAAAACAGACATTGGAGTGTCTGGGCCTATAACGGTAGAGATAAGTACGGTTTGAATTTTGGTGATGTTATTACCGATTCATTGGGCAGAACTGCAGATGTTTCTTTTGGATGGACTTGGGTTTGGCAAAATACTTTAGGAGGTCTAAGTCTGTCCCAAAAATTAGGCAAAGATCATTTCATGAATGCTCAATTTGGACTTTCGAGGTACACCTATAAGAATCTGCTTCAATCAAAGTCAACTTTTACGTCAAACAATGGTATTGATAATAACGAAGGATTTGAGCACATGAAAAACTCCATTACGGATATTTCGTTGAATGTTGATTTTGATTATTTAATTGGGCCTAAATCAAGTTTAAAATATGGATCACATTGGGTAACACATCAAATGAAGCCTGGTGAACTGGATGTTTTTTTGAAAATTAACGGACAAATTCAATCGGATACCATCTATGGCACTTGGAATTCAAGTTTAGTATCTGAATTTTCAAATTATGCTGAATTGGAATTTCATCCCAATCCATCTCTAAGTTTAACTCTCGGTGGTAGGCTGTGGCCATACATTTCCGCCGATCGAAACTTTTTGCGTCTTGACCCAAGA
>ENA-UPTJ01001749-UPTJ01001749.1-marine-metagenome-genome-assembly--contig:-NODE-1749-length-11095-cov-5.113134_pt1 | contig 11095 bp, 9 predicted proteins | sample MGYA00238168_ERZ767080 | MGnify/ENA primary metagenome ERZ767080 (study PRJEB28935, sample SAMN06266237) | marine metagenome | isolation source: Columbia River Estuary | place: USA:Columbia River Estuary... | reverse complement strand
GGGGAGAAAGGTTTGGTGAAGATTACGGTGATGGAATAAGGAAGCTGAAAGCTTCGGGAAAAGATTCAGCAATCCGTCGGCTGACGGACGAGCGTTACGCTTCGCTAAACTTAGCAGAGGGGAGACGAGAGACAGTTTTTCTTTTAGAAAAAGAAAAATACCTTTACTACATGAACCTCATCATCGACATAGGCAATACGGCAACAAAAATCGCTTTTTTTAAAGAGAGGGATTTGGTGCAAAGCAAAACGCTAGAAGGATTTCCTGAGCAAGCGGTGTTGTCGATGATGAACGACGCTCAGTTCAAGAGGGTAATTATTTCCTCTGTAAAAAATTTCACCAACGATTTTACTGCAGCATTGCCGGTAGATAAAGTGCTTGTTCTTAACAACAACACAAAACTACCCATCGCCATCAACTACACTACGCCAAATACTTTGGGCGTAGATAGAATTGCTGCAGCAGTGGGATCAAGGGCGCTTTTTCCTAAAGACAACGTTGTTTGTTTCGATTTGGGTTCATGTATCACCAGTGAGTTGATTAGCGCCGATGGGATTTACCACGGCGGAAGCATTTCGCCCGGCATGAATATGCGCTTTAAAGCCATGCACACTTTTACCGATAAGTTGCCGTTAGTTAGCGCAGGCGGTAAAAATCTGACTTTTCCTGGTGATAGCACCGATTCGTGCATGAGAGCTGGGGTGGTGCTTGGAATCACCTATGAAATCAAGGGTATGATAGCTTCTTACAGCGAAAAATATCCCTCTTTAAAAGTGATTTTTACTGGCGGAGATGCCTCTTATTTTGAAAGCCTCTTAAATATGAACATATTTGTAAAATCCAATTTGGTATTAATGGGCTTAAATGAAATTTTAAATTATCATGAATTTTAAAAAAATATTCTTCTTCCTACTCACTCTCACTCCCGCACTCACTCTTTTTGCTCAGGGTGGGGCCAACTCTATCTATTCGCAATACGGTATGGGAATGCTGTATCCGCATCAATTTGGTAGAAGCTTTGGTATGGGGAATACAGGCTATGCCATTAGCGATAATTTAACTTTAAATTCTTTCAATCCTGCTTCGGTGGCCGATTTACAATACACTACTTTTGATGTGAATGTTGTGAGCAACACCTTTCAATCGAAAGATGGAGTGAATACTCCTTCTGAGTATACCGATGCTTCTTTGGGGACAATTGCTATTGGTACACCATTGTTAAAGAATTGGGGAGCAATGATTGGCTTAACTCCTTTTTCATCCATGGGCTATAGCGTTAAATCGCTAAGTACTGATGTTGTGGCGGGAGATGCAACAGATTATTATAAAGGATATGGCGGTGTTAATTCCTTGTTTTTTGGAACTGGTTATCGCTACAAAGGCCTGTCGGTAGGTGCAAAAGCCAACTATTTGTTTGGTACTTTCAATCAGCAAAAACTAAGAGTTTTTGATAACGCAGCTTATTTTAGTGCATTTAAAGATCAACAATATGGCGTATTCGATTTTACTTTCGATTTTGGTGCGCAGTACCGCATTAAATTTAATGACTTTGCACAACTAACGCTGGGTGCTGTTTACGGTGTACAACAAAATCTTAACGCCGAATATTCGGTAACTTCTTTTATTACTGCGCAAAATACCATTACCGATCCTATGAGTGGAAGTGGAATAAAAGCTATTGTTGAAAATACAAGTGAAAATCCTTCTTCTCTCGCACTCACTCTCCCAACTTACATAGGTGGTGGTTTAGCTTTTAAATACAGAGATAAATTAACGTTAGCTTTCGATTATAAGCAACAAGATTGGAGAAATTTTCAAATTAATTCGGGTTCATACACCGTAGGTAAAAATTACAATTTTGGAGCAGAATATATTCCCAATAAAAATTCTGTAGGCAATGAAAATTACCACAAAAGAATTGCTTATCGTTTTGGCTTGTGTTACCAAAAACTACCACTAGAAATTAATGCTGAAAATATTAATGATCTATCTGCTACCATTGGTGTTTCTTTTCCTTTGCGCAAATTCAAATTTGAAAGGGAATTGTTTGGAAGCGTTATTAATTTTGGTGTACAGGCAGGTAGAAGAGGTGCGGTGAACAACGGCTTGGTGCAAGACAATTACATAAAATTGAACTTAGGTTTCACCCTGAATGATAAGTGGTACATCAAAAGAAAATTTGACTAGTGATGGAAAGAGTTCAAAGTTTAATGTTCAATGTTCAATATTGTGCTTTGTGGCTTTTCTCATTGTTATTTTTTTCTTGCGAAAATGAAATCGATAAGGTTCAATCTTCTACTCAAGAAATTAAATTCCCCACTGCAACTTACAAAGATTACGATGCATTCTACAGCGATTCTGCCATTGTTAGAATTCGCATTTCTGGCAAAGTGATGGAGCAATATACTGAAGGCATAGCGCACGACGAATTTAAGGAAGGAGTACACATTTGGTTTTACGATTCAGAGAGAAAGGTAGAATCGGAAATGACTGCCAATACCGCCACCCGAGAGCGATTAAACAATGTAATGGTGGCCAAGGGCAATGTAGTGGTGTACAACAAAAAGGGAGATAAATTGAATACCGAACATTTAACGTGGGATGGGAAATCTCGTAAAGTATACACCAATGCTTTTGTGCGCATAACCACTCCAGATAAGGTGATGACAGGTACTGGTTTAGAGTCGGATGAGACTTTCTCTAAGTACAAGATTTTGAATGTGAAGGGAATTATTAGGAGGTAGAGACGAAATGCTTTCGTCTTAAAAGACCTTCATGGCGCCAGTCTCCAGACTGGGGCCTTTCTACTCCGGCGTTTGCAACGCCATTTTCTTAAGTGAATATTAGGCAATGAAATTGCCGGAGTAGGTTAGTCACCAGTCTGGAGACTGGCGCCATTGAGAATCTTTTCTTGAAGCTTTTAGCTTCCTTTTTTCTAAAAATCGTAATTCAACGACAAGTAAAACACTCTATTTTGTTTAAAGGCACCATCTTCAATTCCCCAAGCCCAATCGGCACGAATATGATAACCCCATAGTAAAGTGCGTAATCCAAAGCCCAAGCCGCCTATAACGGGGTCGCGTTGCGTTTTTATATTGATGAAGCCGGTATGTGCTTCACCGCCTAAATAAATCGTTTTATTGTTGAGTGAATTTTCTTCTGATAATGGGTTCCATCCCGACCAAGCTGTACCTAAATCAAAAAAGCCCATCAATTGCATGTGTTGCAGCCAGCCCGAACTAAGGGTGTGGTGATATAACATTTTTACAAAAGGGAAGCGGAGCTCGGAGTTAATTACCGCGAAATTACTGCCGTTACGAACGTTTTGTATAAAACCGCGCATATGAGACGCTAAAGTTTGAAAGGCATAAGTGTTGTTGCCTGATAAAGTAGAAGGGGCCAAATCGGAATTAAATTTTGGTGAAAGCCATCCATCTACTCCGCCCAAATAATACATCAATCTTTCACTGCCAAAAGAGGTGGATGCGGCTATTCTTCCAGCAAAAATGAAGTCCTTGTAAATGGGAAGGTAGGTGCGGTAATCTACACCTAATATGGCTGTGTTTTTATTCAATTTTTTCACGTTTTGAAAATATTCACCAAAGATTTTAAAGCGTGTTCCGTTTTTAATATTTACGGCTTTATCCTTGGTGGCGTCAAAAACGTATTCGCTTCGCAAAACTGCGCGGTAAGTAGATATGCTTGGAATGTTGAGCGATGCATTTTCTCTTGTTAAAGTGATCAAATCATCATAGCGTAAAGTTCCCGAAAATCTTATTCTGGCAACAATTGAAAAAGGGTAAGTGATTTTGTAAGTGGCTTCGTAGCTCACGTTTTTAAATAAAAATTTGGCTGCTTCGTAGCTGCTGCTTCGACGGTACAAAACATATTGATGGTCGAGTTGTTTTTTGTATTTCTCGAAACTGATAAAGACTTCGTTGTTGCGCATACCCGATATTCTTAAGCCGCCGCGCACATAATAATTTTCTAGAAGATCTTTGGTGCCGAACAACATAATCGGACTCAACCCACCCGTGTTGATTGGTCCGCCAGTATAGGTTTGATAAGTAGGATTGATAAAGTTATTGCCAATGTCAATGGAAGCTTCTTCTACAGAAAACGCAGGTTCGTAATTGCGCTCTAGTGCTTTTTTTGATGCAACAGTTTTTACTTTTGTTTCTGTATTTTCTTCTTCACTTATTTTGTCTTGTTCTTTTTTCTCAAATTGATAATCTGAAATGTCTACAAAATCTTCATCTTTTTTGAATTTATCGATGTATTCATTTCTGCTTTTGTAGCGCTCAATTTCCGAGTATTCTGTTTTATCGCCTAGCTCTATATTTTGAAATGAGATAGCATTGTTTTCTGTGGCAGCTTTTATAGAGTGTACTTCTTTAATTTCCTTTTTAGCAATAAGCATTAATTGGTCTTTGCCATTGAAACGAGTTATTTGTAAAGCATTGTCTTTATTGCTGTGTAGATAATTTATGTTTCTTGCGTATTGGCTATTTAGCGCGTAAAGAGAGTCGTTTTTTGTATTGGCAAAATAACGATTGTAAATGCCGTTTTCATCGCTTAGAAAAGAGATCTTTTCTTTATCCCATTCTACAGGAAATTTTTCATTGACCGAAGGTGTGTTTGTAATTCTTTTGAGCACTTGTTCTTCATAACGCATGCTTTTTTTAGCGCTGTAATCGAATACAAAAACATCTAAGTTGGAAGAATACAAATCATTCGTTTTTCCTTCCAGGTTCATGGTGTCTGAGGTGCGGTTCGATACAAAAACAATTTGTTTTCCGCCATTGATAAATTGTGGGTAAAGGTCGTCGTAAAAATCATTGGTAATAGCCTCTTGCATGCGCGCTGCAACATCATAAACATATATGTCGGTCATGCCTTTGTGTACTGCTGAAAACACTATTTTTTTGCCATCGGGAGAATATTCGGCATCGAGCAATTGGTTGAAATATTGCAAAGTATTTTTTACATATTGATCGGTTTTGATTTCGTACAGCCACCATTGAATTTCTCCTTTATCTTCAAAGAAAATAGAAATGAATTCTCCATTGGGGTGCCATGTAATAAGCGGATAATTTTTGTCGAGGGGCAGATCGATGGCATAACCTTTTTTAAAGATGACCTTTTTCTTTTTTGTAGCAATGTTGTAGAGGTAAATTTTATTTTTCCCTTCTTTGTTGATGTTGTATGTGAGCCATTCGTTGTTGGGCGAAATTTTAAGTTCGCGTGCTAATTTTCGTGCTGATGTTTTGATGGGTAAGATGAACTTTTCCTCAGCAGCAGAAAGGATTTCCACGTTTTGTTTGCTGAATAAATTTTCTTGATGTGCTTTCCATTCTTTGATTAGGTTTTCGGCTGAGAGACCCAAAATAAATAGGGTGGCATCGTTTACATCGTGCGACATTTTAGTCATGTAAATGAGGCGCAAGGCATTTTCACCTCCATAAGTGTCGGCAATATATTTCCAAATGGAGTGTCCGGCTAGCTTAGCATTTTCACCACTAATCTCATTGAAATTTTCAAAAGCGTGTAAGGCAAATGCATCTTTCAAATCGTTGTTAATGCTGCTATTCCAACTTTCTGCAAGAAAGGAGATGAGTCCGTAATAATACCAGTCGGGAATTGTAGTTGTAGATGAGTTCTTTAAAATCTCGCCAATATCTTCGCCATACAGCACTTTATTAATCATCACGCTGGCGATGCCCGATCGCAGAACCTTGTTGTAGTTTTCGTGAGAGCCATCAAAATACACGCACAATTTATTGCCTAATAGTCGTGTGATGGAGGCATTGTTTTGTTTTTCTTCTCCGATGTTGCCAATGTTACTTTGCAAAGCTTGGGCGTAGGAGTTGTACACCACAATTTCAAATTTGGTGCTCACTTCATGGTCAAAAAAATCTTCTAATTCTGTAAGAATGTTGTTGGCCGAAATAGCAGTGTAATCGGCCAATTCCTTGCCTTCGTTGTAAAAGTAAATGTTGAATTTTTTGTACTTGTAATACGACCAGAAAACATCGTTGTATTGCACCCTGTTTTTACCAAAATCCATTTGAGTTCCGTTGTAAAACTGTGCATTTACGGAAAGGGAAAGGAGGAGTATGGCAAAGGTGATTCTCATCACAACGAATATATTGAATTATGGGGAAGGATTAAAAGAAATTCTCTTTTTAAGGCAGCACATCCGTAGGGGCGAAATGCTTTCGCCCGTGAATAGAAAAATCCGAATATTATTTATATTCACATCAATTAAAAATTGTACTTCATTGTCAGCGATTAAAAGAAAATATACTTCCAAACAAATTTATGCTTTAGCAAATGCAATTGCTTTTGATGAAGAGGCCTTTAAGTGGTTATTGCAGAGCGGCTGCAAAGAACTTAATGCCTTATGTTCCTTTATTGCGTTCAAAGAATTAGATGCTGCTGATTGGCTAAAAAAGATGGGATTTGATGAGTTGTATATGTTTGCAGTTGCCTTCGAAGAAGAATTTCAGCCCAGTGTAGATTTTCTCTTGCAGAAAAAGTGTTTAGAGTTGGCAGCTGTTCTAGATGCTTGTAGAGATAATATCACTGCATTAGCCTGGCTTGAAAAAGAACACCCGGCTTACGCTGCTTTAGCTTTGGCAATATTGAAAGAAAAGCGCCGACGAGGTTTGAGATATGGAAGGCCAGTTTAAAGTACGGTGAGTTTTTGCTTCTCTAATTCCAAATATCTGGATACGTCCACAAATAATCTTGATCCCCTTCTTTACTGGAGAAGCTAGTTGTGTAATATTTAATAGCTGCATTAATCAATTCTTTTCGATTTGATTCTGTAGCGGATAAATTACCTCCATGGGCTTCGTGGTATGTCGTGTCATAGAAAAACTCATGATTTACGTAATTGATAATATTATTACTTGTATCAGCACGGGTGCAGATAATTATTTGTTTTGTTTTATCAAATGAGTAAATAATAGTGTCTAATGAATATGTGTTTTTATTTGTGGTTTTTATATATGCTGTTGCCTTATCTATGTCTTTTTGGTATTTATTATGTGATACTGTTCCCAATTGAATTGGATTCGATTTAAACCAATTGTTGAATTTGTTTTCTAGAATTATTTTATCAATAGGTACATAGATTATAAAGGGGAGAAAAGCCCAAATAACATTTAATTTCCACCAACTTAATTTAATAAAGGTTATTATGATAAGCGAAATCACTGATAATATACTGGTATAAAAAAAGCCAAAAAAAACGCCTTCTGTTGTTTCCCCTCCGCTACCCCCAATAACTCCAAATAATAGGCTAAATAATATTCCTAAAATATTTATTCCTACATAAATTTGAGATAATATTCTGTTTGATATATTCTTAGATTCCATTGAAGTTTAATTTATTATTTTGTTTTACCACTTCTTACTTCTCGTAACTTTGATCCAAGTTGTTGAATAGTATTTTTAAATGTAAAAATGGAATGTTCTTGTACTTTATCGCCTGTCGTATTTAGTTGATCTGACCCTGTTGCCTTTCCATTCCCCGCTACACCGTCATCACTATGAGAAGCTTGATAGGTAGATACACCTTCTTCTGCTTTATTTAAAGCATCTGTTGATTGAAATGGAGCGAAATCAACTTCTATTTCGATTTTCACATCAAGTTTATTTTCTTTAATATACTTTTGAAGAGCCGAAACAAAACCTTTAGAATAGATACCCCCCATACTATGGCTAACAATTTTTATAGTTTCGGTTATTTTTCCATCTGCATTTTTTTGTAACCCAGCAATTATTGCAGCTGCATCTGTTTTCCCTTGAATATAACCCTTTATATATCTGTTGAATGGGGCCACAGGATTAGCTGAATTAATTCCTGCCCAACCTCCTAACGCTCCGTCATAGTAACGAGCATTATTGTCGCCAAATTGAGACATAATTTCTTTATCAACAGCATACTCTCCTACTTTTGTCTTTGTAGTTGAGTAAGTTGATCCGGTATAGGGATTCCATCCTGTACTAATAGTTTCATACTTGTAGATGCTTTGTCTCCAATATTGAGCTGTTCCCCCATCTCCAAAATGATTTCCATTAATAAAGATAACAACCCGTCCATCTGGGTCAATGGCATTTATTGGATTATTTAAGCAAAAATTGTAAGGTGATGCATTAGGATACATTGCTTCCATAGGGTCAGGAGAAAACCACCTACTACTTTCAGTCGATTGCTTCACCACCGAATCACTTTCCTCAATAAAATATTCGATTTTATTGCTCACGGTATTAAACATCACCGAGCCAATTCTTTGTAAGGTATCGTTTTCAAAGACTTCAATATATCTTCCTTTGCTTAGTGTTGCAACATCATTGGTTTGAGAAAATGCGCCTAGTGATAGCGTTAAAAGCAGAGTTAGTATGCTGTTTGTTTTTTTCATTTTATCTCGTTGTTAAATGTAACCTTATTTGTTTTGACTGTAAATATTTTCGCCAGTTTTCATTGTTGTAATCCATTCGTTAAACATTGAGGATGGAACTTCACGATAATGTAGTTTCACCAATAAAGCATAGGTGTTTTCCATTTCAGTGTAGAACTCAGGAGTTTTATTTGTTTCGTACATTTTTTTTAAAGTTTCTGCTTTGAGTAAAAGTAATTCGGCATAATTTGGAAAGTATTGTAAGCCTAAATCACAACATTGAATTACAAAATCAAGATTGGCATTATTCTTAAACTTTCTCAAATAGCCTTTGGCTAAATCGTTTAAACAAATAGAAATGGATTGTTTGTCGCTAATCGTGTCCATGTAAATTCCACTTACTATAGCTTCTCTACTAACATAGCCCGATGCCATTAACCACGCATCGTGCGGAAACATATTGTTGGTGAGTTCGGTGTTGTACCAACCCGATTTCTTGCATTTTTGTTTGATGTAAATGTGGTTGGGTAAAAAAGAAAGATAGGCTTTAACGATAATTTCATCGGCAAGAATTTTATACAAAAATGGAAGCGAATGGCAGTTGCCTTTGTGCGTGTTTAAGAGTTTGGTGACAAACATATTTTGCCAATGCAGTTGGGCGAAATTATCGTTAAAATCGTAAGTGTAAGGCAAAGAAGCTACGTTGCCTTTTATATCGATAATACTATCGGTAATAATTTTGTAAATCGCTGCACTTGCCAATACTTGTGCGCTATCTATTTCTTTGTAGTTTGTTTTGTTTGTCTCGCACCAAGCATTGCACAGATAGGTTAAATAGGAAATAGTGATATCATATTCCAAACGATTAAAAGTGTTGTCGTAAAAAGCATTTTCAACAGTGAAAACAGCATCTTTAAAACTAAGCATCTCTTTGCCTGCCAACATGTTTTCTAGTTTGTTAAAAGCAGTTTCATAGAAGAGAGTATTGATTTTTATATCGAGCGTTTCTCTTGCGAATTTTGCCTTGTTGGGCATAGCATCAATTACAATCGCCTTATTTTGTAAACTGTCTTTTGAATATGTTTTTCCAAAATCAATGCTTTCGGCAGAAGCGAATTGTTTTTTCTGACAAGCAAAAATGCCGCAACACAAAACAATAAATAATATTTGTGCTACTTTATACCGATGAATTGTAGTTGGCAAGTCGAAATTTTGATTTTAGCGCGTTCACCTCATTTATCTTGCTAGAGTCGGTGCTTTTATTTTTCAGCAAAAGAAATTGCTGTTTGATTTCTTCTTGGCGTTCTTCCCTTAGAAATAGTGCATATTCTTTTCGCTTTTGATCGGCAGATGAGGTGGATTGTTCGATTAATGCATAATTGCTTTGTTCTGCAGGCGAAAGTACTCTGTTGTTATTTTGTCCATAATTGTTTGTTGATCCCGAAGACGTAGTTGATATTGGTTCAAAAGATTTAAAAGTAGGTTGTTCTACTTGCTTTATCTGCGCAGATAAAGTGAAGTTAATTAAGAGTAATATGACTGTGTAAAAGAATCTCATTATTTAGTGGAGACCAATTTACGAATAAAATTTTTTGAATTTTCTTTTAACGGGCGAAAGCATTTCGCCCCTACAGCTGCCCAAATCTTCAAAAGCACCGGTTATAGATTTGCACATGCATTGAATAAGGCAACTCATTTTATCTCGCCCCGTCTTAATTTTGACTACGCCATTATTTTTTCTATTTTAACGAGCGAATGGTATTTAGAATTTTAAGTGTTTTTTTGGTCTTTGTTTTGAGTTTTTCTTCGTGTAAGAAAGACCCAATTATTGTATCAGGAAATGAAGCTCCGCCCGATGCTACTGTGGAGAAGGTGACCAAAGAAAACTATGTGAGTAAACTCTATATTTCTTTGTTGGGTAGAAAGGCAACCGACCAAGAATTTAATGATGCATATGCACTGGTGAATCAACATGAATTTACTAAAGAAGATAGAATTGCTTTGGTGGCTTTGTTGCAGGAGAAGTCGGAATATGCCGATAACGAATTTAAGATAGTTCAAGCTAGTTTCTTAAACTCAAGTGATACCAACGAAGCACGCACTTGGGTAACTATTTTTAAGCAAAACCAAAGCATTGCTACCGACCCAGAGGTGATTGCTGCTTATCAAAAAGAAATAGACCGATTGTTGCCTTTGTTTTCTGTAGCAGATGATTTACGCAGTGGCTCTATTGATTATGTTGATTTGCATAAGTTAGTAGTGAATAATTTCATTTATGATCAAGTGAATATGGGCACAGAGAATTTTGTGGTTTCTGCATTTCAAAATTATTTGATGCGTTACCCAACAACACCCGAACTTACTAGTGCCAAACAGATGATAGAATACGATCCACAAGCTACTACGTCGCCTGTTTTATTTTTGCAATTGGGAAGTTCTAAAGATGATTTCTTATCTATTTTCTTTGATTGCGCTGAGTTTTACGAAGGGCAGGTGCGCACGCAGTTTATGCGTTTTTTGTTTCGCGAACCTAAAACTGAAGAAATGGCCGCACAAACTTCTTTGTACAAAACGTCGCATGATTTTAAAGCTTTACAGCGCTATATTTTAAGTTCTAATGAGTATGCAGGAATTAAATAGGAAGATGAGAGAGTATAAAGTGAGGCCTGCAGCACTACTGCTGAGTC
>ENA-UPTJ01001743-UPTJ01001743.1-marine-metagenome-genome-assembly--contig:-NODE-1743-length-11139-cov-11.021202_pt1 | contig 11139 bp, 16 predicted proteins | sample MGYA00238168_ERZ767080 | MGnify/ENA primary metagenome ERZ767080 (study PRJEB28935, sample SAMN06266237) | marine metagenome | isolation source: Columbia River Estuary | place: USA:Columbia River... | reverse complement strand
GACACATGGTTGATTGAAAAGTACGAACAACCTATACAATGGACACCAACATATCCATACATACCTCAGCAACCTATCGTAAACCCTTATATTGGTGATGGTCCTGTCGTACGTGAGAATCCGTACACTTATATGACTACAACTGGCGGTGATAATATATTTTTACTAAATGGTAATTCTAACCTGACATACACTAACGGTGTTTTAGTTAGTGGAACAACAACAAATACATGGTCAGTTCAAAACCATGACGGAAAATCTATTTGAAATTCCACTAAGGACTAAGTTGTCCTTACTTACAATTCCGGTCCCACCAACTTTACTATAACCTTGCTGTATAGTATCATCATCTACCTCATCTTCACTCAATTCGTAGGCATTTTTACCCTCAGTCAGTATCCAATCACTACCTGATTTAAATACTTCGTCTTCGTATATGTCATTTATCCAAGTACCGTCTTTACTCATTTCAGTGAGTTTATTGTATGTATTAGGGTTGATTGTAGTCCAAACATTTTGTTTTATTTCGTAAACTTTTTCGTTAGTTGTTATTTCACCATCACCATCACATTCTCCACACTCAGTGCGTCCATTACCTTCACAATAACCACATTCTTCTTCACCATCACCACCACAACTACCACATGTCATATCTTCACCATCATCCGATACTTCACCCGTTCCGTAACATTCTGAACACTCAACAGTTCTGTGCCCATCACAGTGGTCACACGTATTCTCACCACCAACGCACCATTCACAATCTGTTGTTGCATATTTTTCTTCATCAACTTCATCCGTGATGATGTAATATATTTTTTTAGTTTTTTCAAATGCCTCTTCATACGAAAAACCATCTTGCATTAGGTAAACTATGTAACACAATCTAAACGCTTGGTAATCTTTTACACTTTCAAAAATTGAGCGAGTAACACGTGATTGTGTTAGTTTATCGGCAACGTAGGAAACTCCGAGTTTTGACCCCTCAGGTTTTGACAAGTCGACATAACGACTCAAGATATTGGCTAATTTTTCAAAATTCATTTTGGCTATTATATTTATCTTTAAATATTCTAAAAAACAAAGTTAATGGACCTTCATGAAAAAACTAACAATCTTTCAGAACTTTTTTGTAAGATTTGCAAACAACCTATGTACCGTATAGAAGAAGATTATATCCTCAACGGAAATCATCTTAAATGTGAGTTAGAGAGTAATCACCTGTAAACACCATTCGAGACGGGGACATGAAAATAACGTCTCACATCTTTGTAGAAGTCTTCTATTTTTTTTACCCAGTCGTTTTCTAACATCTCTTTTGCCATATCATCGTCAGAAATGGTGTTTAAAAATTTATTTAAACTGTATTCTGTAAATGTCGTCGTTTGTGGGTGTCTTTTTTTTACAGAGTCTTTAATTGTGAACAAATAATAGTAGTGTTCCCAACTGTCATTCCATACAACATTTACACTATCAAACATACTCGGAAGTTTTGGTCCAAGGACTTTAAAAAAATCTCTTAAGATTTCTTCGGGAACTTTTTTTTTCGACTCTTGGTTTTTCATCAACTTCGTAATAATTATTATTCTTAATATTAATATATAATATATATATTATTTTATATTATAATATAAAAATATTATATTAGTAAAAATTAATTATATTATATTTTTATATACTGGGTAATTTTTGATTTAAGACACTTTTTTTGTGTGGGACATATGAAGGGTCCATTTAATGAAAAAAGTTCAACGTAGACCACGAGAGTGGGGTCTATTAGAATTTTCCAATTAGCTTACCATCCACGTTGTAGACATTAACATCTGTAGGCAAATAACTGTTAATTCCGAAGTACTTTAAAAGTTTAGGAAAATGATATGCCATCATATACGAAAAATCATTATCAGCATATTCACTATTCCAGTAGTCTTGTTTTGTGATTTCACTCGGAATTGTTGTATAAACGTCAACATCAAAACCGTAATCGGTAACTCTTAAACCGACGTATTTTTTTTTAGGACCGTCAACTTTGATGTCCGTAATAACGGGATATATTTCAGGTAGTATTTGCATGGCCAATTTCTCTACCGCTTTACCAATATTATCGTTATCCATTTTTCTCCTGTTCTTCTACAATTCGTTTAGCCTCGATAATCATGTTTTCACTGACACCACCGTATTTGCAAGAACACGTCGAGCGACCGTGTTTTTCTAATATTCTTTTTGCTTCTTCGAGTGTCATTTTCTTTTGGTTAAATTAGTAATCTTTTCCTCAAGTGAGGTCATCATATTTTTTTTTGGTAGGAAGTCAACATCTATGTCAACCCCCTGAAACGCCTCCCTGTTCAGTTTTAAACCTACGTAACTATAGACCGAGGGGTTGGTCAATAAACTCATAAACTTATTAAATTCTTTGTCACCAATAATATTCACAATATCAGAAACCTCATGTAATTCATCTTCGAAATCCAAATTAGTATAAACCTTTAATTGCATTTTTACTTTGTCTGAAAAAATGGGACTACTTGTTAAAGGGTTCCAAGAATTTCTTTGAGCTTCGACAGCAAATTTGTCGAAGAAGATACCGTCAATCCAATCAAATTCATTTTTCATGATTTTGTTGAACAACATAGTTAGGAGATATCTGTTTGGAATCCTCATAACAAATAAATATCAAATAATTTAATAATTACAGGTATTTATTTTAATGGATGACATAAAACAAAAAGCTATTGTAAAACTCTTTAAAACCTTGATGCCAGACTTTATGGGTGCCAAGTATGAGGTGTTATACGATGACAATGATAAAGTAGTTTTGAATCTTTTGGAAGAACCAAAGATTGGGGTTTATTGTCAATCAATGTTGGAAGAATTTTTATTTAAAAAACTAAGAGATGTAAAAAAATACTTAGGTATTACACAAGGTCCAATACACGATTATCATGTCAAATTAAATGGCGAATATGTTAAGGGTGTAAAGATTAATAAACTTGTATCTGATAAAGTTTCTGAAGTAGAAAAAGTAACTGAGAATATACTAAACTACACCAATAAACTTTTTTCAAAAAATAACAACACAATCGGATTCAGTATTTTCTGTGACGATGACCAACTTAGGTTTGAATTACCTGTTAATGTTAACGAGGTTATGTTGAACGATGACAACGGATTATTCAAAATAGATTTAAATCTTATCGAGAACAAAGAATTTAGTGAGGATATTGCTCAGGAACTATCATCAACCCTCAACTATTTTTTTTCATACGGCACAAGTATAGTCGACAGTAATGGTACACTTTTTCAGAATTTTTTATCTTCAGATGAAGTAGACCCTAATGGGTATTTAAACGGTCTTGATTTTTATATTATTGTTGACACCTACGTCAACAAAATTTTTGGTTATGATACGATATACGATGATACTAGCAAACCAATGTCATACTTCTCACCATTGATGGTTAGAGTATAGGACCCATAGAATCGTATAGTTTTTTTGACTTGTGGTATTTCGTGGCAAATACCAACTCCGACTCTCTTAGTTTTAAAATTTCCCTTTGGAGGTCAGACACATCTTTATCAATATCCAATTCAAATAAAACTGATTCCAACTTACTAATCTCAACTCTTATTTTTTCAAGTTTAGATTTATAAGAGACCATCTTGGTTCTTACTTTTTCTGTTTCAAAATTTTTGTAGTGTCTCTGTAAATCCTCATCTGGCATTTTATTTCTCTCAACCACATCATATTGACCGTATACTAAATTACCCAAATTAAAATAATTGTAGTTTGGAAAGTCAAAACCTGCGTCTGAAATATTTTTGTATTTGTTAAATCCAAAATTCTTTTTTGGGTTTGGGTTATCAAACTCATAACCAAAAAATTCTAAATCAAACAAATGATTTTTTCTGACAATTTCTTTTGTTTCTTCATCGTAGAAATGTCGGTAATCATTTACCATAAATTCATTACCAGATTTGTTTGTGTGGGGAAGATATACATCCTCCAAATTCAAATGTGAAACGATTTCATAAAAATCATTCTCGACGTTCTCAAACCTGCCAATGTAGTCAATTAGTAAATCACCATTGTCATCCATAAAAAACATCACCTGAGGTGGTCTATTGACGTAATATGATGTTCCTAATTGGTTTACTCTATTACTCTCAGGGATGTGTGAATTATCATCGTAACAATGAAGCTTGGACATTATCGGTTCACGATTGTATCTCCACTTGACCCACTCCTTAAATTCCATTCTAATTTCGTGGTTCTTAACAAAAAATTTCCATGTTGAAAAAACCAAATCATATGGGTTCCTGACAAAAGCAAATTTAAAAAACTTTTCATAGTCCTCAGGTGGGAAATAATCTTTGTATTGTTTGGCTATGGCATGTGGACTTGTCCTGTATTTGAAATCTTGATAACAGTACAACGCTTCCTCAACACTTGTACCTGCAGTCTTTGGGATATGAATAAATAAAAAGTGGGGGTCAGTAGAAATTACCATAACGATTAATTTAAACAGGAACTTTAGAAATTGAATATTTTATTCTGTCCCACTCCTCTGGAAATAGTTCTTCAAGGGATTCTACCATATCTAAAGTCAATTTCATTTTTTGTTCCTCATGTTCTTTTAGTTTGAATTTATCTTTCAGAGCCCACAGATGAAACAATCCCTTATCATCCATTTTTTCGTAATCAAAAAACTCTAAAACGTTACAATCAAAAGCCCTGTCCATTATACTATCCATAGTGTAACCATTATTAATACACCAACTGTAAAACATTCTTTGTTCTGAAAATAATACATAAGCAAATTGTTTTACAGGTTTAGGAATTGGTACCCAATTATCTAAAACAAATTTATCAATCCACTTCATAAATTCTTTGTATGCATCAACATTGTTTACACCGAGAAGTGAAGTGTTGACTGCGGCATCATGAAACTGAAACCCTCTAAAAAAATCTTTGAACTCTTTCTGTTTGTGGAAATCAAAATATTGCGTTTTTTTACTGTCTACAACTTCATAGTGAGCAAATACAAAATCAGTATCATATTTTTTAAGGGGTTGACGGGTAAATAAATCTAAGTCAATATTGTAAAAAGGTTCTGTCTGAAGTGAGTTAATATACATTTTAGAATAAGACCAAAATTTGTCATGATTAACATTTTTTGGTATCGACCTCATTGTCACATTATCAACTTCATCCCATAACCAAAGCAAATCCATATTTTTTACTTTAGTGTAAAAATTATCATCAGCATATAATTTTATATTACCGTGATATTTTTTCCAAAAAAGACATGATAGAGATAATGTCATTACCTCATATGCTCTCATATCAAGAATTGATGAATATATATCCCTTACGGGTGATGAGAATGCAACGTGGTGTGCGTTCATTGATTGTAACCTTTTTGGTCTATTTTTGTTTGCCAAGGCTCAAAATTACTTCTTTTGTCTCTTGGAACCCACAATGGATGACCTTCCAATGAATTGTGTCTGATTTCAATCCAATTTGGTACCAATTTTCTTTGATAATTCTCCCAAATGTGATATGTAAGGTCTTCAATTGACAAATGGAGGTATTCCATAGCGTCAGGGAAGTCTTTTTCTATGATTTCATTATAAATTGTTGACTCATAGACATAAGTTTGTTCACGAATAAAAGGATTTCTTTTGGTATATCCCTGTATTTCTTTTACATCTTTATACATAAAAACAACCAAAGTATCCTGTAAAAGGTCCGCAATTCGATGTAAATGAGCTGAATTTGAGGGTGCAAACATAGCAAATTGGTCATTTATGTGATTTTTGTGGAACCATCTAATACCCATTTCAGGTATATCATAGTTTTCTAACCTCCAAGGGTGTTCTGCACGAGAGTGTGGAAGTCCAAAATCGGTCGAAATAACCTCAGTTGTTATTTTTGTACCTGAACCATGTGGTCCGGTAATCAAAATTTTCTTAAAATTAGATATAATTGGTTTTAAAGTGTTATAATCACCCTGTCCTTCGCTAATATTCATGAATAAAGTATAATAAAATACTATTATTCATCAATATCAGTTCTTAATTTATCAAATTTGATGTTTGCCTGTAAGACAACGAACACATCAGGAAAAAAAGAGTTAATTTCACCCAAAATTGTCTTTTTTATTGCATCTTGCTCACTAATTGTGAGGTATTTACCCGTATAATAGACTATAAAGTTAGGATAGTACTTGTTATTGTAGTCATTATGGTCAAATTTGGTCAATTTTATATCCAAAATGTCATTTCCGAACCTTTTTACTAGTAATTCTTGTAGATATAACTCAACAAAGTGCCTCAATTTATCGTTCATAGGGTATTTTTCAATAAATACACCTATTTCATCAAAACTTGGACTAAAATAATCAAAAATGCGAGTGTTAAGCTTATTAGTGTCTTGGTTGAAATACCCTCATTGAGTATAAAATAGGTTAAAATACCATAAATTATGATTCCAATGGAAAATCCTAAGAATCTTTGGGGCCAAAGTAACCCATCAAACGCTTTTTGACCAAAATTAGTGGCCAAAATAAACAAATATGTGAAAGGAAGACCTAAAATTGTTAATAATAGTGGATTTTTCTTAGCCCAATCCCAAATAAATTGAGAATTTAGTTGGAACCACACCCCAATTTGTCCAAATAGGAATAAAATACAAGTATAAAAAAGGTATTTAAGGTTCATTAGTTAATATGGATGATAATCTTACCACAAAAAAAAGAAATTCTCAATTGGTTATAACCCCAAGGTTTATCACAAAACATTTCAGGAGCCTCAAACTCATCAACTAATTCAATATGACAATCACCACCATTGTCCAATATTTTTTGAATATCGGAATCATCCATTTCAGATAATGCCATGTCAGTATATTTTATAAACCATAAAAATTTAAATGTTGTTAGTTTATCCATCATACCAACCTGAGATGGTTTGGCAACTACCTTCCAACAAGTAGTAGAATCAAAATTATCAATCATCCATGATTTTTTTTCACGATGTAAAACTTCATGACACTGAAATACATTTGGAACGCCTTGATTATCATATCTAACATATAAATTACCAAGTTCAATGTTGTCATTAGTAACCACATAAGGATTACCTTGAACCATAATAAGTTTAGCTGGTTTCTTTTTCATATCTTTTTATCCTTTGAGTCGTTCACAAGTACTAAGACACTAAATAACAAAGGAATGAAAAAAACAGTTAGACCTTCCGCAAGCATAATTGATGATGCGATTGCGACTATAAATGAAACAAATCCCTTGTTTGACATAACACAAAGGTAAATAAGTTTGTTTAGTAAATCAAATGATTTTTTAGAAAGGTTTTTGTGGAGGACCAAAGTGTGTTACTTCAGAAGGACTAACAACATTATAGTCACTGTTGTTAAATATTGCATAATCACCGTTGTCTTTTACGTAGGCAATATAATCAACCGGCTTCCCTTTGTAATCTCTCATACCATAGGTGTATATAGTGTAAGATTTTTTATCACCATCCATATTTCTTTTACCGTCCTTTAGTGGTTTTACTTGGAATGATTTACCATCAATTACTACATCAATTCCATTATACCTATCCATAATTGAACCGGCAGGAAATGTCATAAAATTATTCGAACCTGACTTCTCAATAAGTTTCTTCAATACTTTATCTTCCGTCTCCAATCCGTTTTTGATTGATGACCATTGACGGTTAACTAATTTTTGTACAAACTCATCATCTTTTTTGAATGTGTCTACCAACCACTTTGTAACATCACCACCACCTTCTGACATGAATTTATCGTACAACATTTTTTTGATTTCTTTTTTGGTATCAAAATAGTTCATAACCGACCAAGACTCATCGTTACCCATTTTTTCACCTATGGTATGAATTCCTCTTAATCCTGGTGAGAATGTTTCATCTCTCTCTTTCCAATTGTCGGGAAAGGCTTTGGACAATGCCATTCTGATAATGTGTGACTTCATTACATCATCAGGAGATTGAATATTTTTTGGGACCTGTGGGTCAACATCCAATGTTGGTTGAGCAGTAAACAAGAATTTATCCCCTTTTGGATTTGTCTCAGCAAATATATCCATAGGGATTGAAATTTGTCTTTTGGCTTTATCATATTTTAAATCAGTTGAATAAAGTTCAAACTCTTGTCCTTGACCTTGTAAATAAACATTTTGAGGAAAACTCTTATCGAGTTGTCCATCTTCTATTTCCACATTGTCAAAAAACACATACCACTTACCTGTCTTTTGACTCTTCCACGGTTTTGCTCTTCTGAATGAAACATTTACAGGGCCTGATAATTCGCTCGCCTCAGTTAGTACTGTCTTTAGTGTTTTAAGTAGTTTGAATAACCCCATCAGTATAAGTATTACGAAGTTATATTGAATAATTTTTCATTATAACCAAAAGTGTCTTTAATGTCTCTTATGAGATTTTCTATTTTAGCGTACCTATCACTATATCTTGATGTTCTTCTATATGAAAAATTAGTTTTAGCTGCAGCCCCATTAATATCTAATTTTATTCTTGATATAAGATTTCCAAGTTCACTATTCTTAATAAATGGTTTGATTTTTTTGTTGAAAACATTTTTAGTCCATTCATCTAAGTCTTCTATACTAACTCCCCAATTTCCCATAGATAACTGACCTAATTTAGGGTCACCAAGTTCTATACCGATATATCTTTCTAATAGTTTCAAAAAATTAGAATATATCAATCTCACATAACCTTCACTTAATTCAGGAGTTTTTAAAAACTCATCATAATTGGGTATTACTACCATAAAATGTACTTTATATGGCTCTTCTTCATTCAAAACAACTTTTACAGTGTCCGGTAAGTCTAACATCTCAATAATTCTGTTAATTATTTTGGCAAACTTATCAGTAAACTTTTCATTATATTGTAAATCAGGTATTTCATATAAATTATTATCGTAAATGTATTTACCCAACGAAGGAAAATTCTTATGTCTAATTGACTCAACATCAAACCCAATCGTTTTCAAAAATTCTTTTCCGAACTTTTTATGTAGGTAACTCATTGGTAGATTTTTCGGAAGATTAACATCTAATTTATCCTCTACATAGTTACGTAAACTACGAAAATAAATGTCATTATAATCATCGTTATCCAAGACATGCTTAGCCTCAACAAGCACAGATGAAACAATACGTTTCAAATCATCTTCCGTGAGTCTAATTTTCTTCATACCAATAAATACCTTACAAGGTGATTATATCTCCTTTTTAATAAAATACATAAGTTTATTTATAACTTCCATATTTTTCTTTGATTGTTTCAACCTTTCAACCACTGTCTTTCTACTTGTTGGTCGAGGTAAAGATTTGTGTGCTTTTGCCATTTGTTATATTTTATAATAAATATTAAAAAAAGATTTTGTAGTTTAACTTATCTGACGTATATTCGTATTATGAAAAACGTAGTAATAATCATAATAAGTTTGTTGAGTTTGTCTCTAAAAGCACAGTATACTTTGGAGACTCACCCTATGTATTCTGATGTATGGGTTATGAAAAATGAAGGGGGTTTTAATATGGTAACCGCAAAAAATGGAACATCTCAAATCAAAGTTGACCACATTAAAAATGCGGTTGATGTTGAAAAGATTAAAAAATATCTTTTGTCTTCATACAACCAATTTCGTTCTGACTATGGTCTTGGACCTGTAACTGAAGATGTAAAGATGAGTAAGGATGCTAACACATACTCAATCACTTTGGTTGGAAAATCATTGGCTCACTCAAAGGGTAATTACAACGAATGTTTGGGTAATATCAGATACATGTCTTTGTCTCACTTGGACCCAAACAAAGTGGACATCAATAAAGTAATAGCCGATTGTTACTTTGATGCTTTTGTTGGGTGTCCTGCACACATGGCAATTTTGTTAAAACCAAACGTAAGTGTTGCGGGTTTTGGTATCACTCAAGATAATAGTGGGTTTGTTCTTTGTGTGAGAAACCATTAAAAAAAAAAGGAGGGAAAACCCTCCTTTTTTCTATTAATCAAAAGCAGGACATCTGTCCTTACCAATACCTTTTTTAGGTTTTCTTCTACCTTTTTGTGTCCAACTAAATAACGGAATTTTAATATTAAAGTTTACACCAGTTTCTCTTTTAAACATTACTCTGTAAAGTTGAGTCGTGATGATATCTTCACCTTGTTCTTCAGATGGTTTTGGTTGAACATTCAAAATAATATCTATGTTAACTATCAAATATTTGTATTGTTCATATTGTTTTCTATCCGCACCTTGTTTCCATTCAGGGCCTGAAGTACCATCACCATTTTGACCTGCAGAATTCTGCGTAATAACTGAGTTACCATCTATGAAAACACCAAGCGCCGATAATTGTTCTTTAATGTATCTCAAAGCTTCATCATTTCTTAATTTAGCCAATTGCTCAAATGTGTATGTTTTTCCGTCAGGAGATTTTGTATTCGGGATTCTCGAACAAGATGTTTGAATAGACAAACTCTTCAAGTACATTTTAGGTTTACCATCAGCAGGTGTTGCAATCGCCGCAGATTGTTGAGTCACAGGGTCGACTACATCAGCTTTAAATTGGTCCTTAAAGTATTGTGTTGTAGCGTAGTAGTTATCAACGAAGAAATCTGCGGATGGTGCGGCATTTGCAGGAAACGTCATAGGAACTGAAGGATATACCTTTGGTTCTTGTGGAATAACTTCTTTTTCAGTACCCGCTTTAGAACAATACACTTTATTCCACTTACTCTCAGTATAGGTTTCATTGAAAGATTCAACGGACGCTACGGCCAACGCCAATTGCTCTTGTTTGATTTTATCCCAAATCTTTACACTTGCGGGAGTCATTAATGAAACCATAGTTTGAGCATCGGGACCATTAACATAAGATTCCCATTGGTCTTCAGGAGTACGTGGTTGGATATTAGCTTTATTTAAAACTTTCTTTTCTTTTGTTTTAGCCTTTAAAATTGGAATGGTCTTAGTCCCTGTTTTTCTTAACTGCTCACTAACATTACCATTATGTTCTTTTAATACCTTTTTAACTATTCTTTTTAAATCGGCTTCAGTGATACTAA
>ENA-UPTJ01001740-UPTJ01001740.1-marine-metagenome-genome-assembly--contig:-NODE-1740-length-11151-cov-5.862653_pt1 | contig 11151 bp, 8 predicted proteins | sample MGYA00238168_ERZ767080 | MGnify/ENA primary metagenome ERZ767080 (study PRJEB28935, sample SAMN06266237) | marine metagenome | isolation source: Columbia River Estuary | place: USA:Columbia River Estuary... | reverse complement strand
CATGTCAAAAATTTCACTTACTTTTTTAGCTATTTCACCATCTGTTAGGCCTGTGGCCGATGTCCCATAAGTGTCTACATAAATACTCGTAGGCTCCACCACACCAATAGCGTAACTGAGTTGCACCAGGATTTCTGAAGCCACTCCAGCTGCCACTAAATTCTTAGCCGCATGTCTGGCTGCATAGGCAGCCGAACGGTCTACCTTAGAAGGGTCTTTACCGCTAAAAGCACCACCTCCATGGGCCCCTTTACCGCCGTAGGTATCTACGATAATTTTTCTTCCAGTTAGGCCAGTATCTCCATGAGGACCACCAATCACAAACTTGCCCGTAGGGTTAATATAATAGGTGATCTGGTCATTAAACAAGGCCTGCACATGGGTGGGAAATTGCGCAATCACTCTTGGAAAAAGCTTTTCAATAATATCTTTTTTAATAGTGTCTAACATGGCCTGATCATCTTCTAAAAAGGGATCGTGCTGTGTAGAAACTACAATCGTGTCTATTCGCTGCGGTGTATTGTCGTCTGAATATTCAATAGTTACTTGGGCCTTGGCATCTGGCCTGAGGTAAGGAATCTCTGTTGCTTCCCTTCTCATGGCTGCCAGTTCCTCTAAGATTTTATGAGAAATATCTAGCGCCAAAGGCATGAAGTTCTCTGTTTCTTTGGTCGCATAGCCAAACATCATTCCCTGATCTCCTGCACCCTGCTCTTCCTTAGTTGCCCTGTCTACTCCTTGATTAATATCCTGAGACTGCTCATGTATTAAAGAAATTACCCCACAAGAGTCTCCACTAAACTGGTACGCCCCTTTGGTATAGCCAATTTTGTTGATTACATCTCTGGCTATTTGCTGAACGTCTAAATACGTATTGCTTTTCACCTCTCCTGCCAAGACCACTTGTCCAGTAGTCACAAGGGTTTCACAAGCCACTTTACTCTGAGGATCAAAGGCCAAAAAATTATCCAATAAGGCATCTGATATTTGATCAGCAATTTTATCTGGGTGTCCCTCACTAACAGATTCTGAAGTAAATAAATAAGCCATAGCATCAATTTTTAAAGTTGACGAGTGCGAATTTGACTTTTTAGCGGGGGTTTGTCACTACATTGAAAAACGTAGTGAACTGCTTTAGCACTTTTTTTTACACAAGCCTTATGAAGCTTTGTAAAGAGGTTGCAATCAGTCAAATCCTTCCTCTTAATAAATAAAGCACAAATGTATACTAGGTTTTTTTTAAAAACAACACAATATCTAATTTTTTTTACAAATCGTATTTAAGCTTAAACACCACATACCTAGGCTGTACCATATAAGCAGAAGAACTGATGAATAAATCATTGAATCCATCTTGGTTCAACGCATCTGTATTCAGGGCATTGGTTACTTGAATATTGTATTCCCATTTACTGTCTTTTTTCTGGTAAGACAGATTGGCATTTAAAAAGGCATACTCGTTGTCTGCTGTTTTAGCAGCATCTCTGTAGTGGTAATAATCGTAGTCTGCAGTAAAAATAAACGATTTTAAAAACAGCATATCCAACTTAGCAAAAGGCCTGTCTGTATAAAAAGTACTCAACCTACCTGCATTGTTATAATCATTTACGGTATAGGAATAACCCAATTCTAGATTAGGCGCCGCCCTGAAATTTGTTGCTAAAGACCCCCTATACGTCTGGGTAAAAGATTTAGACACCCTAGGGGTATTGTTAATGACATTGTTTAGTATAGACTGAGAAAAATTGGCCCTACTACTGACCTTAAGTTTTCCAAAAGTTCTCTGGTAATTGGCAGAACCCGTAAAAGTCTCATCTGGCAAAGCCGCATTAATGGTCGTATTTACTTGGTTTATCCCAGTAATGACTCCTGCATTTTTGAAAGCATCTATTCTTTTGTTGTAAGCAAAATTGGCAAATATGTTTTGAAAATTAAACATATTAAAACTAAAAAAATTCAAACTTGCACTGTGGTATAAAGCGCTCTCTAGATCTCTATTTCCTTGATAAATAGCGTTGTAGTTGCTAAACACATAACCCGCAGCCAGGTTATTGATGTCCGTAAACTCTCTAGAAATACTGTAATTCAAACGAATATTCTCGGACTTTCTCATCTGAAAATTAACAAACAAATCCGGTACAATATTGGTTAGATTGTCTGTCACAGTACTACCTAATTGAGTATTTTTTGCACTGTATTGGTGTATATTAAAGCCTGGGTTAAAAGTAAATTTTCCTGTAATCACCTTGTAGTGAAAACCGGCATAAATGTCATTAAAACTAAAAGAAACCCTGTTTTTAAAAAGGTTTTCATCTAGACTATTTATGGCGCCTCCAGAAAGGGTTTCAAAAATATCTGAGTTAAAATCTTGTTGGCTAAGCGTTGTTCCTAAAGTGAAATTTAAATTGCTCTTTGGACCAGTCACTAAATAATAATCTAGCTTGGCGTCTAATTTATTAGTGGTCACTTCCTGTCCTTGGTTAATATTAAAACCCAAACCGTTTCCTACCAAAGGTAACACACCATTAAAGGGCTCCTGCGTCCTCACGGCATTGTAAAATGGATCTTCTTTTTGGTACATATGCTGCCCTTGAAAAGCAAATATATGCGCGTCTGACAAGGTGTAATACAAGCCTGTATTTTGGGTAATTGTAATAGGATCTTGGGTATTGTTCTCTACAATATCTTCATTGACTAAAGCCCTAGAGGAAAGCATACGCTCCTCTTCTTGAGAAGATTGTTTTAGCAGCACATCATAGTCCCACTGTAATTGTGAAGAGGGCTTATACCTGGCACTAAACTTACCCAATCCCAAGCTAGCTTTCTGGTTCGTATTGGTGGTAGATTGCTCCGTTTGGTTAGACACAATAAACTGCCTAGCGGTAATGGTTTCTAACAAGGTTCCTGTATAAGAGTAAATAGCAAAACCACTCAAGTCTAATGCAGGAGTAGCAGCGTAGTTAAAATTGGCTGCACCAAATTTAGTGTCTATGGCTTTGGCCCTGTTATTTTGCAACAATGATATGCCCAATGAATTATTAGTGGCATTAAACTGAGTACCCCCTGCCCTACTAAAATTAGCCATGCCCCCAGTAAAATTGAAAAAATCTCTTGGTGTAAAAGGCAATTCTCCAATATTATTAACATCCGTAATAAGATTTACTGAAAATTTAGGGCTGTAATAAAACACTTTAGGATGGGCTAAAAAAGTGTCCTCCAAACCTTTACCTGCGGTAATTTCCCCAAACCAAAATCTTTCTTTACCTTCTTTGAGTTTAATATTAATAGCCACATTATCTTGGTTATTAGTCACCCCACTCAATTGGCTCACCTCGGAATAGTTTCTAAGCACCTCTACTTTGGAAATGGCGTTTGCCGGAATATTTTTTGTAGCCAATTTGGTGTCTCCGTCAAAGAAATCTTTACCGTTCACCATAATTTTACCCACCTTTTTGCCTTCTGCTTCTATTTCTCCCTCGTCATTTATTTCTAAACCTGGAAGCTTCTTAATGACGTCTGCTAATTTTTTCTCAGTGCCACTTACAAAAGAATCTGTATTGTACACGATAGTATCGCCCTGAATGGTCACTGGAATTTCATAAGTAAGCTCCACCTCATCTAAGGCCTCTGCCTGGGGGTCTAGTGACACATCCTTTAAAAAATCCTGTAAAGTGGTCGTAACCAGATACTCTTTTGGTGTGAAACCAATATAACTCACCTTGACCCTATAAGTGGTATTGGCATTGACTATAATTTTATAGCGACCATTTGGATCCGTAATACCAAAACCATCTAGGGCTTTAGTGGCCTCATTAATAGCCACTACATTGGCCATATCTAAACCTACACCCAAAGAATCTTTAACGACTCCTGTAATGGTTACTTTTTGTGCTTGAATGAGCTGTACCAGGCCAAACATCAGTGCGGCCAATACATATTTTAGTCTGTTATTCATTAATTTCGAATCATTATTCTTGTGCCTCCGGACCTGCCTCTAAATTGTTCCGACATTTCCAATGCCTTTTTAGTCATGGTCTCCTGGTACTCTTTTTGAGAGATTTTCTTACCCTTTTTAGGGGCCTCTATCGTTAAAGTTTCCTTGGGGTTTAAAGTGATTTTAGAACATAAAATAGCGGTTCTACCTTCAGAAACCTCCAAGATAAGTCCCGGTAATCCCCAATATTCTCCAGGTCCTTGGCTAATTGGAATATCCAAAGTATACCAGGCAGTCACGATTACTTCACTGGGCATCTCTATTCTGGATGCCAAAGAATTTTCTCCTTCTTTATTGGTTTTAGTTGAATCCTTTTCAGTAGTAAGCCCTTTTTCATTTTCAGCTGTGCTATTACCCCTTTGTCCTGGCCTCATTCTACCAAACATAGATCTCATGGTGGTGTCTAGTGGTTTGACAGCAGTGGCTTTATAGCAGGTGTATTGTCCTATTTGCTTTGTTTCTGCGGTCATGGTCCAAGCCAAGGGCTTTAAAGTATCCTCTACCAAAAAGGGCTTTCCAAAAATGTCTGTCTCGTTTGTATAGGTTTGGGCCTGTATGTCTTTATAATAGGCCCCAGAACCACCACCTAAACCCATAAACCGCATTCCGCCTCCGCCTCCTGCACCAGGCTGATCTAATTTTTGCTCCTCTTGATAAGTGGATCTGGTTCGGTCAAAATTCAACACAAAAGTCTTTTCAAGCATAGACTTCATGCGCTCTTGAATCAGCTTCTTTTGGGCTTCAGGCATTTGTCTGCCTCCGAAATTCATGTCTACCGTAGATTTGGACATATAGGTAGCCGTCCCCTGAAAGTCTTGAGCAGCTCCAACTGTTTGCACTACTATGATTATAAAAAGCGTCTTAAAAAATGTGTTCATAATGATTAAGTGTTTAACCTTTGACCAAAGGATTTGTGAAAAGTTTAATCTAAAATAAAAAAAATCCTCCTTCAAAATAGAAAAAAGCCTATCATCCAAAAATGGCAAATACTTTTAGTCATTTAGATTTTATAAAATTGTAGAATTTAGGTATCTTGTTGCCCCCTTATATAGGAAGACAATAACCTAACCAAATACCAAAAAGTATGCATGTAGCCATTGCCGGAAACATTGGAGCTGGAAAAACCACGCTCACACAATTACTCTCTAAGCACTATAACTGGGATGCTCACTTTGAAGAAGTAGAAGACAATCCATACTTAGATGACTTCTACAATCAAATGGAAAGGTGGAGTTTTAACCTCCAAATTTTCTTTCTCAACAGCAGGTACAGACAAATTCTAGAGATTAGAGAATCCGGTAAAAATATTATCCAAGACAGGACCATTTATGAAGACGCCTTTATATTTGCCCCTAACTTACACGCTATGGGGCTAATGACCAATAGAGATTTTAACAACTACAAACAGTTGTTTGAACTGATGGAAAAATTAGTGCAACCACCAGAGCTAGTGATCTACCTTAGGAGCTCTGTACCCAATTTGGTCAGTCAAATTCAAAAAAGAGGCCGTGAATACGAAAATACCATCTCTATAGACTACCTCAGCAGACTAAACGAACGCTATGAAGCGTGGGCACACGGATACACCAATAGTAAATTATTGGTCATAGATGTAGACCCTTTAGATTTTGTATCCAAACCAGAAGACTTGGGAACCATCATTGAAAAAATAGACGCGGAGATTAATGGTTTGTTTTAAACTCAAAGAACCTCCAACACCTTTATACTATTTCCTCTAATGGAAAAGGAATCTCCAGCTTTTTTGCCGAGTAGTAATTGCCCTATGGGACTTTGGGGAGAGATGCAGTAGATTTTTTTGTCGTTGTGGGAGAAGGCATCGGCCGGGACGGCCAAAAAATAACTAGCCAAACTGGTATTCACTAAGGCACCAGGAGCTATATGTACTGTAGTGGTCTTATTTTTCAAAGCGTCCAGTGTCTTTATATCTTGATCATTGCGTTCGCGTTGTTGTGCTAATTTTTCTCGCTCTAGCTGAATCATGGCGCGACCGGTTTCGTGTTTGTCTCCGGCAGAGCTTTTCCCTTCACTATCTAGAGATTCAAGTAAAGATTGATCTTGACTTAAATAGCCTTTGGCTTTTTGACGCAAATAAGATTCACAGTGGTGGTAGACGGCTGTTTTAATCAATGACATATTTTTCTGTTGTATAAAAAAGCCCATAACCAAATGGCCATGGGCTTTTTGGGGCTAAGCCCTTATGTTTGAGTGTTTATTTACGCACGTCCATTTTTTGAATTTCTATGCTAATCTCACTACCGGATTGGCTGTCTATGTCGGCCTGAAAGGCAGCCAACTCTTCCTGCACACTGGCTTCTGTACCTTCAAATACACGCTCTACTGTTTTAGTTTCACCATTTTCAGTAATGGTGTAAACTACACTTGCAGACACCTGGTCTTGGTTGTTAGAAGTCGCATTCACAGAAACTGAGATCTCTTGGTGAGATTCATGCAATCCTTCTGAGGTATGTCCTTCTCCCAAAATAGGGGCAATCACCAGACCTACAAGGCAGGTTAACTTAATTAAAATATTCATAGAAGGTCCTGAGGTATCCTTAAAAGGATCTCCCACCGTATCTCCAGTAACCGCAGCTTTGTGGGCGTCTGAACCTTTATAAGTCATTTCTCCGTTAATCATTACACCAGCCTCAAAAGACTTTTTAGCGTTGTCCCAAGCACCTCCAGCATTGTTTTGGAAAATAGCCCACATAACACCACTCACACAAACACCAGCCATATACCCTCCTAAAGGTTCTGCACCAAAAACCAGTCCAATAAAAATTGGGGTAATGATGGTAATTAAACCTGGCAAGATCATTTCTCTAAGGGCTGCTTTGGTAGAAATGTCTACACATTTAGCGTATTCTGGCGTACCAGTTCCTTCCATGATTCCTGGAATTTCACGGAACTGTCTTCTCACCTCTTGTACCATTTCCATGGCAGCTTTTCCTACAGATTGCATGGCCAATGCAGAGAAGACCACTGGGATCATTCCTCCTACAAATAGCATGGCCAACACGTCTGCTTTAAATATATTGATACCGTCAATCCCGGTGAAAGTCACGTAGGCAGCAAATAAGGCCAAGGCAGTTAGTGCTGCAGAGGCAATAGCAAAACCTTTACCAACGGCTGCAGTAGTGTTTCCTACCGAGTCTAAAATGTCTGTACGCTCCCTTACTTCTGGGGCCAATTCACTCATTTCTGCTACCCCTCCTGCGTTGTCTGCAATGGGTCCAAATGCGTCTATGGCTAATTGCATGGCTGTGGTGGCCATCATGGCCGATGCCGCAAGCGCCACCCCATAAAAACCGGCCAATTCATAAGATCCGTATATGGCGGCTGCGAATAAAATAACCGAAGAAAAGGTAGATTTCATTCCCACCGCTAATCCTGCAATAATGTTGGTGGCAGCCCCTGTAGAACTGTTCTCCACTATATCCATGACAGGTTTTTTACCCAATGAAGTGTAATATGCTGTAACAAAAGAAATTAAGGCACCTACCGCCAGTCCAATACAGGCTGCATAAAATACGTTAATGGAAGGAATGTCTTTAATACCCTCGCCAAAGAAATTCATCTGAAGGGTGGCTGGAAGCATCCAGTCTATTAAAAACCAAGAGGCTACTAAGGTCAGTGCAATGGCTACCCAGTTACCCGTGTCTAATGCGCGTTGCACTTGAGATTCTTTAGCATCGTTTGAGGAAATTCTCACTAAGAAAGTTCCTACTATAGAGGCTAAAATCCCTACACCTGCTATCACAATAGGCAATAAAATAGGGCCCATATTGTTAAATACATCTGTGAATGATCCTCCAGCAGACATGTCTTTAATTAAGTAATTACCCAATACCATTGCGGCCAATACGGTTGCTACATAAGAGCCAAAAAGGTCTGCCCCCATTCCGGCAACGTCGCCTACATTGTCTCCTACGTTGTCTGCAATAGTGGCTGGGTTTCTTGGGTCGTCTTCAGGAATCCCTGCTTCTACTTTTCCTACTAAATCTGCGCCTACGTCTGCCGCTTTGGTATAAATACCCCCACCCACACGAGCGAAAAGTGCAATAGATTCTGCTCCTAAGGAGAATCCGGCGAGCGTTTCTAGTACTACGGTCATATTCTCGTAAAAGCTTCCATCTGCACCCATAAATTGGCCTAAGAAAAATAAGAACAATAAACTGAGTCCTAAAACCGCTAAACTAGCCACCCCTAAACCCATTACGGTACCACCACTAAAAGATACTTTTAATGCTTGTGGTAAGCTGGTCTTGGCTGCTTCTGCTGTTCTTGCGTTGGAATCTGTGGCAATTCTCATCCCTATATTTCCCGCTAAAGCAGATAGAATGGCCCCAAAAATAAAAGCGGGCACAATCATCCAACTGGTGGTTTCTACCACCAATGATATTCCGTATAATGCCACAGAGGCAATAACCACAAAAATGGCTAAAAGCCTGTATTCTGCTCCTAAAAAGGCGAGCGCTCCTTCCTTGATGGCTTTAGAAATGCCTTGCATTTTTTCATCGCCAGCGGGCTGTTTTTTAACCCATGCCATTTTAACAAACATGAATAATAATCCTAAAACAGCTAAGGCTATAGGAAGAAAAATAATATTAGATTCCATAAATAAGTAATTGAGTTTAAGTTTAGTTTATGTTATAAGCCCCCTAATGTAGCAAAATATGCGTTAAAAAAAAAGGCGCCCCTGCGGGGCGCCTTTTTGATTTTTTTTTGCTCAGTCTACTTAATAGTTACCTCAGCTAATGGAACGTCTGAATCTTTAAAACGATTCAAGCACTTGGCCACAATTTCTTTGGCCTCGTGAACGTCTCCCCATCCGCCAACATCTACTTTTTTCTTTTCAAGGTCTTTGTACACCTTAAAGAAGTGCTCTATTTCTTTGATCAAATGTGGGTTTAAGTCAGACAAATCATTGGCTTTATTCCAATTTGGATCAGAAACCGGTACGCAAACTATTTTTTCATCTGGGCCTTTTTCATCTGCCATATGGAATACACCAATAGGTTTCACTTCCATGACACAGCCAGGAAAGGTAGGTTCTGTAACCAAGACCAAAACATCTAATGGATCTCCATCTAAAGCCAATGTTTCTGGTACAAATCCGTAATCTGCTGGATACATCATAGAAGAAAATATCATTCGGTCGTAACGAATTTTCTTTAACTTAAAGTCGTACTCGTATTTATTTCTACTTCCTTTAGGTATCTCAATTAAGACATCAAAAGAGGTTATATTTTTCTCGCTCATAATCTTTAATCTATTTATTTTTCAGGGGGCAAAAATACGTCCAATCCTTGGTTTATACTAACTACTTTGCTGTTTTTTTTGTCTTCAAATTCCTAGAGGCCAACTGCTGTTCTAAAGCAGCTTATAATGAAATTTTCATCGCCTATGTAATAGCGCTATTAGAAGAATGCAGGATCCATTTAAATTAATCCACGCCATAAAGGTGATAGATTATTTTTGTGCAATGAAGACCTCTTTGTAACCTCCAATAAAATTCTTAAAACCCAAAACCAAAAGGACGGTTTTAAATCCAATAAATGAAACGGAAAGTTGGGTGTAGGTCTGGTCAGACGCTACATAAAAGGAACCGTCGTCATTGGTTATGGTTCCAATGGTGCTCCCCGGAAAAAGTACATTGGCAAATGCGATAGGAAAGCCGTCTGTATCTTTTACGTTTCCGCTGACCTTAGTTTGGGCTTGTAGGACCATGCCTGTAAGCCACAAAAGAAATAGAATATATTTTTTCATAGTAGGTTTGAATGGGTTCATAAACACCAAACAATAAGTGGACAGACTGGGGAATCGAAGGCTAAAAAAGCCCTCCGTGAGGAGGGCTTGTAATTTATTATATCTTATGCTTTGGTATACATGACACGGTTTACCGCGTCTATCACATCTTGTGCACTAGGCAACCATTCTTCCAACAAGACGGGAGAATATGGTGCTGGCGTGTCTGCTGTGTTAATCTTCTGTACTGGAGCATCTAAGTAATCAAAGGCTTTGTCTTGAACCTGGAAGGCAATTTCAGAAGCAATACTTCCAAAAGGCCAAGCTTCTTCAAGAATAACCAATCTGTTGGTTTTTTTAACAGAGCTAATAATGGTGTCCATGTCTAAAGGACGGATGGTCCTTAAATCTATAATCTCTAAAGATATCCCTTGCCCAGACAGCGTGTCTGCAGCTTTTAGAGCCTCTTTTAAAATTTTACCAAATGAAACTACCGTGACATCTGATCCATTTCTAATCACATCTGCTACACCTAATGGGATGGTGTATTCTCCCTCAGGAACTTCTCCTTTATCTCCATACATTTGCTCAGATTCCATGAAAATAACAGGATCTGGATCTTGGATGGCTGCTTTTAATAAACCTTTAGCGTCTTTTGGATTAGAAGGCACCACTACTTTTAAACCAGGGGTGTTAGCAAACCAATTTTCAAAGGCTTGTGAGTGGGTTGCACCCAATTGACCCGCTGAGCCAGTAGGTCCTCTAAAGACTATAGGACAGTTAAACTGACCTCCAGACATTTGTCTGATCTTAGCCGCATTGTTAATAATTTGGTCAATCCCTACTAAGGCAAAGTTAAAAGTCATGAATTCTATGATAGGTTTGTTCCCATTCATAGCAGACCCTATACCAATTCCAGCAAATCCTAGTTCAGAAATAGGCGTATCTATCACCCTCTCTGGACCAAATTCATCTAGCATTCCTTTTGAAGCTTTGTAAGCACCATTGTATTCCGCTACTTCTTCTCCCATTAAATAAATAGAAGGGTCTTTTCTCATTTCTTCTGACATAGCTTCTGCTATGGCTTCTCTAAACTGTAATGTTTTCATAGGTATGTCTTAAAACGCACGCAAAAATAAGCAATAAATATCTTATTTGGGAATTCATAAAGATTAAAAAAACAATAAAATTTACTATGCATGCATAGTAAATTATAAATTATTCTTATCTTAGTGGTTCAGAATTTAAAGCATAATTTGAGATGAAGATACTCGTGTGTATAAGTAATGTCCCAGACACTACTTCTAAAATCAATTTTAAAGATAACAACACCGCTTTTGATACAGCTGGTGTTCAATTTGTCATTAATCCAAATGATGAATTTGGACTCA
>ENA-UPTJ01001738-UPTJ01001738.1-marine-metagenome-genome-assembly--contig:-NODE-1738-length-11154-cov-6.799531_pt1 | contig 11154 bp, 8 predicted proteins | sample MGYA00238168_ERZ767080 | MGnify/ENA primary metagenome ERZ767080 (study PRJEB28935, sample SAMN06266237) | marine metagenome | isolation source: Columbia River Estuary | place: USA:Columbia River Estuary... | reverse complement strand
TCGCGCCAAATGGCTCTACCTGAGGTGGGTGCCGATGGACAGCAGCGCCTTCAGTCGGCCAAAGTCGCCGTGATCGGCGCAGGCGGCCTCGGCGTTCCGGTGCTGCAATATTTGGCCGGTGCCGGGGTCGGTGAGCTCGTTATAGTGGACGGTGATCGCCTCGAAGCGTCGAACCTGCATCGACAAACCTGGTATGCCCTCACCGATTGTGGCGAGATGAAAGCCACCCTCGCAGCGCGGCGCGTGCACGCGTTGAACCCGACCGTCAAAGCGACCGCCCATACCGAGCGACTGACCAATACTTCCGCCGAAGCGCTACTGCAGGGCTGCGATCTCATCCTCGACTGCACGGACAACTTTGCCAGCAAGTTCTTGCTCAATGACCTTGCGCACCGACTCGCCAAACCGGTGATTCTCGCCAGCGTTCATCAGTAAGAAGGACAGCTGCAGTTCATCGACCCGGCGCACGGGACTAGCTGTCTTCGCTGCGTCTGGCCCGAAGCGACACGCGACGGACTGGTCGGTAACTGTGCCGAAGCAGGCGTGCTCGGGCCTGTGCCGGGCGTGCTCGGCAGCCTGCAGGCGCTCGAAGCACTCAAACATCTGCTCGCACTTCCGGGTCGCTTGCGCGATGAAGTCGTTTTGATCGACCTGCTGTCGCTCGCCGTGCGCCGCATCAAAGCCAAGCGTGCAGCCGAGTGTCAGTCCCGTTGCGAGCGCGCGCTAGCGCTCTCAGCGGCAGCGTCACCGGAATCGCTCGAGTATCCCGATATTGAGTCGGCGCTATCGGATCAGCTTGTCATCATCGACATTCGTGATCCCGACGAAATCCGTCGCGAGCCGCTACCGATCGCACCCGTGTCGATGGCCAAATCGCTTGCCATTCCGATGCAGGAGATTTTGAGCGGCCGCAATTTGCCGAACGACGGACGTTATCTGTTGATCTGCAGTCGCGGCAAACGCAGTCTCGCGACTTGTCTCACCTTGCGCGAACGCGGCATGAATGATGTGTATTCACTGCGCGGCGGCGCGCAAGGCCTAGGTGACGCTTAGGGCCGAAGCTGACCAGAGCCTCGCACGACGTATTTATAGCTCGTTAACTGCTCCACACCCACGGGGCCTCGAGCATGAAAACGATCGGTGGAAATGCCGATCTCTGCGCCCATCCCGAACTCGCCACCATCGGCGAACTGCGTCGAGGCGTTGTGAAGAACGATCGCACTATCGACGCCCGTCAAAAACCGTTCGGCCGTTTTCGAATTCGCAGTGATGATCGATTCGGTATGCGACGAACCGTAACGAGCGATGTGCGCCATCGCCGCATCGACACCGTCGACCACTCGCACTGCGATGATGGCGTCGAGATATTCGGTATACCAATCCTGCTCCGTGGCTGCTCGCACACGCGGATCTACTCCCTGCACTTGCTCGTCACCGCGCACTTCGCAGCCGGCATCGAGCAGCGCTGTCACAAGCGGCACAAGGTGGGACTCGACTGCCGCCGAATCGACCAACAGGGTTTCAGCCGAACCGCAAACACCGGTACGGCGCAGCTTGGCGTTCAAAGTAATCGCGATGGCCATCGGCAGATCGGCGTCCCGATCGACGTACACGTGACAAATGCCATCGAGGTGGCCGATGACGGGCACCCGCGCCTCCTGCTGGACTCGCGCCACTAAGCTCTTGCCGCCGCGCGGTACGATGACATCGATGTAATCGGTCATCTCCGACAGCAGATACCCTACGGCCGCACGATCCGTGGTCGGCACGAGCTGAATCGCAGCCTCCGGTAACTGGGCTGCCTTCAAACCGGCCACCAAGGCCACATGAATCGCAGCGCTCGAGTGTGCGCTCTCAGAGCCACCTCGCAAGATCACGGCATTGCCTGACTTCAAACACAAAGCACCCGCATCGGCGGTCACATTGGGCCTGCTCTCGTAGATGATGCCAATGACACCGAGCGGCACGGCAACACGCGAGATCCGCAAACCATTAGGCCGATCCCACTCGGCCAGCACTCGACCGACCGGGTCTGGTAGACGCGCGATGTCTTCAAGCCCTCGGGCCATCGACTCGACTCGTGCGCCGTCGAGCCGCAGTCGATCGAGCATCGCCGCACTGAGGTTCTTCTGCTCGGCGGCCTGCATGTCGATGGCATTCGCCGCCAGTATCCGTTCGACGTTGCCACGCAACGCAGCCGCTGCAGCCAGCAGAGCCGAATCCTTCTGCTCGCGCGTTGCCGCAGCGAGCACAGGCTGAACCGCCAGCGCGGCCTCACCCAGACTCTTCATCACCGATGGGAGCGACACTGGTGTCAACGCGGGAGGGGTCGTCGTTTCGCTCATGGCATTACCAGATCATCGCGGTGGATCAATTCGTCGCGGCCGGTGAAACCCAGGATCGCGGGAATATCGGCACTGCGTCGACCGATGATGCGTGCCGCATCGGTATCGGAATAGGCCACGATACCGCGCGCCACTTCACGACCGTCGCTGTTTTGCACACTCACCGTATCGCCTCGCTCGAAACGACCGCGCAGCGCCGTCACGCCAGCGGGGAGCAAACTCTTGCCCGAGCGCAAGGCGCGCTCGGCACCCGAGTCGATCACCAAGGCACCGACCGGTTTCAAAGCGCCGGCGATCCACTGCTTGCGCGCAGCGACCGGTGTCGCAGAAGGCCGAAACCAAGTGCAGCGAGCACCCTGTTCGATACGACGCACCGGATGTCGGGGCGCACCGGCCGCAATACAAAAATGCGCACCGGCTGCCACGGCGATCTTCGCTGCGAGAATCTTGGTGGTCATACCACCACTGCCGACCTCCGACGCAGATCCGCCCGCCATCGACTCGATCGCCGGCGTGATCTCGCGCACCAAGGGAATGAACTGCGCAGCAGGATCGCGATTCGGGTCTGCGGTATAGAGGCCATCGATATCGGATAACAACAAGACGCAATCGGCACTGATCATCTGTGCGACACGCGCTGCGAGTCGATCATTGTCGCCATAGCGAATTTCGGCAGTGGCAACCGTGTCGTTCTCGTTGATGACCGGCACCGCACCCCGCTCTAGCAACGCGTTGAGCGTTGCTCGGGCGTTGAGGTAGCGACGACGTTGCTCGCTGTCCTCCAAAGTCAGGAGAATCTGCGCTACCGGCAGATCCGATTGCTCGAGTAGCTCTTTATAAGCATGCGCAAGGCGAATCTGCCCAACGGCAGCGGCGGCCTGGCTCTCCTCGAGTCGCAGGGGACCCTTCGGGAGCCCGAGATGCCGACGCCCGAGGGCAATGGCTCCCGAGGACACGAGGACCACCTCTTTGCCCTGTTTGCGTAAACGCACCACATCCGCCACGAGCGTCTCAAGCCAAGCGCGATTGAGACGCCCGGTTGCCGAATCGACGAGCAATGCCGAACCGACCTTGATGACCACACGGCGAGCGCGCGTCAAGGGCGAAGTGGACGGTGCGTTTTGGGAACGAACGGCCATGAAGGGCTCCTGATCGCGTGGCACTATAGTTGAGAGTCGAAGTAAAATCCGCAACCTAGATCCACTTCCTCCGCGCCGAGGTGATTTCCGTGAGCAGAGACAACGAACCCGTCAAGGGCCAGTGGTACGAGAATGTCGAAGAGGAAGAGACCTTTCGTGTCCTGTCCGTCGATGAAGATGCCGAGATCGTCGAGATCGAATATCTCGACGGCGAGATCGAGGAACTCGATCTCGAAGAGTGGCATGAGCTCGACCTCGAACTGACCCAAGAGCCGGAAGGCTGGTCGGATGAAGACGAGGACGAAGACTGGGACGAAGAGGACGAGGAAGAAGAAGACGACGACGAGGATGACGATTGGGACGAGGACGAAGACGAGGATGAAGACTGGGAAGACGACGACGGTCGTGAACGGTAATCCTCGTTCGTGAGTGACGGCCTCGACAGCTGGTACCACGAAAAAGAGTCTGCTTGGCTCTATCGGCGGGTTGCGGACCGCGAGTCCGACCCGCTGAAGAGCCAGCTGTTCCGCAAACTCGGCGAGGCTGCCGAGGACCAAGCGCGCAAATGGGAATCCCTACAACCGCAGCGCGAGTTCGAATTCCGTCCGTCAGTACGCGCGCGCGTCGTGGCAGGCCTCGTCGATCAGATCGGTCCGCGTGCTGCGCGCAACGTGCTAGCCGCCATGAAGTTGCGCGGCTTGTCGATCTACACATCGACAACCGCACCAGGTCACGTGATGCCGACCTCCGTCTCCCAAGTGGGCGAGCGGCATCGCGGTGGTGTCTCGGGGGGTAACCTGCGCGCGACCGTCTTTGGAATTAACGACGGCTTGGTCTCCAATGCGGCACTCGTCATGGGTGTAGCAGGCTCGGGCGCTGCACCCTCGATCGTCTTGATGACCGGTACGGCCGGTTTGCTCGCGGGCGCTTTGTCGATGGCCGCAGGCGAATATGTCTCTGTTCGATCGCAACGCGACATGTACGAGTATCAAATCGCGCTCGAGAGGGAAGAACTCGCGGAGTATCCTGAAGAAGAAGCCGAAGAGCTCGCGTTGATCTACGAGGCGCGCGGCATGGATCTCGAGCAAGCACGCATTTTTGCTCGCTCGCTACTCGGTAATCCCGATCATGCGCTCGATGTGTTGGCCCGCGAAGAATTAGGTCTCAACCCGGATGATCTCGGCTCACCTCTCGGCGCCGCATCGTCTTCATTTCTCGCCTTCGCCTTGGGCGCTGTGCTCCCCCTGCTGCCCTTTCTCATCGGCTTACCGGCACACTCGGTCATGGGCTGGACGATCGGCGTTACCGCCATTGCACTCGCGGCCGTCGGCATGCTGATCAGCCTCTTTACGGGGCGTAACGCATGGCTCGGTGCTGCGCGCATGGTGGCGATCGGCGGTGGCGCTGGCGTCATCGCTTGGTGGGTTGGCAGCTGGCTCGGAGTGGCGCTCGGCTGAATGACCGCGCTGCGGCGCGCGCTACCCCGCATCCTCAACCGGACGGCACCCCTGCACTAGCCTTCGGTTTGGGGGTCTTATGTCAGTCAACCGTCGCCAATTTCTTGCTCACTCGGCACTCGCAGGCGCTGCTCTCGCTTTGCAGCACGGCGATGCGCTCGCGGACGCCCTGACACGCCCCTACCGACGCATCGAAGACGTGTGGCGCAAGAAATGGACTTGGGATCGCGTCGCGCACGGCACGCACGGCACTAACTGCGCCGGCACCTGCGCGTTCAACGTCTACATCCGCAATGGCGTCGTCTGGCGCGAAGAGCAACAGGCCGAGTACGAACGTTCGGGTACGCCAGATGTGCCCGACTACGGTCCGCGCGGTTGTAACAAGGGCCTGCGCCACGCGCGTTACATGTACGGCAAACAGCGCGTGCTCTATCCGATGAAGCGTGTCGGTAAGCGCGGCGAAGGGAAATGGCAGCGCATCTCCTGGGATCAGGCTACGCGCGAAATCGCCGAGAAATTTATTGAAGTTGCCGTCAAACACGGACCCGACTCGATCACCTTGGGTAGCGGCACGCAGCTCGCGGTGAAGATGGCATCCTATTCCGCGCTCGCGCGCTTCTCGAATATCACGGGTGTGACCGTGCCCGAGTTCTACTCGGGTGTGGGCGATTTGCCGACCGGCTTCTACATGACGACCGGTCTCACCTATCTCGGTGACACCATGGCGGCCGTGTTCAAATCGAAATGCGTACTCGTGTGGATGGCTAATCCCGCCGTCACGCGTATTCCCGATGCGCATTTTTTCTGGGAAGCCAAATATAACGGCACCGAAGTCGTGACGATTTCGCCGGAGTTCACTCCAACGGCGATGCACTCGTCGAAGTGGCTGAACATCAAGCCCGGTACCGACACGGCCCTTGCGATGGCGATGGTAAACACCATCATCGAAGAGAAGCTGTACGACGCAGCCTATATTCGCGAGCAGACGGATCTACCTTTCCTCGTACGCGAAGACAACGGTGAGTTCCTGCGTGCCGAAGATCTGAACCTCGTCGATATGCTCGCCGTACGTGAAAACGTCTTCTATCTTTGGGATCAAAAAACTCGGCGCATAGTGCAAGCGCCGGGTACCGGCGCTGCCGAAGCGCCGGTTGGCCGTCGACGACGTAAGTTCGAGACGATCGCACTTGGCAACATTGAACCGGCACTCGAAGGCCGTTGGAACGTCGAGACGCGCACCGGCAAGGTGACCGTCACGACGGTGTTCGCGCTACTTAAAAAACGTGCAGCCGAACACAGCCCAGAGAAGATGTCAGCGGAAACCGGCCTCAATCCGAACGCGATGCGTACCGTAGCGCGCGAATTCGCCAAGGCCGGCAAGCGCGCCATGATCTACGCCGGGTTCTCCGCTTGCAAATGGCTGCACGGCGACATTCTGCAACGCGCGATGGTGCTGCTATGCGCCCTGACCGGCGCGACGGGCCACGAAGGTGGCGGTGTGCAGATGGCCAACGGACCCAAATCGCGCGGCATCACCTCTTTCGCGTTTGCGGGTGTCGGCGCGGCTTCACGTGTCGTCGCTTCGACGCTGTGGGACTACGACCACGGCAAGATGAAACAGCTCAACGAGAAGATCTACGGCAAGAAGCTCGCCGATGAGTTCGACTCGCACTATCAACATAGCCTCAAAGAAGACTGGTTCCCTCAGTACGGCAAGAACGGCTGGAAGATGGGCATCTTCGCCGGCGAGAATGGCGCCAACTGGCGTGCCTCGGGTAATCGCTGGCGTACAGAAGCCTTCGAAAAGCTCGAGATGATCGTGGCACTGGTGCCGGATGCCGGTATCACCATGCATCACGCGGATATCGTGCTACCAATCGCACACCACTACGAACGCGCCGATATCATGCTGCAGTCGCGCCACCCGTACGTGCAGGTACTCGATCAAGCGGTGAAGCCCTTAGGCGAAGCTGTCGACGACTTCGAAGCGCTGCGGCGGGTTTCGGCTGCGATCAGCGCCATCGCGCGCGAGAAAGGCACCCCCGCGATCAAAGACGACGTCGACGGCCGCACCTTCCGCCGCGATCTCAAGCGGACGCTTGAGCTCTACACGATGGATGGCGCCATTCGCGACTCGCGCGACATCGTGCAATTCATCATCAACGCGACACCGGGCATTCCGAAGATGAGCTTTGCGGAATTGGCCGCCAAAGGCATCGTGCGTGTGGATGAATCACGCGGCAGCACGGTCTGGAATTCGGATGAAAGCCCGTTCCATGCCGATATCGCTGAGTCGGTGCACGAAAAACGTCCATATGAAACGCTCACCGGTCGACAGCAGTTCTACATCGATCACGAGTGGTTTCTGAAGTTTGACGAGGCGCTGCCGGTCTATCACCCGCCGCTGAAGCAGAAGGGCTATCCGCTGCAGATGACGATGGGACATGCTCGTCACGGCATCCACAGCATGTGGCGCGACGACTCTTTCCTCGTATCGCTGCAACGCGGCGAACCGGATATCTATGTGAACCCGGACGATGCTGCCGCCCGCAAGGTGCGTGATGGTGATCTCATCGAGGTTTTCAATGACGGCGGCAGCTTCATCTGCATGGCGCACTTGTCAGCCGGCATCATGCCGGGAACGCTCTACATGTATCACGGCTGGGATCCGACCATGTTCCGCGGCCGACAAAACTTTGCGGCTGTGATCCCCACGGCCGGACTCGTCAAACCCACCTCCGTCGCTGGCGACTACGGCCATCTCGGCTATCGAGTGCTGGCTTATGCACCGAATCAGACCTACCGCGATTTCACCTGCGAATTCAAACTGCATTCACGTGGCAAAGTGACTGCGGCCAAAGTGCGTATCGCTTGAGCCATCGATGAACGCCGTGCCAGACACCGACGACTCACGCGATGCCAAGCTCTTCGCCTTGGCGCGCGCGGAAATGTACTCGGGACTCTCACGCCTGCTGGCCTCACCGGAGCAAGCGATCGCCAAAGCCTGGCTCGATCACGTAGCGATCGTTGAGCGTCTTTTGATCGCCGATGAAGCGTTGTCCACCGAAGACAGCCGAATCGCCGAGCTCTTCGCCCTCTCTCAAGCAGCGGATCTCGAGCACGGCGCCGAAGATGTCGCTGCCTTGGTTGGCGCGAGCTACGGAGCGCTATTCGAAGTGGGTGATCGCGGACCTCCCCTGGCAATCCGCGAAGAGTTGGCACCGGGCGCCAACGCAGCAGCCAAAGAAGAGGTGGCTCGCTTTTACGAACACTTCGGTTATCGCCTGGGCGACGATTACGCCTGGCGCCCCGATCACCTCTCCGTGCTGCTGGAATTCATGCATTTTCTGAGCTGGCACGAGTCGCAAAGCGGCGATGCCGCGCTGATTGCCGGACTGCGCTCCGCTCAACGGGATTTCTGCCAGCGACACCTCGCCTGGTGGGTGGGCGATCTTGCCAATAGTGTCGCCGCCCGCAGCGATGCGCATCCGTTGCTGCAAGCGAGCTTGCGGGCAACCAAAGATTTCATTGCAGTCGAACTGCAGAGCTTGGGGGATTGAACGCGATGGGCCGCCAGATATCGATGGTAATGGATCTGAACAAATGCATCGGCTGCCAAAGCTGCACCGTGGCATGCAAAACGCTGTGGACCAGCGGCGAAGGGATGGAGAACATCCTGTTCAACAACGTCGAAACCAAGCCTGGTCCGGGCTATCCGAAGAATTGGGAACAAGTGAACGGCGGGTTCCGCAACGGACAACTGCAGATGCCGGCCTTGATCGACTCGAAGGACTACGGCGGCGAGAAGCCGCTAAACTTCGACGAAGTATATTTCGAAGGTAAGTCCGATCGTCTGCAACAAAAAGGCGATATGGGCTACGGTGCGAACTGGGACGAGGATACGAGCTCAGGCACCTACCCCAACAACTACCACTTCTACTTACCTCGCTTGTGCAATCACTGCACCAATCCCGCGTGTCTCAAAGCCTGCCCCACCCAAGCTATCTACAAGCGCGAAGAAGACGGCATCGTCGTTCTCGATGAAGACAAATGCCAAGGCTTTCGCAAGTGCAATCAAGCCTGCCCCTACAAGAAGGTCTACTTCAACTTCGTCACGAAGAAATCGACCAAATGCATTTTCTGCTTCCCGCGCATCGAACAGGGCGTTGCACCGGCCTGCGCGCGTCAATGCCCCGGACGATTGCGCTTCGTCGGCTTTCTCGATGACGAGAATGGTCCCATTCACAAGCTCGTTTACCAATGGAAAGTGGCGCTGCCGCTGCATCCGGAATACGGCACCGAGCCGAACGTGTTCTACGTCCCGCCGATTCTCGCCGCTTCGTTCGACGAGAACGGCGACTTTACCGAGAACCCGCGTATTCCCATGTCGTATCTGCGCTACCTATTCGGTGACAAGGTCGATGACGCCTTGATTACCCTGCTCAATGAAATGGAGCGCCGCAAAGAGGGCAAGAAGTCCGAATTGATGGATCTGCTGATCGCTGCGGATTGGAAGCAGCTCTTCGGCATTCCGGTAGTGAAGTACGCCTGAGGATCGCATGTCCGCCGAGACACCCCCTGTAGCCCCCGCCGCTCCGCCCATTAGTCTCGGGCGGCGACGTCTCGTGCTGTCCGCCCTGTTGCTCGCGACCGTCCTCGCCAGTCTCGATTCGAGTTTCGTCCCGATCGCGTTCCCCGACATCATCGACAAACTCGATACGAGTACGAGCGTCGTCGTGTGGGTGGCGCTCGGCTATCTGATCTCGGCAACGGGCTTGATGCTGCTCTCGTCGCGCTTATCCGCCTTCTTGGGCTCCGATCGCGTCTTTCAACTCGGTGTGTTCATTTACTCGATGGCGATGATCGCCTGCACCTGGGCGCCAGATATCCAGACGCTCATCGCCTTACGAGTCATACAAGGCGCCGGCATGGCGCTCTTTCTACCCATCACCTTTTCTTTGGCTGCGGAACTCTATTCTCCCGCCGAGCGCACCAAGGCGCTCGGCATCATGCAAGCGGGCAACTCGGTCGGCTTCGTGCTTGGACCGATTTTCGCCGGCTGGCTGCTCGATGCCTACGACTGGCGCGCGCTGTTCGGTACGCGTATCCCGCTGGCGGTGCTCGCCATTGCGGGCTCATTCCTGATCACGGATGCGAAACATCGCGCGCGCGGCGCGGTGAAACAGGACTGGGATCTCGCGGGCGCGTTCTTACTGACGCTCGCGATCTTCGGCATGCTGTTTGGCCTCAACCGATTGCCTGTCGAGGATAATCATCGCGATCTGCTCGTCTGGGCGATCACCGCCGGCGGTTTCGCAGCACTCTATTTGTTCATTCGCCACGAAGGGCGGGCGAAATTACCCTTGATTGATCTCTCGTTGTTCCGCGAGAGTCGCGAGTTCAGCCGCGCCTGCATCGCCTTCACGGCCTACTTCGCAGCACTGCCGGTGCAACTGTTCGTACTGCCGTTGGTATTGATCAGCGCGATGGAATTCAGCGCCTGGGATACCGGCATGACGCTCGCGGTGATCGCGGTGTCGACGACGTTGATCAGCCCAGCAGCGGGCAAATTAGCCGCCCGATTCGGTGCCGGACGCCTTGCGGTGGGCGGCGCCGTGCTGACGGCGCTCGGTTACGTGGCGCTGCTACCGATCTCGGCAGATCACGGACAGCTCGCACTGATGCCTGCCATGCTGCTACTGGGCGTCGGCTCCGCCCTCTTCTTCGCACCCAACAACGCCTTGATGATGGGCAACGTGCCGCCTCGCGCACTCGTAACGGCAGCGGGCCTCATCGGCGTTCTGCGCCAATCAGGTTACGCAGCCGGTTTCGCGATGATCGCGAGCCTCGTCACGGCGATCCAAGACAATATCGAAGAGATCTGGACAGCTGCCAGCACGGCGCATCTCGATGCGGCAACGGCGGCGGGTCTCGCGGATCTCTTCGAAGGTGGCGGCATCTGGTCACCTGAGATCCTGCTCTTTGCGATGCGCGTTGGCGTACTCATCGCGGTTGCCATTCTCGCCATCTCGATCATCAACAGCTGGCCGAAGGCCAATCTCGGCCGGCGCACCGCCACGTTCGCGAGCGGCGGCATCGTCGCGGGGGTCGCAGGCGGTGTGATCGTGATCGCTTCAGCGAGCGGCATACCACTCTCCTTCGGGGGAGCGGCGGCCGAACCTGTCAAAGTCGTGGCTCCCGCCCCCTTCGGCT
>ENA-UPTJ01001737-UPTJ01001737.1-marine-metagenome-genome-assembly--contig:-NODE-1737-length-11157-cov-6.022969_pt1 | contig 11157 bp, 10 predicted proteins | sample MGYA00238168_ERZ767080 | MGnify/ENA primary metagenome ERZ767080 (study PRJEB28935, sample SAMN06266237) | marine metagenome | isolation source: Columbia River Estuary | place: USA:Columbia River... | reverse complement strand
TGGATTCGCACTAGACGCCAAAAGACCGGAGGTAGAGCCAATATTCCTTTGTTGAATGTCCCAATGGAAATCATTCGGAAGTATTGCAACCTGGAAGCTTTGAATCCAGAGGATACCGTAATTCCGATTCTGACCAATCAGAAGATCAATGCCTACTTGAAAGAACTGGCCGACCTGTGCGGAATCTCCAAAACCTTATCCTTCCACGTGGCACGGCACACATTTGCGACAACTGTTACCATGATGAATGGAGTGCCCATTGAGACGGTGAGCAAGATGCTTGGGCATAAAAACATCAACAGTACCCAGCACTATGCCCGAATAGTCGACCAGAAGGTTGGTGAGGACATGGAACTGCTCTCACGACGATTAGGAACCAGATTAGCACTAGCGAATTAAAACGAAGCCCCGGGATGACCGGGGCTTTTTTGTGAACACATACGAACAAAAATGAAATGGAAAAAGAATTTGTAATACGGTCATACAGTTATTGTGAGCTCGCGATGCTCTACTTTCCGAATAGTACTAAAAAAAGTGCCAGTGCGCAACTTGGGAGATGGATTTTACAGAATGAAAACCTTAAAAACAAATGGGTTGAAATGGGATTCAAGCCGAGAAAGAAAATTCTAAACCCAAACCAAGTCAAATTGATCGTTGAAGTATTTGGGGAACCTTAACGTTTTGCTGCTACAAGAAGTTGGCGATTTTTACCACAAATGTTCATACGAAGAACGAATGTTTGACTAACCACAAATCTGTCATACGAGGCACTGAACCGCCAATTTCTTGTAGGTGCTGTTAGGTGCTGGCGTTCTGTCCACCGTGCTTGTAAACCATTGTCTTTGTTGAGTTGTCGTGTCATTGAGTCTCGGCTGTGCGTTGCGATTTTTATTTTTGAAGCGTTGGAAATTTTTTAAAAACAATTTTTCTTTTGGGTCGGATTTGCAAGCTCTATTAAAAACTTTGGTCGTGTGCTGGGTTGTGCGGTTTTTAATTGTGCTTGCAAATTGCGTTGGGGTTAATAATTCAAAGTTAGTCCAATGCCAAAACCCATGTCGCTGTCGTAATGGGTTCTTACGCCCATATTTTTATTTACAATGTAACGAAAATCAACCATAAATTCTTTGTCTGTGTTTACCATAAAACCTGCTCGAAGTCGTTTGGTAATGGGTATATCTTCTCGCATTAACTGAAAGCGAATATTTCCGTCTTGATACACTTCTGCTTGTGCTATTATTAGCATTGGTAAAGTATAATTTACACCTAAACTTATTTGTGTTCTGTTGTCTTTAGTATTGGTTTGTCCAAAGAGATTTTTTTCAACTTCATTGTGTCCTAATTTCCTATAACGCCAGTCAAAACCAATAAATGGCATTAGCCACTGCATTTTTCCAATGTACCGTCCAAAGTGAGTTTCAGTTTCATAGCCATGTATGTCATGGTAACCTAAACGCCATTCTGAACCAATGCTCCAACGTGTATTTTGTAGCATAAACATACCATCGTTTCCGTTTGTAGCAAAGTCATTTTCTGCCATAAAATGAGGTTTTCTATCATCTGCAAAAAGTTTGCGTTGTGCTAATTTAGGATTTGGAATTAATGGATTGGGGGCCTGGTTTTCATAGGTAAAAACTCTTCCCATTCCGCTCATCATGTGATAAAGTATATGGCAATGAAAAAACCAATCGCCTTCTACATTTGCATTGAATTCTAATGTATCGGTTTCCATTGGCATAATGTCCACTATATTTTTTAATGGTGCATTTTCCCCTTGTCCGTTCAGCAAACGAAAGTCGTGTCCGTGCAAGTGCATTGGGTGTCGCATCATTGAGCCGTTGTAAATAACAATTCTTATATTTTCACCTTTCTTAATCAATATTTTATCGGTTTCAGAAACCACTTTATTATCCAAACTCCAAACATAGCGGTTCATATTTCCAGTAAGTTCAAAACGCAATTCTCTAACTGGTGCATCTTTGGGAAGTTCAGTTTTGGTTGGCGATTTAAGCATTGCGTAATTTAATGTAACAATATCAGCCAAAGCATTTGCATTGTAACGATTGGGGTCGTTAACACTTTGTTTTGGTTTGCTTTCGCCAGTAATTTCTGGATACATAACCACATTCATATCCATTTGATTGAGGCTCATACTCATCCCCATATCGTCAAGTTCGCCATTCATTTTCATCATATCGTTCATCATCTTCATTCCTTCAAAATATTTTAATCGTGGCTGTGGTGATTTTAGTTGTTTGATGCCATTACCAAAATAGTATGATGCAGATTTTGTGCGGTCTTCGGTTGTGGCTAAAAATTCATACGCTGTATTCTCTGCTGGAATAGTAATAATTACATCGTAGGTTTCAGATACGGCAATAATTAATCTATCTACTTCTACTGGTTCTACATCGTTTCCATCGTTAGCAACGACTGTAATTTTACCACCTGCATAAGTAAGCCAAAAGTAGGAGGATGCTCCACCATTAGAAATACGAAGTCGAACTTTGTCGCCTGCTTTCAATTGTTTTCCATCAAAGTTCTTAATTTCAGAAATTGGGTTGCCATTCATTAAAACTTTGTCATAGTAAACATCGCTTACATCCATTGCCAACATTCGTTTCCATTCGTTTTTAAGTTTAGTTTTAAAATGTCCTGCTTTTATGGCTTCTGCATAGCTTTGAGTTGCATTTTTTTTGATAGCGAACCAGTCAGTTGCGTTGTGCAACATTCGGTGTATGTTTTCGGGTTTGTAATCAGTCCACTCGCTTAAAACAATAGGAACGGTCGGCAAATCGTCAATTCCTTTTCGGAATGTTTTATCGTCTGGTTTTTTCAGCATTACAAAGTTGCCGTACATTCCTATTTGTTCTTGTAATCCTGAATGCGAATGATACCAATGCGTACCATTTTGTATAATTGGAAATTTGTAAATATGGGTAGTGTTTGGCTTAATTGGCATTTGGGTAAGATTAGGAACGCCATCTTCTTTATTGGGTAAAAACAGTCCGTGCCAATGCAAAGAAGTTTCTTCTTGTAGCAAATTATGAACATAAATTTCAGCCGTATCTCCTTCGGTAAAAGTTAGCGTAGGCATTGGAATTTGTCCATTTACTGCAATGGCTCGTTTTTCTTTTCCTGTGAAATTTACAATGGTGTCTTTTACAGAAAGGTCGTAACGAACTGTTTTTTGAGCATATAATATTTGAGTTGTTGATAGTAATAATGCTATCGGCAGCAGTTTTTTATAAATAGTTTTCTGAATATCCATTTTAATAGTTTCATTTGATTAAATCATTGTGATTATCATAAAGGCACTCATTGTAATCATTAAGGCATCTTCAATAATGGTAACGGTACTCATGGGCAAATTGAAAACAGCACCCAAACAAGCACATTGAATTTTCTTTTTGTTCAATACACTTTGTAAAACACCAATGATGCTGATACTCATTACAATTAAGGTAGTTAGGTTTGTAATAAACGGATTGAAATTAATGGTGTAAGCAATTGCCAAACCCAACTCAACAAAGGCATAAGCATAAGCCCAAATAGGAATTCGCCTTGCCAAGACATCATACATTAAATAACTTTCGGCAAAACCTTTTAGGTTGAGTAATTTGAAAAACGAAAACACCAAAAAGAAACCTGCCATAAAATGTTGCATCCATTGCATTGTATCAAAATGATGGTTGGTAAATTGTATTAAAACTGTTACCAAGGTTATGTAAAAAAATATGAGCAAAATTGGTTTATACGTTTCTAACCAACCCTTGGTTTGCTCGGCTATTTCGTTATGTTGCAGGGCTAAAATTTGATATTTTTCGGGTAATGATTTTTGCAATTCAGCCAAAGCAATGTGTTTATCCATTGTTATAGTGGCTGAATTTTCATTTTTTGAAACTTCCACGCTTATTACATTTTCAACCATCAACAACGATGATTTTACTTTTGCTTCGCAACTTGAACAGGTCATGCCTGTTACTTGATATTTGTGTGTCATTGATACAAATGTTTAAATAGAACGTGGTAGCCGTTTACGGCTACCACGTTCTAAATTTATTGTTTAAAAGCTATTCCATTGGGTTTTGAACCTACTGAAATTGTTTGAGAAACGGTATGCGTTGCAACATCAACTACCGAAACATTTCCTGCTCCTTGGTTGGTAACATATGCTTTTGTGCCATCGCTATTAAAAGCAATAGCGTGAGCATCAGCACCAGTTGTAATATTCCCTTGCAACGTCCAAACGCTGCCTACCAGAGTATAATAAACAACTTTTCCATTCGTAGCATCAGAAACCCAAAGTTCTCCACTTGCAGTATGATAAGCTACATACCCGGGTTTAAAACCCAAATTTATAGTGCTTGTTACACTCATTCCTGAAACCGAAATTTCAGAAACGGTTTGGCTCATTTCATTATCCACATACATTTTGCCATTGCTTGCACTCCAAGCACCCACAGGGTCAGTACCAACGGTAAGTGTGGTATGTATCATTTTTGTACTTGCGTCAATTAAAGTAACTGTTCCGTCCATTGTGTTACAAGCAAATGCCATTGTACCATCGTTGGAGAAGGTAACTTCTGAAAGACCTTTGCCCACGTTAATGGTGTTTTGAAGTGTCCAGTCAGAAGTTTTATAAACCAAAACTTGACTTTGAATAGTGTCCATTTGCCCTAACCAAAGTTCAGTTCCTGCACTATTAAAAATGGCATTGTGTGGTAATTTTGACAACGAAATTTCTTTGTCTATCATTCCTGTTACAGCATCAATAATCTGAACTTTCAAACCAGCCGTTGCACCACCATGACCTGCGTGTCCGCCACTAAGGTCGGTTGCAGTTATAGCCACAGCCAACTTGGTTTTTGCGGGGTTTATGTAAATGTGATGCGGAAATGTAGCACCATTTAAACTGATAGTTTCAGAAACAGTATTGTCAGAAAGTTTAATTACTGAGATATTGTTTGATGAGCCATTTACAATATACGATGCAGGATAATTGATATTCAACATTGTATGTTCGGCAGGGTGCATTTCATCCATATCATGTTTTTTACATGATGAAATTGTGAAAGCAAAAATTGTTGTAGCAACTATGGCTACTGTTGAAATTACATTTTTCATTTTTTTGAATTTTAATTTTTGAAAATTATTTAATTGTTTCTACTGTTTTTCCGCAAGTGAGCATTTGAGAACCGTAGTAAGGGTTTTTAATAGTATTTTCTTTGCTCAACCAATTTGCTCCTTTGCCATCATTGTACATGGGGCAGTTTTGATAGTAAACAGGACTTTCTTGTTTAGAAACTTTAATTAAAGCATACACATTTTTAGAAAGCGAAGTAAAATGGTCTCTTTGGTGTCCTGCATCTTTTGTTTCTTCGATGTGTCCAGCATCAAAAGCCAAATCTTTCATTACTTTCATCCACTCCATGTGTTCTTCCGTTGAAAGCTTATCCATCTTCACTGCATTGATATTTGAAAGCAAATCTTTTGCTATTGCAGAAGCTACCATTCCATCAGATTTGACCAAAGCATCTTTCAATAAAAAGTAGTTATCAAAAATCGCTTTGAGTTGATTTACTTCTTGATTTGTTTCTGTTTTTACTTCCGTTGTACCACCATGATTGTGTGCAGAGTGGTCTTCTGTAACTTCCTTTTGAACAACTGCCGTTTTGTTAACTCTTTCGTACTGGCAACATCCGTGAAGTTTACTGTAAACATCATCAGGGGCAAGAAATTTATCGCTGTCATAACCTGCCAATGCAATACGTTTCAAGATTTCGTCTTGATTTGTTTTGGTGCTGTCGTAAGTTATGATTGCCATTTTTGAGTCTTTGTCCCAATCCACTTTGGCAATTTTCTTTACATTTCCCGCTGTTTCAATTGTGCTTTCACACATTCCGCAGTTTCCGTAAATCTTTACGGTTTCAGTTTTAGCATTTTTTACTTGGGCTTCACAACTCGTAAGCGAAGCAGATGCAATGCAAAGCATCATTGATATTTTATTGAACGTTGTCATTTTACTTGAATTTAATTTTGAAAAACTTTGAAAACAGAAATAGCCGAGCCACTATTATAGTGTCGGCAAACTTTTTAGTTGTCAAAAATCAAATACGAAATACCTGATTGAGAATGTAAAGCGGTTGCTTTACATAGTTTGGAGGATGGTGGAAATAATCTGTTGAAACTAATACTGGAAAAAAAGTATAGCTAAACTCAAAGGATTGAGGTAGGGCTATGTTAAAATTTAATGGATTTGTAAAGGTTAAAACACTTTCTTGCGTTTTTGCTTGGTTGTCATCAACTTCAAAAGAAAAATTTTTGTCTTCACAACAATTTTTCTTCATCTTCTTGCTACCACAAGCACATTTATCCTTAGTAACAGTGCCGAAAGAAATAGTCGAAATTTCACCGCCACAATAATGAACAGTTACATTGATACCAAAGGTTGGTATCAAATATAAAAGAAGCAATATTGTAACTACGAATTTTTTCATTAATTGGATAACGCAAAGTTAAGTAAAATATTGTGCAGGGTCAGTTTTATTTCTGTCAAAGTCGTCTTATGGGCGTTGGCAAAAAATGGCTCTTTTGGTTTTGCGAAGGTTCGGCTTGTGTGTCGGGCAAAACCAAATGTGCCATTTGTGCGACTGGCTAAAATTGTTTTTAAAAAATGCGGGGCGGAAAAAAAATAAAAAACATTGGGTTGGCTAAGGTGTCGGCTTGGTTGCCGTTTCTTTTCAGTAAGTTCTGTTTGTCGTTGGTTCTCTGTCAAAATGGTTTACTTTTTTCGTTTTGTTTTCTGGCTGTCGATGGTTGTTGGGTCGTCCGCTACGCTTGCACCTAACGGTTTGCGGCTTGGCGAAGGTGGCGATTTTCACCACAAATGTTCATACGAAGCACTCACTTCAAATTTACGAAAAACTGTCATACGAAGCACTGAACCGCCACTTTTGCCAAACCGCTGTTATCAGCTGCCCTTCTGTCTGCCCGAGGTATTGTCGGTTGGGTTTTGCAGGGTCTGTCTGTTGCGAACGAGTGCGGTTGCTTGCACTCTCTTTTACTTTTGCAGCTTTGGCTTGTGTGGGGTGGCAAAAGCAAATGTAAGTGCAAATGTGTGGGCTTTGTAGGCACTGTCGTTACGATTGCAGGTTTCACTTTCCGCTTACAATTTTACTTTCAAATTTCATTAAATTCAAACTTGTCAAAATTACTATCAGTGTGACTCCAACGTCTGCGGCTATGGCGAAAACCAAATTGCTGAAACCGATAAATGCAAGTGTTATGAAGATAAGTTTTACGGCTATTGCGCCAATGGTGTTGAATTTTATTCTGCGTAAAGTTTTTTGACTTAATCGAATTAAAAACGGAATGAGTGAAAGTTTGTCGTTCATCAATGCAATGTTTGCAGTTTCAATGGCGGTGTCGCTTCCTGCTGCTCCCATTGCTATGCCTACGGTGGATTGTGCTAATGCTGGTGCATCGTTTATGCCGTCACCTACCATTGCCACTTTGCCGTATTGCTGCAAAAGTTCCTTTATTTTTTCGGCTTTGTTTTCGGGTAACATATTCCCGAATATTTTTTCTATGCCTACTTGATGTGCTACATAGTTTGCTGCTTTTTCGCTGTCGCCTGTGAGCATTACGGGTTCAATGTTGAGTGCTTCCAACTCTTTTAATGCTGCTTCACTGTCGGGTTTTATTTCGTCCATCAAACCTATAATTCCTGCAACTCCATTTCCGAAACTAACTACTACACTTGTTTTGCCTTGCGATGAAAGTTGCTCTACAATTTTTACGGCTTCGTTGTCTATGGTTTGCGTTTCTTGAATAAAATCTAATTTGCCTACATAAATTGTTTCATCCTCACAAACTAAACATTTTGCTGTTGCCCCTTTTCCCATAATGCTTTTGAAACCTTCGGTTTTGTGTGGTTCAAATCCTTCTTTCTTACTTGCATCCACTATGGCTTGTGCCAAAGGGTGTTCGCTGAAAATTTCTGCTCCTGCTGTGCAAGCCAATAGTTTTTCACGGCTTGTTCCATTCAATGGGAAAATATCTGAAACAATCGGGTTACCAAAAGTGATTGTGCGTGTTTTGTCTAATGCAATTGCTTTTATTGATGCCAATGCCTCAATGTATTTTCCACCTTTTACCAATGCCCCTTTTGCCGAAGCGTTTCCGATGGCTGCATAGATTGCAACTGGTGTAGATATAACTAATGCACAAGGACAAGCTATAACCAAAAGTGTAATGGCTTGCTGTAACCAATGGTTAAAATCTAAATTCAAAACGAAAACTGGAACAACAAACAGTAAAATGGAAAGTGCAAGCATTACAGGCGTGTAATACTTAGCGAATTGCTGAATAAATTTTTGTGTTTCACTTTTGTTTGCCGTTGCTTCAAAAGTGAGGCGAATGATTTTAGAGAATGTTGTATCAACAGAGAGTTTTGTTGTTTCCATTTCTACGAATCCATTTTTGTTGAGTGTTCCAGCAAACACATTATCGCCTTGTCGTTTGTCTTTTGCAATTGGTTCGCCTGTGATGGCTGCTTCATCTACCATCGTTTCACCCGAAATAATTTTACCATCAAGCGGTATCATTTCGCCTGCTTTAATTTGAATGATTGAACCAATCGCAATTTTATCAATGGGAACATTTTGGTTTTGCGATTTTACAAAAGCAGTTTTAGGTGCTTTGCTTACTAATTCATCTAATGCTGATTTTGAATTTTCTATCCCAATATCTTCCAACCGTTCGCCCAATACATATAACACAATCAACACAGCGGCTTCGGGAAATTCCTTTAAGTAGAATGCACCAATTACTGATATAAGCATTAGCAAATTGATATTGCTGAACTGAACCTTGAAAAGAGCTTTTACCCCGATCCACAAAACGTTATAGCCAATTCCCAGAATGAAAGCAGCGAATACAAAAGGTGCGTACGGCATTGGTATTTGTATGCCGATGATAGATAAGACCTCTAAGACAACCACTATTGTGATTGCCAAAAGAAGAAAGAGAAATTTTTTATCGTTTAATGGTAGTTTCATTATTAGAATTATTTTGTATCACGAATAATAAATCTTCGGGTATTTCCATTAATTGCAGTGGCGGAACATTTGCTCCGCCTGTATTTCCAACGGGAATATTCCCAACAAAAGATTTTACTCCACCTACTAAAAGGCGTGGAATTTGTCCGAGTATTTCCTTTGTATTTTTGGTTCGGATACCGAATAACAGCATTTTCCAATGGACAAAGGAATGTGCAAATGGATAGGGCTGTCCAAGTATGTGTGCCCTTTCCAAGTGTTGCCAGCTTTGCTGCAATTGCCCTTTGCAAAAGGTATTTTCAGCTTCGGTTAGTTCTTTTTGATAAAATGGTTTTAGAGCCGTAGGCATTGAAGTGTTGAATTTCATAGTTTTAATTTTTAATGTCCATGTGCTTCACCTTTGTTGTTCATTTTAGCCAATATAAAAAAAGCTCCGTTCACCACTACTTTACTGTTTGCAGGGATTTCTTTTAGCAATGTAATTTCGCTGTAACCTACATCGGTAGTGCCTTTGCGAACAGGTATTTTTTCAAAGGTTGTTCCTTCTTCTTTGTGTTCTGGTTCTTCTTTTTCGCTATGCTCGTGTCCGTGTTGCTCGTGTTTGTGTTCTGCTGTTTCGGTTTCGCTGTGGTGTTCTTCTTCCTTGTGAGCATCGGTAACAATAAAAATATAGTCTTGCCCTTCGTGGTTTACAATGGCATTTGTTGGCACTGCATCAACAGTAGCGTTTTCTAAACTTACCAATGCGGTGATACTCATTCCGTCAATCAGTCCTTGCTTGTTACCTTTTACCATTGCGTGAACGGCAACGGCTTTGGTGTTGGGTTCAAATGTGTTGCTGATGGCGTAAACATCGGCATCGTATTCTTTACCCGGATTGTTGGTAAGGGTAAAATGTATGGTTTGTCCGACTTTTAGTTTTTGTAAATCTTTTTCATACACATACAAATCCAAATGCAGTTGGCTGTTGTCCACTATTTCGGCTATGGGATTATTGGCATCTACATAGCTGCCAATGTTTACCATTACATTGCTGATACTGCCGTTTATGGGGCTTGTAATGTTTACAACGGCTTGGATATTTTCGTTTGTGAGTGAAGTGGTGTTAATACCAATTAACTCTAATTGTTTTTGCAAACTTGCTTTTCGTGCTTTTAAGGTTTTTAGTTCTGCATCGGCTGACTGTAAGTTTTTCAACGCACCTGCGTTGCCTTGTTGCAATTCTTTTTGACGGGTAAATTCTAATTGTGCCAACTCTGCTTTTGAAGAAATGCTTAAAAATTCTTCCTGCATTGTGATAAAAGAATTGTTTGAAATGGTTGCAATAACTTGTCCTTTGCTTACTGTATTCCCCGTTTGCACCAGAATAGATTTGATAACTCCGCCCAATGATGCTGTGGCGTTTGCTCTGTTTTGGTTAGGCACTTTTAAAATACCGTTGGCTTTGAGAGAAGCGGTGAGTTGCTTTTTTTCAATGCTACTCAACTCTATTTTTATAGATTTCATTTGTTCCGCTGTAAGCATTGCCGTGTTGGAGTTTTCGTGTTCCTCGTGAAGCTCGGTTTCTTCACCGTGCGTTTCTTTTTTGCTGTTGCAGGATGCAAATACTATTGATGTTGCAATCGCTGCTATGAAGATTATATTTTTCATCGTTGTGAATTTTATTTGTTAGTTAAGAAATTGATATTGATAATGGATTGGTTGATTTGATTAACCGATTGCAGATAACTCAACTGCACATCGGTAGCGGTTTGCAGGGCTTGTAAATATTCAATGTAACCAATGTCGCCACTTTTGAAACCAACTTTTGCGGTGCTGATAATTATATCGGCATTGGGTAAAGCAGTGGTTTTGTAATAATTGTATTGCGACAAATTTTGGTTGTATTGCTGAAAAGCATTTTGCAACTTGTTTTGTAAAAGTAGTTTTCCGTTTTCGGCTTCTTTTTGCAATGCCTGCTGTTTATAGTCAAGCGATTTTATTTTTGAGGCGTTGCTGAAAAAAGTAATTGGAATGCTGATACCGACATTGAAGCCTTGAAAGCGTTTGCTACCGTCAAAATTTACATCTGCTCCGTTGATAGTTTGAACACCGATTA
>ENA-UPTJ01001736-UPTJ01001736.1-marine-metagenome-genome-assembly--contig:-NODE-1736-length-11172-cov-5.663578_pt1 | contig 11172 bp, 9 predicted proteins | sample MGYA00238168_ERZ767080 | MGnify/ENA primary metagenome ERZ767080 (study PRJEB28935, sample SAMN06266237) | marine metagenome | isolation source: Columbia River Estuary | place: USA:Columbia River Estuary... | reverse complement strand
GCACATTGAAGTAATCGTTCGTCAGATGATGCAGAAAATGGAAGTGGTTGATCCAGGTGATACCCGTTTCTTGGAAGCAGAAGCCGTTGATAAATGGACTTTGCAAAAAGAAAACGACTGGATTTACGACAAGAAATTTGTAACTGATGCTGGTGAAAGTGATGTTATGCATGCTGGACAGATTGTTAGTTTGAAAGAACTACGTCAAGAAAACAGTGCATTGCGCCGTCAAGATAAGCGTTTGGTTGAATTCCGTGATGCGGTTCCTGCTACTGCTACTCCTATATTGCAAGGTATTACCAAAGCATCTTTGGGTACTCAAAGCTTTATGAGTGCAGCATCGTTCCAGGAAACCACCAAGGTGTTGAACGAAGCAGCAATATCTGGTAAAGTAGATGAATTGAAAGGTCTTAAAGAAAACGTAATCGTTGGACATTTGATTCCTGCTGGAACCGGTATGAGAGCTATTCAAAACGTTGTAACTGGATCTCGTGAAGAATATGATCGTTTGATGGCCTCTAAAATGGCTGTTGCAGACGAAGATTAATCTTTTATCTCAAATATTGAAAAAGGCCACCTATAAGGTGGCCTTTTTTTATGGGGACAAAAATCTGTTTAAGTACTAAAAATTGACTCAGAAGATCTAGAAACTAATTGTGAGAAATTTGGGTTTCATAAAGTTGTCTGTAATGTCCATTTTGAGCAAGTAGTTCTGTGGGAGTTCCTTTTTCAATAATTGATCCAGTATCTATAACCATAATTTCATTGCAATGCCTAATTGTACTTAGTCTGTGGGCGATAACCACCGCAGTTCTATTTTTCAACAATAATTCGATGGCCTTTTGTATCAATGATTCAGATTGAGAATCTATTGAACTTGTTGCTTCATCCAAAATTATTATATCGGGATCTACAGCAAGTGCTCTTATGAATGAAATGAGTTGGCGTTGACCTTGCGATAAAGATAGCCCTCTTTCCATTACATTGAAATCGAGCCCACCGGGTAAGTTATTGATAAACTCCCATGCGCCAATTTCTTGAGCGATTGATTGGAATTTTTCTCTATTGAGTGAATCTTCTTTGAGATTTAAATTTGATTCTATTGAGCCGCTGAATAAAAATACATCTTGGAGTACAAAAGCAATTCTCTTTCTCAGAGAAGGTAGATGATAATCCTTTACTTCAATTCCGTCAATGGAGATTTTGCCTTTTTCATGTTGATAGTTTTGAGTAATAAGGTTCGCTATTGATGTTTTTCCAGAACCAGTGGTACCTATTATTGCTAGAGATTTACCGGGTTCAATATTGAAAGTAATATCTTTTAACGTCCATTGTTCATCAGCAGAATTGTATCTGAACCAAACATTATTGAATTCAATTTTTCCTGAAAGTTTTTCTGGGCGGATATTTCCATAAGTTTCTTGGTTGTCTTTTGCATCCAATAAGTTAAAAATCCTTTCAGCGGCAACGATACCCATTTGAATATTATTGAAGCGGTCTGCAATTGCTCTAACGGGTCTGAAAAATAAATTAATAAACATGATGAAAGCAGTAATTTCACCCAATTGAAGGTTTTTCTGAAACAATTGAATACTGCCATAAGAAACTATGATTGCAAATGAAAAAGCCACCAGTACTTCTACAATTGGAAAAAATACAGAATAGTAAAATATGCTTTTAAAGTTTGCATCACGGTGTTTTTCATTGATCTTTTGAAATTTTGAATATTCATTCTTCTGTTGATTGAAAAGTTGAATCACGCTCATACCGGTAATTCTTTCTTGAAGAAAAGCATTTAAGGCAGCTACTTGATTTCTAACCTCTTGAAAAGTATCTCGAGTGCCTTTTCGGAAATAATTACCAGCCCAAATAAGCAGAGGTATAACGGTCAAGGTAAGAAGTGTCAATTTCCAGTTAATGAAAAACATACAAATTAATATTGCTACAATTTGAATAAGGTCACCCAATATGGTAATGATGCCTGAAGAAAATAGATCGGTGATTGTTTGAACGTCTGTAATTGATCGTGTAACGGCCGTTCCAACTGGTGTTTTATCAAAAAATGAAAGTTTGAGGTGCGTTAAATGATCATAAATGTATTGCCTTAGCTTGAGAATGATTGATTGAGCTATTTTTTCAGATAAATAGGAGTTTAAAAAAGCAATAACTGTTTGAGCAATTAACCATAACAATAGAATGGAGGCCCAAAATTCTAATTGTTGAAATCGGCGAGCCATAATAACATGATCAATTATGTATTGATATAAGTTTGGTTGTAAGGCTGTCAATAAACTTTGTACTATTGTAAAAACAACAGCAATAGTGATTGCCGTTTTTTGAAAGTCGGCAATTTTAAGGAGTCTGACAAACAGTTGCCATTGGTTTGCTTTTGTGGTGGTTGTCATTATTCAATAAAGAAGTTGCAAAGGTCGGTTTTGTCTTGTGTATCATTGATTTTGTGTAAAACTTTTATTCACCATTTATGCATTAACCCTCGTTTTCATGGTTTAATATTGCACTATGGCAAGACATATTGCTATTGCAGGAAATATTGGAGCAGGGAAGACAACCCTAACAAATCTTTTAGCCAAACATTACGATTGGGAGGTGCATCTTGAAGATATGGACGATAATCCATACATATCTGACTTTTATGAAGATATGCAAAGATGGAGTTTTAATTTACAGGTGTATTTCTTGAATACCCGTTGGCAGCGAATTCAAGAAATTCGCAACGGCAAGAAAACTGTAATTCAAGATAGAACCATCTACGAAGATGCCAATATTTTTGCTCCAAACTTACATTCAATGGGTTTGATGAGTACACGCGATTTTGAAAATTACAGTCGCTTGTATGAAAATATTAAAGAACAAATCCAAGCACCTGATTTATTGATCTATTTAAGGGCAGGTATTCCCAAATTAGTGGATCAAATTCAAATGAGAGGTCGTGATTATGAAGACGCTATTCGATTGGATTATCTAAAACGACTAAATGAGCGATATGAAGCTTGGATCTCAGATTATAAATTAGGTCCCTTGTTGATTTTCAATGTGGATGACATGAATTTTCAAGATAATCCAGATGATCTTGCAAAAATTATCAATCAAATCGAAAGTACTATAAACGGTTTGTTCTAATGTAAATGGCATTTAAACATCCTGAATTTCTTTGGGCTCTATTTCTGCTTTTTATACCCATTGCGGTACATTTATTGCAGTTTAGGAAAAGGAAAACTATACTTTTTCCAGGAGTTTTCAGGCTTATTCAGGCGCTTCAAATCAATCAAAGCCAACGAAATCTTCGCTATTGGATTCTCTTTAGTCTACGATCATTATTTCTTTTGCTGCTAATAGCAGCTTTTGCGCAACCTTATGTTCCCCATGAAAAAGGCAAGCAACAAAATCATTGGGTTGTAATTTTTGATAATTCATCAAGCATGTATTTTCCAGACATTAAAGGAAATACTGGATTTCAAGAAGCTCAATCAATGTTACAGCAATGGCTAAAAACTGTTCCAACAGGCCATAATTTTGCTTTGATTACCAATCAATATGCAGAAGGTTGGGTGGATGCAAAACAAATAAGAAGTAAAATTGCGACTATTTCTGAAAGTCCCAATATACAATGCTTATCGCAACAACTTCAAAAAGCTCATTCCTGGATATCGAAAGCAAATGAAGAAGGATATAGTTGCAATTTGTTGGTGATCAGTGATTTTCAATCAGATTTTACCGCGGTTAATTCATTGACTAAGGTGCCTGATAATTGTCATTTCATTAAGGTTGGTAGACAGAAATTAAATCCCCCCGAATTTAATTTTTCAATAGATACTGTATTGCTTAGAAATGATGGAACAAGTTTGACTGCTCAAATTTCATTACACGGCAAAAAGGATTTAAATCAAATAGCTCAAGTTAAATTAATGGCTAACGGCCGAATTAAGTCACAAAAGTCAATCCAATTCGAGCCTTCTTTTGAAGTCGAAGATGAGCTACCCATTACCAAATCAATTGAACTTCAATTAAACGGATTGAAATTAGATTCGTTTGCCATTTTGGTAGAGGGGGATCAGTTTCTAGCGGATAATCAATTGTATTGTCAATTTTCTGATAATAAGTTAATAAAAGTTTTTTTGGAACCAGAATTGAGTGGTTACAAAGAATTTTATCAATTGTTTAAAATTCAATCTGAACGATTTGAAATATTAAATAGTGCAACCAATGCTGATTGGATCATTCAATCTCAAAATTTAAATGATCTAAACAATTATCAGGGCAACGTCAATCGCATGGTTTTATTAAAAAAAGATGCGTCAATTTCTGGAGGTATTACAGAATTTGAATCGAGATTGAATCCTGATTTCTTGGAACTGCCAGAATTTGAGGGCTTATTAAATGGTCAAATTGATGAACAAACTCCTATGCCATCAGTAATCGTTAATCCTAATTGGGAGTCCAAGTTATCAAAACAGTTTGATCCAGTAATTCAAACTGAAAATAAACAGACGGTATTATTTCAAAAAAACGAATCCGATCGTATAGAGTTTGTTTGGGCGGCAGAATGGGAGAAAGGTTTAACCAAGTTGAGAAATTCGGTTTGGTATTTGCCCTTATTCTCACAACTAATTTATGGTTCATCTCAAAATTCTGAGGCGTTATATTCATTAAATTCGGGTTGGATTCCATTTGAATCTGCCAATGGAATTTCAGCAGAGAATACTTTTAAAATCAGGTCATTAAATGATACAAATCAAAATTGGTTAGCAAGCGTACAAAGTATACCTAGCGGGCTTGGTATTAATGCGCAAGATTGGTTATCAGGTGCAGGCTTTTTTGAATTAAAGGGTAATGGTCTAAGTAAGCAGTTTGCATTAAACTTTAAAAATTTAGAATTTAAGCAATCGTCGGTTAACCAATCAGTAAATCAATATGACTTTTGGGTTGAAGCAGGTGCTAAACCCATTGTTACCTTAGGAGATTTAGTTTCCGCTTCCAATAAGGGGTCCATTTTTGACTGGAATGATTGGTTACTTATTGGGTCATTGGGATTGATTTTATTAGAGTCAATAGTTCTATTCAATATGTTCCGAACAAAAATTGTAAATTCGCAAAAACAAGCATGAATTCTTCGGTGCTCATTCAGAGTGCAATTTTGCACGATTTAAACCACTCTCTAAACGGACAGTGTGTAAATGTTTTAATTGAAAATAATAAGATATCTAAGATTTCATCTTCCCCAATTTCGGTAAATTCAGATGTTAGAATTATTTCAGAAGAAAATTTACATCTCTCATTGGGGTGGTTTGATGCCTACAGCAATTTGCCTGATCCGGGAGAACCGTGGAAGGAATCGATTGAGACATTTGGTTGGGCTGCGGAGGCTGCTGGTTTTACGGAAGTTGCGGCGTTGTGTGGAACGGATCCATTGCCTGAGAAGCCTTCTATAATTGAATCAATTATTCAAAAAAATAGCCAACAAAAGTTGAAGCTCTATCCTTTGGGATTAGCTTCTGAGCGCGGAGAAGGAAAAGAAATGGCTGAAGTATACGAGCTATCTCAATCTGGAAGCATAGGTGTAACTGATGGGATGATAGGTGGCGCTACCTTGAGCTTGCGGAGTAGAATAATGCAATATTGTCATTCTTTGAAAATTCCATACCTGCAAATGGCGTACAATCCAAAATTGGTGCCTAACGCAGAAATTCATGAAGGTGAAATCAGTGTTAATTTGGGTTTGAAAGGAATACCTGCGGTTAGTGAAACGGTAGAGGTATTAGCAAGCATTGAATTATCAAAATGGTTAGAGGTTCCAGTTACATTGTTAGGAATTAGTTCCAAAGAATCCGTTGAAATCATTAGAAATGCAAAAGCGCAAGGTGTTCAAGTTTCAGCGATAGTTTCGGTCCTAAATTTGTTTGGTACCGACGAGTTGGTAGGGGAATTTGATTCGAATTATAAAGTTCAGCCGCCCTTAAGAAGTGTGAGTGATAGAGAGGCTTTAATGAACGGTTTATATGATGGTACTATTGACGGAATCTGTGCCAATCATTCACCGGAAGATATCGAAAATAAAAAAGTAGAATTCAATTATGCTCAATTTGGTGCTGCCACTTATGATGCATTTGCGCATATGCTTTTCAACGGTAGGTCAAATGAAGAAATAGGAAAAATCATCAGAATTCTAACCCACGGAAACAGATCGATATATGGATTGTCTGCTCCAAAATTTGATGTAGGTGAAGCAGTGAATCTTACTGTATTTCAATCAGGAGAATTTCAATTAATACAGCCAAGAAGTAAGGCCTTTAATATCGTGTTGAAAGGCGAGACTCTAAATTTTAGAGTGGTTGAAACCTTGGTTAACAAACAATAAAATGGAAAGAATCACATCGTTTTTTAATAAGCCGAGATATTTTCATGGCTTGCTTTCAGGCTTGATAATTCTAGCTTCTAAATTTGTTTTTTATTTAACTCAACATTGGGATTACGCCTTTAATCCTTCTTTTCCATTTTTTAGTTTTCTATTGATTCTGGGTGGAATAATTATGGCCTCCATGGCGGAAAAACAACTTCATGAGGCATATTTATACAAACACGCATTGGCCACAGCTATGGGGGTTATTGTCATTTCAGTATTTATTTCTTCGCTCGCCGACCAAATTCTATATTTAGTCATCGATTCATCTTTGGCCGACCAAACGAAGGCCATCCAAATGGATATCTATATTGAAACATTAAAGGGGAATCAATTTTTTGACGAAGCTACCAAAGATAAATTAGTGGAAGAACTGAGAAACTCAGTTCCAGATTCATGGTTGACTTTCTTTAGTAATGTTTTCAGTAAATCACTATTGAATGGAGCCTTAGCATTGCTAATATCATTGTTTACTCGTGTAAAACAGCCTAAGAATCAATGGCTCAATGAAGAATGAGAAAATCATAACGAGCAATCAGAATTCATGGTATAAATGGTTGCGTTCACTCATCGACAAAAATAGAAACCGCAGAAAAGAGGGATTGGTTATTGTTGAGGGCCTGAAAGAAATCGAATTGGCCTTGTCATCATCTTTTCAGCTCACTGAGTGGGTTTATTGCCCACAATTTATGTCCCTAGAAAAACTCAGCAATATTTTTGGTTCAGGCACTTTGAGTGAAGTTCCAGTAAATCAAGTTACAGAACAACTTTGGAAATCTCTTACGATAAGAGATGATGTTGAAAATGCAATAGCATTGTTTAAATTGCCTGATACCACAAAATTATTTGATCTATCAAAGTTAAAAGATGACGGATTATATTTGGTTGTAGAGGGAGTCGAAAAACCAGGTAATTTGGGTGCGATTTTAAGAACTGCTGAAGCCGTGAATATTGATGGCGTATTGATCTGTGATTCAAAAATCGATGCTTTTCATCCCGTTGTTGTTAGAAATTCTTTGGGTTGTTCCTTCCGTGTTCCAGTACTACATTGTACTTCAGAAGAAGCGATTGAGGTTTTTAATAAGAAAGGGATTTCAATTTTCACCACCTTTATGGATGAATCTATTCCTGCCTTTCAGGCCAATTTTAATCAAGGTACAGCTCTAGTAGTGGGTACAGAACACCAAGGAGTTTCCCAAAAATGGAGGGGTGTAGGCAAGAACATTAACCTTCCAATGTTAGGAGTAATTGATAGTTTGAATGTTTCGGTTGCCTCGGCTGTATTAATGTATGAAGCAATAAGGCAGCGACAGTTTCATTGAAAAACATACCTTTGATGTATGAGAGTCTCTGTTTTGGGTGCCGGCAGAAGTTCAGGATATTTGATTGAATATTTATCGCAGCTTATTGGAAATCAAATAGAATCACTTTTTGTATATGATCTTTCTTTTGATTCCTTGTGGAAGGACTTTTCTAAATCAGAATTAATCAATTACGAAATACTTGATTTGGGAAGTGCTCAAAAATTAGAAAGTGTAATTATACAATCTGACATTGTTGTTTGCATGATGCCGCCAACTTTCCATGTGCAAGTGGCAAAGATTTGTTTGAAAATCAAGGTTCATTTATTTACGGCATCTTATGTTTCAGAGGATATGTATAAGTTACACTCAGAAGCAAAAGAAAAAGGCATTCTTTTTATGAATGAATTGGGTCTAGATCCAGGTATTGATCATTTATCAGCATCCAAGTTTATTGAAGAATTAAGGTCTAAGGGTGCTATAATTAAAGGGTTTAAAAGTTATTGTGGGGGATTGGTGACTAAAAGTAGTAATAACTTAAATCCTTGGCAATATAAAATCACTTGGAATCCGATGAATGTTGTTACTGCGGGGCAAGGTGGACCTTCAAAATGGAGAGATGGTACATTAGATAAATCCGTATTACCAGAAAATTTATTTCGAGAAGCAATAGAAATTAATTTAGAGAATGGAGACGCGTTCGACGCGTATCCAAACAGAGACTCATTGAGTTATCAAAGTGTATATCAGATGCAAGATGTAGATACTCTCATTAGAGGTACGCTTCGAAGAAAGGGATTTTGTGTCGCTTGGCAATGGCTTGTAGATTTGAAAGCTACGGAGAGTAAAACTTTTTCTGAATTAGGAACCCCTCCCCAATCCAATGAAACATTTGAAGAATGGATCATTAGACATTCAAAACTTGGAGTTGAAACTTTGTTAAATATTGAATTTAATTCTGCTGATGTTCGTGATAAAATTGAATTTTTAAAATTGAATGATTATGTGATTTCGTCAAACGATAATTCACCAGCGCAGGTTCTGTTGCGAGTACTCACAGATAAATGGAAATTGTTAATTACTGATATAGATGAAGTGGTTATGATTCATCAGACAGATTACTTACTCAACAACCAAAAATGGAGGTTAGAAAGTACAATGATCGTGAAGGGCGAAGGAAGTGGAAGAACTGCGATGGCAAAAACTGTGGGATTACCCTTGGCAATTGGAGTTGAAATGTTGATAAATAATGAGATACAAGATAGGGGAGTGGTAATTCCAGTGTTTAAGCCATGGGGAAATCAATTGTTGAATCAATTGGAAAAGCGAGGTATAGTGTTCTCTCATCGAAATTTTCCACATTCCAACTATTAATCACGTTAGCCCCAATCATTATTAGTAATTTTGATTGGGGATGAAAAAAATACTATTACTTACTTTGGGTTTACTATTGATGACCTCGGTGTGGTCTCAAGATACCATCAATTTTCAGCGCTATCTGGACGGACATTCAGGTGCTGTTGAAGTAGTTGAAATATCAAATGATGGGTTGATGTTGGCCAGTGGGGGGTATGATAATAGTGTAAGACTATATACCAGAAAAGATAGTGCATCTCCATTTGAATTTAACAGACAATTTACAGGTCATCATGGCGGTATTACGGCCATTGCAATTTCTAACAATGGTAGATATTTGATCAGTGCCTCTAAAGATTACACGTTTAGAGTATATGACTTATCCGATGGTGCGTTGAAGTTTAGTTGCAGAGATCATGCACAGCCTGTAACCCAAGTGCAATTTGATCCACAAGACAGTTTCATTCTTACGTCGAGCACCGATAAATCGATCAAGATTTTTAAAATTACCGATGTTTTGATGGCAAAATCCGCCCCAACTACTGTGAATCACACTGAAGCCATCAATGGGTTTGTTCTTTCACCTAGAAAAGGGCATTTTATATTGGCTACAAATAGCACTCAAGTGGTTGAATTGAGTGTGAAAGGAAAGGTGAATTCTACTTTTATGGGACATGCCGGACGAGTGAATTGCATCGATGTTTCCCACAACCGTAAATTCATTGCCACCGGAAGCGACGATAAAACCATCCGTATTTTTAACATTGCAACCAAACAAACGTTGTTTACTTTAGAAGGTCATGGTTGGAAGGTGACTTCGGTTGAATTTTCTGCCGATGATCGCTACTTATTGAGTACTTGCAATAACGGCGAAGTGAAGGTTTGGAACGTTCAAACCGGATTGGAAGTATCTAACATTCCGCCGATGGGCAGCAATGCAAGACAGGCGCAATGGTTACCCGATATGACGGCATTGGCTGTGGCCTCTCATCAAAAAGGTCCATTTTTTGGAGTTGCTTTGTACAAGACGCCCTACACCAAAGTGATTAAAAAGTCATCAAATAAAGCGGCAACTAAGCCAGCGGCGTCTAAAAAGTAAAGACTAATTTTATGAGTGAAGCATTGAATAGCAATAAGGCTCCAGAGCCAGTAGGTTTGTACCCACATGCACGTAGAGTGGGCAATTTGTTGTTTTTGAGCGGTGTGGGTCCAAGAGAAAAAGGAACCAAGAAAATACCGGGAGTAGAACTCAACAATGCCGGTGAAATTGAAAGTTACGACATTGAAACCCAATGCAGATCGGTGTTCCAAAATGTGAGATGGATCCTGGAAGATGCCGGGTCATCTTGGGACAAAATAGTTGATGTGACCGTTTTTCTTACCAACATGAAAGACGACTTCAAGACCTACAACCAATTGTGGGCTGAGTATTTTGGTGAAAATCCGCCTTGCAGAACCACCCTAGAAATCAACTGCCTTCCAACACCCATAGCTATTGAGCTAAAGGTGATTGCCACTATAGATTAACCTCCATGCCCAATTTTGAGGAGCATATTTCGGCGTTTTTGGATTATTTGGCCAAGAACAAACGAATGAGTCCTCATACGGTGAAAGCCTATCAAATTGATTTAGATCAGTTCAATGCTTATTTGATTTCCCTGGGAAATCCGAGTTTGGCGCAGTTGAAATCGCTGCACATCCGCAGTTGGATGGCCGATTTAATGTCGAATGAAATCAAAGCTCGATCCATCAATCGAAAGCTGTCTTCGCTGCGCGCTTATTTTAAATATCTGAGGGAGCGAGGTCAACTCGATCAGAATCCCATGGCCAAAGTGGTAGCGCCGAAGATGCCTAAGCATTTGGTTAAAGACATTCCTGCTCGAGATCTTCACGAAATGTTTGAGCGATTCCCATGGAACGAAGTAGAAAACGGTGCGCGCGATCAATTGCTTTTGCTCCTGCTTTACACCACGGGCATGCGTTTGTCGGAGCTCATTGGTTTGAAGTGGACCGACGTTGATTTTGCCCGAAACTCACTTCGTGTATTGGGTAAACGCAACAAAGTGAGAATTTTGTCTCTGCACCCGGAGTTGTCTG
>ENA-UPTJ01001730-UPTJ01001730.1-marine-metagenome-genome-assembly--contig:-NODE-1730-length-11199-cov-4.517498_pt1 | contig 11199 bp, 12 predicted proteins | sample MGYA00238168_ERZ767080 | MGnify/ENA primary metagenome ERZ767080 (study PRJEB28935, sample SAMN06266237) | marine metagenome | isolation source: Columbia River Estuary | place: USA:Columbia River... | reverse complement strand
TGATTCATATCGTAATTATGAACAACAAGTTGATGTTGCTAAAAGAAAAGGGTTATATTCACAAGGTGGATTAGCCGCTCAACCTGGAACTTCTAATCATGGTTGGGGTGCTGCGGTTGATTTAGATTTTAAGAATGGGGCTAGTGGGAATCCTTTTGAATGGTTGAAAAACAATGCGAGTAAATTCGGATTTACAAATATCCCTGGAGAAGATTGGCATTGGGAACACAAACAAAGTGCTAAAAATTTGGGTGCTGATGTATCAACAAGTACTTCAACAACTCCATCATCAACATCTACCGGTGAACCAACAGGTGGAATCACTTGGTCTAGTATATTAAAACCAATTGGTAGTGAATTAAAAAAGTTTGGATTTAGAGAAGAATATAATAGATTCCAACGATTATCAAATATGATCACGGAATCGGTATCTTTGTCAAATTTAACCAAACCGGTTGATTATACTGGAATAATATCAATATCAAAACAATTAATCACCCTTAAAGTTGAACCGAATACAAAAGTTAGTTCACCAGAAAAAGGTGAAGTCATTGAAAAAACAAATGATAAGGTGGTGATTAATGTTAAACAAAGATATGATGAATATAATATCACTTTTTATAACTTAACAAATATTAGAGTTAGTGAAGGTGATAAAATTAGAGGGGGTGAATCAATTGGAAAAACGGATGGTAAAAAAATTAAAATTGAAGTTGATAAAGGTGATTTAAGGGAGTGGTTTAAGAAAAAAGAAATTCAACGAACTAGTCAAGATGATAAATCTGGAATTAAAAACCTATATAAAACGGATGATACGTCAACGATTAAAAACTTATATAAAACAGATGATACATCTGGGATTAAAAACTTATATAAAACGGATAACACGTCTAGTATTAAAAACCTATATTCAAAAAACATAAACGAGGAAATTGAAAAAATTAAAAGATTATTGAAGTGATAACTTGACTAACCAAAATGATTTATTTAACATTTAACTATAAAAATTAAATAACATGGAGGAACAAACACAAGTAGTTGAGAATTTAATCTTTTTTTACCAAACTAAAAAAGGTCAAAAATTGTACACACCAAATGTTGAACTAGCGGAGGTTAGAGCACATTATTATGGTACAGATAATGTTTACGTTGAAAAAAATAATCAAGAAATCGCTTAACAAAATGGAAGTATTTTATTTTAGTATTGGTATTTTATCGTTGTTGGTGGTTTTATTAACAATTTTTATTGTTATCGGAATGAAATCCTTATTCAAACTTAAAAATGATTTTAGAATTCAAGTGGATATCACCGATCGTAGATTTGAGAATCTATATAATGAAAAAAATCAAGAAGTTAATGACCTACATCGGAATATAAATGATCATGTTAGTGAACTTCAACGACAAATTAACAAATAAAATTAAATCCACTCAAAAGGTGGATTTTTTCTTTTATCAAGATATTTATATATAAAAAATAACTTATGACTTATTTTAATGAATTAGGCCAAGGAAGAGTTGGCTTTAGAACTCCTAGTGCTGGGGGGGGGGGTAATTTAAACACCTCAATTTACGCTGCGTATAATTTCGATAATAATCTAAACGACTCTGTTGGTTCAAAAAATGGTACAGGGTTTGGGGGTATTAGTTATGGTACAACATCTGGATTAATTAATACATCCGTAGGTTTTAATGGGACTAACGCTTATGTTACTTTACCAAATAATACTGGTCAATTTAATTTTACTGATGATTTTTCTATTTCATTATGGGTAAAACCATTCACTGTATCGGCTGATGTATTTTTAATAGCTAATTACACTAGTTCAGGAAGTAATAACTATGGGTATTATCTTTATTTAAAGGGTAACCAATCTTTAAGATTTGGTACTTTAGATGGGGCTAATGCTAGTGAAATGGTGATTAATCAATTACCTGCGGTTAATATTTGGTCAAATATTACAATAACAAGAAAAAATTCAACAACTACCAAGATGTATATTAATAATGTTTTAATGACCCCAACATCATATTCAAACCCAACATTAAACCCTAGTTACCAATCTGGAATAATAACAACATTAGGGGCATTTTCAGGAAGTTATAGATATAGCGGTTGGATGGATTCACTTGATTTTTGGACTAAAGAATTAACCACCGATGAAGTTAGTCAATTATACAACTCCGGAGCTGGTAAACAATACCCATTTTAATAAACATTAATTAATAAAAATAATATGAACGTACATATATTAACAATAGAACAAAAAGAAATGTTGACAGGTCAAATGTGGAATAACCAAGCTTATTTCAACCCAACACAAGACGCGGATGGAAATTGGTTTATTTCGGTAGAGGAAGTAAACGGATGTACACACGAAAACGGAGCGTTTGAGTGGATTCATGAACTACCATTAATCCCATACAACCCAGTTATAACTGAATTTCCAATCTAATAATTAAATACTAATTAACAAAACCCTCCATAACAAATGGGGGGTTTTTTATTTGATATTATTAATAAGTTATATTACAATTAAAAAAAATAATATTAATGAAGAAAAAGGAATTTTTGCAGAAATACCTCAACGCAACATCACCAACAGGAATGGAAGTTGAGGGTCAACAAATCTGGTTGGACTATATTAGACCATATGTTGATGAAGTTTATACCGACACTTATGGTACAGCGGTAGGAGTTATAAACCCAGGAAAAGAATATAAGGTGATGTTAGAAGCACATTCAGATGAAATTGGATGGACAGTATCACATATTGATGGCAAAGGGTTTTTAAGGGTTGTTAGAAATGGAGGAAGTGATCACCAAGTAGCCCCAGGAACTTCAGTTCAGATATTAGGTGAAAAAGGAATTGTTAAAGGTCATTTTGGATGGTTGGCAATCCATGAACGTAAAGGTGGTAAAGCGGAGTTAACACCAAAAGTTGAAAATCTTTTTATTGATATTGAAGCAAAATCAAAAGAAGAAGTTGAAGAAATGGGAATTTATATTGGAACACCATTAGTTTATGATACAAAATTCATTGAACGTAAAGGTAGATATATTTCCAGAGCATTAGATAATAGAATTGGTGGTTATATGATCGCACAAGTTGCCAAAAAGTTAAAAGATAATAATATTGAACTACCATTTAGTGTTTATTTCGTAAATGCCGTTCAAGAAGAAATTGGATTGGTTGGGGCACATATGATAGCAACATCCATTAAACCAAATGTTGCGTTGGTGACCGATGTTTGTCATGATACATCAACACCACTAATGGATCCAATAATAGCTGGTGATACTAAATGTGGAGGAGGTCCGGTTATATTTAGAGGTGCGGATATTCAGTTGAATTTACACAAACAAGTGCTTGAAGTTGCCAAACAAAATAAGATTAAATTTCAACGAGCAACATACAATGGAAATTCTGGAACAGATACCGGTGCGATTTATAAAGCGAATGGGGGTGTTGCTTCACAATTAATTTCTTTAAGTCTTAAATATATGCACACTCAAATTGAAACAGTGGATAAAAAGGATGTTAAAGCTGTGATTAAACTATTATACCATTCCCTATTATCAATTCAAAATAATCAAGATTTTAGATATATAAAATAAAAATAATCCCCATCTTATAATAAAAAGGTGGGGTTTTTTAGTTAATCAAATTTAACTGGTAAATAACCTTCTATATTATAATTCCCCTTCAACCAATTTCTTAATAAATGTTCAACTTGTTTTCGGTTATAACCCATGATTAAATAAAAAAAACGCCAAACTAAATCATTATTGAAATAAATCCTTTGACTTTTAGGTGTATAATAAAAAACCGAGGAATCATCATCATGTTTATCCCTATAGTCAATAGCGAAAAGGTCGTCAATTTTTCTTAAATTCTTAAAATGATCCAAATAAGATTCTGGGTTATCAATATACACTTGTTTGATAATATCATCACCAAATATTTGTCTAACTTGTTTTATACCAAGTTTTTCAACGGTTGATTTAATCTTATATTTGAATTTATCTTCCATAAGACAAATATAATAAAAAACCCCCAAACTTATTAAGAAAGGGGGTTAAATTTTTTGATAGTGGAGGTAGAGAAGAACGATTTCTCGTGTTGGTCATCTTAACCATTAAGGACTACACGCTTAGGACAATATTTTCTAACATTCCGGAAATAGTCATTTTGTTCTTCACCATCGTAAATATGACAACCAATGGACGACCCGATTTTATGACTCGGTCGTTTTTCCGTCTTTATAGGTACTTCTGTTCCTAGGTGTGTGTACTCCGACCCGCGTTGTTATAACTTCTTAAGCTACTACAACTTCTTCTTCACGGATTAATCCGATTTTAGAAAGTTTGTTTAAAACGTTGCCGTTTGTAGGTTGATACCATGGATTATAGTGATAGATATCATTTCACTGCGTGCCCCGAATAACTAACCATGCCAGTCAATAGCCAAATTACCCCCAATAAATCAATGAACGTTGTCATTTATATTACAAATATAAAATAAATATTGATATATATCAAGAAGGTTTAATATTTATAATAAAAGTTATTTAGAAAATGGAAAATATCATATATAACCAGGATGGGTGGATAATTGTTGATGTTCAATCAACGGAAGATATTGAACGATATGGTCCGGAGGATATACAAAAGGAGTTAATACAAGATTGGGTGAGAATATTTCGTGATGGTGATTTTTATATCATTATCAATGGAAATGATCGTTGGTTTATGTTCAAGAATAAAAATGGTGATATTAAATATTATGATAGGGATTTTGATGATGTTGATAAAAATGAATTTAAATCCGAATTGGAATATAATGAATTTACAGGTTTTAATTTTATTGAAAAAAATATAACCGGTTATGGTAAACTATTTCAGTTATTGGTGAAAATTGTTAAAGGGGAAGAAGTTGATAGGTATTCATATGGTGATTATGATAAATTAATATATGATATTAATATTGATAGACAAAAACCTGCTAAATCAAAAATAACCATTGTTTTTGAAGATGAAGATAAATTTTTTGATTTATTTGAGATCAATCCAGATGATAAATGGTTTATTAATTATGTTCGTTCGTATGATGGTTATAGTTTTATTGATGACTACACCGCAAGCGAAGATTGGAAAGAAGGTTATGTTTTAAGGGAAATAAATGATGAAAATAGACAACGATTAAATGATATTGTTAAATTAATTAGTCCTGGTATTGATATTGAAAATGACGCTGAAGTATCTAGTGTTTTATACGACCATTTTGAGGACAGAGTTGATAACATTGTTGTTGACTGGGGTAGTTTAATGAATCGTGCTGGAAATGAATATGCTAATAAATTAATACAAGAAGATTTTGGTGATGTATTTTATCATTATGGTATCGTTGAAATTATTCCGATGTATAAGTATAAAACTTCCGTTGGGATTTTATTAACCTTAATGATGAAAAAGTTTGATAATAGGAGTATGACAATATATGATATCTTTAATACAATAGCACCAAAAGATAACTATTCCATATCTAGTGAACGTGCGTATGAATATATGTATGAAGGTAATTTTGATAATGAGCAATTTAATCTTGATGTTGATTATGAAATTAATAAAATGGAAAAAGAATTGGAAGAAAGATTAGATGAATATAAAGACCCCCAGGAATACAAACAAATATATGATTATATAACATCAAGATATAAATTTGGGAATTATTATCCCCACCCATTGGATAAGGATAAACAAGATAAGTCCACGTTTGTTGTTAATGGTATTGACCCAAGTGATAATAAGATAACAGTGTCGGTTTATAAACCAGATGGAGGAAAAAAAGACACACGTTCATTAACAATGGATGAATTCACCAGATTCTTATCACAATACGAATTATTTGAGGGCCAAAATAACCAATATAAAAAAATTATCCTTGAACAATTAAATAACAATCAAGATAAGATATTGGTTAAACAATTTATGGATACATTAACACCATCATCAAAAGAATTAACTAAAGACGATATTAATTTAATGATTAATCGTTATAATCTTCAAAACCCAAAACAACCGAAATTAAATTTGGATAAGGTGTTAAATACTCCAACGGATTCAAAGTTTAAGATAGATTTATTGGGTATCACAGCTTTACCTGATGGTAAACAAAAGGTTATTAAAACAGCTGAATTGAAATTAAACGATAAATTCATAATAACCCTTCAACGAAATCCATTATCTGGTCAAACTTTACCTGGAATGAAAATAAATTTTTAATTAGTTGAAAAATTAATTATATTTGTGTTATGGATTTACAATTATTAAAGGAAGTTTTGTCCGTGCCGACAAAAACCTATAAAGAAGATTTAATGATCAATTTTTTAGTGAATTATATTCATGAAAAGAAATATGATTTTTACCTTGATGGGATGAATAATATATATATCACAAAAAAAACGGATGATGTTGAATATTTCCCATGTGTTGTCGCACATACCGACACCGTACATAATATTGATACAATAAACATTGTTGAGGAACAACTACCAAACGAACAAGGTGATATCAAACTCGCGTTAAAAGCGTATAATGACAACAATAAACCCACCGGAATTGGGGGTGATGATAAATGTGGTGTATTCGCTTGTTTATCATTGTTAGATCAACTACCAAACTTAAAGGTTGCGTTTTTTGTATCCGAAGAAACCGGTTGTCACGGGTCAATGAATGCTGATGACGAATTTTTTGAAAACGTTGGTTATGTTATTGAATTTGACGCACCAGGGAATTCCATGGTCACCGAATATTGTTGGGGAGTTCAATTGTTTGAGAGGGGTGGTGAATTCTTTAATGTTTGTGATGAAGTTTTAACGGAGGGGTTTAATAATAGAAATGATTATCAAACACACCCATATACAGATGTTATGGCTTTAAAACGTAAATATAACTTCTCCTGTATTAACTTCGCAATCGGTTATTATGACTACCACACAAGAAATGAATATGTTGTCATTGAAGATGTTTTTAATGGAATTAAAACTGGGAAAAACATGATTGAAAAGTTGGGTTGTAAACATTATCCGTTGAAATCAATTTTGGTTTGATATATAAAAAAAAGGGGGATTATTCATCCCCCTTCTTTTTTCTACCCCTTTTAGGTTTTTCAATTATTTGTTCGGTTGGTTGTTCAATTTGTATTTCACCTTCCACCGCAATAATCTTGTATTCTTGACCTTCTTTAATAACACCATTTAAGATTTCTTCGGAAATATAATCCTCAACCTTATCTTGTAATGCTCGTTTAAGTGGTCTTGCCCCATAATTTTCATCAAACCCAACTTCAGCAATAAGTTCAATAATAGTATCATCAATGATGAAGTGATAGTTTATCTTCTTAATACGTTCAATTAATTTAACCACCTCAAGTTTAACGATTTCCATCACATTCTCCTTTGATAATTTGTTGAAGAATATAACATCATCAATTCTATTAAGGAATTCTGGTGCGAAAAACTTTTGTAGTTCTTTTTTCAAAATATCACGCTTTTGTTCCTCCTGAACATAATTATTATTACCAGTTGAGAATCCCATACCAGTTCCAAATTCTTGTAGTTTACGAACACCCAAGTTTGAAGTCATAATAACAATACAATTTTTGAAATTGATCTTTCTACCCAAACCATCCGTTAAATGACCATCATCCAACATCTGTAAAAATAATTGATAAATGTTTTTATTTGCCTTCTCAACTTCATCTAGTAAAATAACACAATAAGGTTTGTTTTTAACTTGTTCAGTTAATTGACCACCTTCTTCATGACCCACATATCCTGGGGGTGAACCTATTAATCTTGAAATTGAATGTTGCTCTTGGTATTCCGACATATCAATTCTAATCAATGCGTCTTCACTACCAAACACTTGTTTTGCCAATTCTTTAGCTAGATGACTTTTACCCGAACCGCTCCCTCCAAGGAAGATGTAGCTACTTGGTTTATTAGGGTCTTTAATTCCGATTCTACTTCTTCTTATTGACTTAACAATTTTCTTAACCGCTTCAGATTGTCCGATAACTTTATCATTTAACGCATCTTCAAGACCAATAAGTTGTTTTGATTCATCCGAATTTAATTTTGCGATTGGAATTTTTGTCATATTAGATACAACTTCATATACAAGTTCAACAGGAACTTCACGTTTGTTTTTTGTTAATTCTTCTTCAAACTTCTTTTTCTCGTTATCCAATTTATTTAATACACGTTTTTCCTTATCACGTAGATTCGCAGCTTCTTCATAATCTTGACGTTTAACGACACTAAGTTTTTCAACCTTAATTTGTTTTGCTTCTTCTTTAAGGTCTTCAATAACTTTTGGCATTTTCACTTCCACTTGACTTCTCGCACCAACTTCATCCAAGATGTCAAATGCTTTACCTGGGAATTCACGATCGGTGATATAACGTTCAGCAAGTTCAACACAAGTATTTAAGATTTCGTCGGTATAAATCACCTTATGATAATTTTCATAACGATCCTTCGCGTTTTTAAGAATTTCCAATGTTTGGTCTTTTGTCGTTGAATCAAGTATAACCTTTTGGAATCTACGTTCCAACGCTCCATCTTTTTCAAAATTCTTCCTGTATTCGTCTAATGTTGTTGCTCCAACACATTGAATTTCACCTCTAGCCAATGCTGGTTTGAAGATGTTTGACGCATCCATTGTTCCCGAAGTATTTCCAGCACCAACGATGGTATGAATTTCATCAATGAACACGATAATATCTGGATTTGCTTGTAGTTCCTCAATGATAACCTTCATACGTTCCTCAAATTGACCTCTATATTTTGTTCCCGCAACAATTGAAGTCATATCTAAAGATACGATACGTTTATCCATCAAATTTCGTGGGCATTCACCATTTAATATTTTAATTGCTAAACCTTCTACAATCGCGGTTTTTCCACAATTATGGGATACAATTCCATTTGAAATGTATTTACGTTCAGTATCTAATACCTCAAGATCGTAGGTGTTGTGAACACCGATTTGTTCGTACTTAACAACTTCAACTAGTTCATTATTTTCAGTGTAGATAAATTCACCTTCAGTGATATTACCCAAACTAATCCATAATGATTCGTTTTCAAAAACAACAGTTGGATTTAATGTTGTTTTGGATACCTCAACAAGGTGATCAACCGAACCAGATAATTCTAACCCATTGGAAAAAGTTATCTTGATACATTCTTTATTTGATTTTTTGTATAAATTTCCAATTAATTTATATCCTGAAGGGGTTTTAATTTTATAAGACCCACCTTCAGATTCAACTAAATCAAAAAAGTCTTTAATTTTAATTTTCATCTTTATTAATTTGTTTGATTATGGTTATTACATATTTTCAATATTATGTGAATTAACCTCAGATAATTTCTCCACTTCAATAAAAGTATCACCTAGGACACATCCCGGTTCACCAATTATAATTGGATTATTTTTTTTTCTTCTTGATAAAATTTGTGCGATACGTGTTATTTCACGTTCACGACCAATAACTGGATCAATTTTACCTTGCTCGGCTAATTTAATAAGGTCTTTACTGAAGTTATCTAAAACAGGAGTTGAAGATTCAGAAGAATTCTTATTTTTACCACGTCCATCGTTATCTACCGATTCAATCATAAATAAATTATTTTTATATAAGTTTAGTTCAAAAGTGGTAAAATATCAATTAAATAAAAATTTCAATGATAAAATTTGACTTTTGACTGTTTATCACTTAATGTTGTGATACAAATAAATATTAACAAAAAAAATAAAAATTATGACAAAAACTTTAGAAAACTTATTAGGGTACGATTTTGACCGTGAATTAAGAAATTTCGTTAACGAATTCAAAAATTCAACACGTAATTTAAACACTCCTAACTACAACTGGCCAACAAATAACTGGAATAGAAATAACTGGCCCACAGTTGCTGGAACAACAACTCCATTAACTCCGTTGTTCACTAATTGGTTGACTCCTCAAACTTATACAACTGACGAAGCAACTTATTTAACGTTTGATTTACCTGGATTTAACGAGAAAAACTTAACAGTTGAAATCACTGATAACGTTTTAACTATTGAAGGGAAAAGAGAATACGGTTACGGTGAAAATACATACACTAGAACAGTAAATGAAAATTTATCATTAACAACTTATGAATATGATTCAACAAAAGTTAATGCTGAATTGACTAACGGCGTATTAACAATCACTTTACCTAAAAACAAAAAAGATAAGAAAAAAACTGTAACCCTTATCTAATTTTTTGTTAATTGAAAAATTTAACCCCATTCTTAAAAGTTTGGGGTTTTTTATATTTATATGATATGAAAAAACTAATTGAAAATATCCTTAGACAATATGTTTTAGAATCTAGAAAGTACCCTAAAAAAAAGGGTGAAGTTAAACATAGGTCAACTAATTATAAGATAATATCAACTTTTCACCAATGGTTTGAACGTCATGGGGATAATAGTTATTTGGAAAATGTTGATTTATTCTATAATAAAAATATGGGGGATAATAATTACAGAATTGGGGTTAGTGATTCTTTATTAATACCAATAATACAAGAATACATTGATAAAATCATTCAAGGGTTCGTTAATTTTAATCCATGTAATAAACGAATTATTTTCGCATATAAACGAAATAACAATGATGAAGATTTTTTTAATACTATAGAGTTTATATTACAAAAAGAAAACAACGATTTGTTAATTATAACATCAGCATTATCTGAAGATGGGTATTATTTATATTATGGGGTAAAACCTAGAAGTAGTCATGAAAAATTAAATGAAGAAAAATGTAATGATGATTTAATTATGATTAATTTGTAAAAAAATAGTATATTTGTATATAATATGATTGTTGCTGGTTCAATCACTAAAAAACACCAGTCGTAGGTCATCTGGCGTAATCCGATGAAGGTTTAAAATCCCACCCCTAGGTAAAAATTTAACCCCATTCTTAAAAGTTTGGGGTTTTTTTATTATATTTGTTTTATGAATGAAAAGTTGAAATATAAGATTAGGTCAGCGGTTGATAAACTTGGTTTAGAACAATCATTGAATCTTTTCAGTAAAGATATTATCAAACAAGCATATATTGACAACCCAGAATCTTATTTGGATAA
>ENA-UPTJ01001729-UPTJ01001729.1-marine-metagenome-genome-assembly--contig:-NODE-1729-length-11201-cov-4.367127_pt1 | contig 11201 bp, 9 predicted proteins | sample MGYA00238168_ERZ767080 | MGnify/ENA primary metagenome ERZ767080 (study PRJEB28935, sample SAMN06266237) | marine metagenome | isolation source: Columbia River Estuary | place: USA:Columbia River Estuary... | reverse complement strand
ATTGCTAAACCAACGCCAAATGTAATTACAGATGTAACTACTTGTTTAAATACCAATGTTACTTTCGATGTGAGTTCTTATGATAATGGTAAGGGTCCGTTTACCTATAAGTGGAACGACAACTCTACAGGATCAACTTTAGTATTAAATGGTGTTACAGTTAACTCGACGCATTGGGTAGATGTTACAGATAAATATGGTTGTACGGGAAGAGATACCGCAAAAGTGATTATTCAGGCAGGATTAAGTGTGGTCCTATCTGGCGCTCCAGATACAACAGTATGTGCTGGGCAAGCGGTTACTTTAAACTCTAACTTCACTGCGGCTGGTGGCTACAATTTCAATTGGAGTACTGGTGAAACAACAGAAAGTATTGTAGTGAACAACACAATGAACATTACCTTAACCGTGGATGATGGAAATGGATGTAACGGACAAGATTTAATTCGTGTGAAAGTTAATCCGTTGCCAAATATTTCTTTGGTGCCAACGGTGGCTTCTGTTTGTAGCGGTGACGCAGCAACAATTGGCTATGATTATGGTGCGGGTTATACTTATCAGTGGGCTCCAGATGGAACAACGCCTAAGATTTCTGTAAACACTGCCAATACTTATTCTGTAACGGTTACAAACACCGCAACAGGTTGTAAAGCAGATACAGACGTGGTGGTTACCATTAATGCAAAACCTTTGGTGAGCTTAAGAAGTGACTTAGATACTTGTGCTGGTATTACGGTTACTTTGCAAAATAACACACCTCAAGCTGGTGTTAATTATAATTGGACGAAGGCTAGTGCAGGAAATACTTCTATTGCTGTAACGCCAGCGTTGCAAATAACCGCAAATGATACTTATACTTTAACGGTGACAGATCCTTTAACTACTTGCGTAAACAGTGATGTGATGACAGCTTTGTTTAGAGCAATGCCATCGGTTGATTTGTTAAGTGGATTAGATACCAGTATTATTTGTGAAGGTCAGGTTCAAACATTGGATGCAGGTAATACAGGAATGACTTATCTGTGGTTTCCAAGCAATGAAAAAACACAAACGATCACTAAATCTACTTCTGGATTGTATGCTGTAGAGGTTAGTAATGGTATTTGTAAAGATACCGATGCTGTTTATTTAAGAGTTATTACTTTACCAACTGATGCGTTAAGCGATACCTTAAAAGCCAATAAAGCAAATTACTGCTTTGCCGAAGAATTAGCAGGAGTTGATATTTCTGCCGTGGGCGAAGATCTTTTGATGTATAACTACCTATGGGCGCCAGGAGGAGAAACCACTCAAAGCATTAACGTAAAACAAGCTGGTACTTATTCGGTAACGGTAAGCTTAGATAAGTGCGCTGTAAGTGACCAATTAAGTATTATTGACTATTGTCCCACAAGCATCTTTGTCCCACAAGCATTTACGCCTAATGGCGATAACAAAAACGAAGTGTTTAAGGTAGTTGGCGCTAACGCTAAAGATTTTGAATTACTGGTGTTCAATCGGTGGGGAGAACAAATTTTTAGCAGTACGGATATCAACCAAGGTTGGGATGGAACATGCCGTGGTGACAAAGTGCAAATTGACGTTTATGTTTGGAAGTTAACCTATTCAGAAAATTTAGATACAGGTAAAACCAAAAAGCATCTGCGCATGGGTACAGTAGCTTTGGTAGAATAATATAAGATTATCCAATGGTAAAAAGCCAAAAGTAGAAATTCAACTTTTGGCTTTTTCCTTTTAACTATTTACCTTCCCTTCGTGAAAAAAATCCTTTTTTTAATTCTCTACAACATCATTGCGGTGCTGCTCATATTAGCGGCGATAGAGCTTTCTGTTCGCATCTTTTCAAATGATATTGTTACACAAGGAACCGATAAAAATCTACTTCAAGAAAACACCTATGGCATCACTCCAAGTTTGAAAGCGAACAGCGAAGGATACGTTTTTGGAAAAAAGGTAGAAGTTAATGAAAACGGATTTTTAAAAAATAGCTGCGTCTTAAGAAAGAAGAAACGTAAAAAAGTTTTGTTTTTTGGTGATTCGGTAACTATGGGGGTAGGTGTTGATAGTGATTCTTCGTTTGCTGCTCGTTTGCAACAATATTATGCCGATTCGTTGGAGATAGATAATTTGTCTCTTATTGGCTACAATGTGAATGATTACAGCAGAATTGTTCAAGGACTTTCGCAACAAAACAAACTTAGGCCATACGATGAAGTGGTTTTCTTTTTCTGCATAAATGATAATGTTTTGTGTCAGAGAGCAAATGCCAAAGTTGAAGAATCTTGCGGCAGCATGATTAAAGATTTTTTTATTTCTCATTCTTATCTTTATGTATGGCGCGCAAAATCGGTTGGAGATGCTTCCGCTACCTATTATCATTACGATAAAAAATACTATTATGATGATGCTGCCTTAGACAATTTAGATCTACGTTTATCGCAAATCAAATCGAATCTCCAGTGTAAAGTTCAGGTAATAGCACTTCCTTGTGAATATCAAATGAGAGAAAATTACTACGAACAAAATACACCGCAAGATGTATTGCGCATTTTTACTAAAAAGTATCATTTCTCTTTTCACGATTGCAAAGCTTTTGCAGCGCAAACAAAAGGAGATAAAAAAGATCTGTTTTTATATGCCGATGGTATTCATTTTTCAAATGCAGGCCATCGCGCGTTTAGTTCTTATTTGATCGATAATAAATTGCTGATTCAATAATATTTTAATTTTATCTTTGCCTCATGAGACAACAATTGATTTATCTGTTTTTTATTCTTGCTCTTTCGGTTCAGGCGCAATTTTACAAAGATGCCAAGTATCCCAATTTCTCTATGTCGGGAGGTGCGTCTTTTTTAGGTGAATCTAAAGATTTTGCTGGCCACCTTCGTTTTTGTTTGCCAACGGGCAACGGAATGAATATGTATTACCAAAATACTTATGCTTTCCCAACAAGCGCCAACTTCAAAGAATATCGCTTTGAATTTGCGTGGGAACTTACTTTCTTGAAATTTAACGATGTTTCTTTTTTTGCTGTGGGAGGTTACAATTTTGGCTACTGGCAAATGCAAAAAGCAATCGACAACTCTCACAATTATACTATCCGCCACAAAGATAATTCGTTGTTTTATGGAGGTGGAATTAATTACGACTTCAATAAGGAATTCGCTTTGTATGCGGCTTATAAAGTATATCCTTCTATCTTTTGTTCTTATGCCGAATTGGGATTGAAGTACAACTATTATTACATCAAACAAAAGGCTAGAAAAAGAGGTAGAGTGGTAAGACCCGATAAACGATGAGTATTCTATCTCTTGATAAAGAAAATATTTGGCATCCTTTTACTCAGTCGTATGGCAGCTCTTTACCTATTCCTATTGTAAGGGCAGAGGGCTTGTATTTGTTCACTGAAAATGGGGAAAAAATTATTGATGCCATTTCTTCATGGTGGACAAGCGTGCATGGGCACTGTAATCCATACATAGCTAAGGCAATATTCGAGCAAGCGACAACTTTAGATCATGTTATTTTTGCTGGATTTACGCATCCGAAAGCGGTGGAATTGTCACAAAAAGTTTTAAGCTTGCTACCTTCTAATTTCTCTAAAGTTTTCTTTTCAGATGATGGTTCTACTTCTGTGGAAGTGGCCATTAAAATGGGCTTGCAATATTGGTTCAATAAAGGAATAAAGAAAACTAGAATAATTGCGTTAAAAGATTCTTATCATGGTGATACTTTTGGTGCAATGGCAGTTGGCGAAAGAAGTGCTTTTACGCAGGCCTTTGATCCGCTCATGTTTCACGTTGATTTTATACAAGCACCATTTCCCGGACAAGAAAAACAGTCCTTAGACGAATTAAAAGCGGCCATAAAAGACGATACCGCACTTTTTATTTTTGAGCCCTTATTGATGGGGACAGCAGGTATGAAAATGTATGCGCCAGAGGCTTTAGATGAATTGATTCAATGTGCTAAATCGAAAAATGTTTTGTGCATTGCCGATGAGGTGTTGACTGGTTTTTATAGAACTGGAAAATGTTTTGCCATTGATCATTTAAAAGAACAAGTTGATATTGTTTGCTTGTCGAAAGGTATCACCGGCGGCGTATTGCCTTTAGGCGTTACCGTATGCACACAAAATATTTTCGATGCTTTTGTGAGTGAAGATAAATTTAAAACGTTTTTTCACGGACATTCATACACGGGAAATGCAATTATATGCGCTGCTGTTTGCGCAAATATTGAATTGCTTTCGCAGTTAGAAGTGAAGAATAAAATCACTAACTTATCTGCATGGCAAAAAGAGTGGAGCGATAAAATGAATTCGCATCCTGCACTAATTGAAGCACGAAATATTGGCACCATTACCGCCTTAGAAGTTAAAACAGCATCAAATACTTCTTACTTTAATTCATTGCGCGACAAGATTTACAATCATTTTATTTCTCGTAATATTTTATTACGACCACTGGGTAATGTGATTTATATCTTGCCTCCGTATTGCATTACAAAAGATGAATTGAATTACATTTATAGCGAAATATCACTTTTTTTAAATCAGGTTCATGAAGAAAATAGGTAATCAAATTTTCTATACAGAAGGAAATAACGAATTGTATATTGAGATTAAATCGGCTTTCGATAAAAATAAATACAACTTGGTGCTGATTTGGTTTGTGGCTTGGACTGCATGTGGCGTTGCCGTAATATCACAGTTCTTTTTCGATTACAGCAAAAACGAAAAATTATTCATGGTGGTGTTTTTGGCATTGTGGGCTTACTTCGAATTTCACGTTTTAAATGCCTTGCGCTGGAGACGTTCGGGTAAGGAAAGAATTAAGGTGAGCGAAAAAGAAATTCGTTATGTGAAAGAAGTGGGCGGAAGAGGAATTGAAAAAGTGTATGAAACTGAAAAATGTACTTCTTTAAAATACCAATCGGAGAACGAAGAAGGTTTTTTAAATTCCATCAACCAAAGTTCATGGATGATAGGAATACCTGTTTTAGAATTTACGGCACACGATAATGTGAGAAGAATTGGTATCCAATTGAGCAAAACTGATGCTGAACAATTGGCCAAAAAAATCAATTATTTCATCAAATAACTTTGCAAAAGGCGAAAGTCTATATTGTAAGTGTTAATGATTTTCCTGCTCGCGAGGTAGGTTATAAACTTTTGTCTTCACTTCCTGCTTTATTGCAACACGAGATTGATCGTTATAAAACACCTGGAGATTTTCATAGAAGTTTACTAAGTAAGTTGGTGTTGCAAAGTGCGTTGACTGAAATCGGACTCTATAACGAATTCTCTAAAATTCAAAAAAGCGAATTAGGTAAATATTTCATTCCTGGAAATGTAGATTTTAGCATTTCGCACACCGCCAATAAAGTAATAGTAGCTTTGACCGAAAATGCTAAAATAGGGGTAGATGTGGAATTAAAAAGTAAAGGAAGTTTGCTCTTGGCCGAGCGCTTCTTTTGCGAGGAAGAAGTAGAGTGGCTTAAAGCGCAAAACGATTTACAAGAGGCCTTTACTTATATATGGACCCGCAAAGAGGCCTTGGTGAAGGCCGCTGGTACCGGAATAAGAATGCCCTTGAAGTCGTTTAATGTGCTTCCCGAATGTATTGATTTTAGTAATGAAATGTGGTTTTTGCAAAGTGATTTACAGAAAAACACCAGTGATGTCTTAACTTTGGCGACAAACACAAAAACCAACTTTGAAATCCTTGAAATATCATCTCATTCAATTGTTTAGGGGCTTTACTGTTAAAGTCCGGCAAAAATTCTTTCTACCTTCCTTAATATTGTTAGTTTTGTAGTTCACTCACATCAAAAAATTATGATTAAAAAATTCGTTTATTCGGTAACCAGCGCTTTGTTTTTCTGCGCCATCTTTGTAACAGGATGCACAGAAACCGCTGTTTTGTTAGAATCTCCCAAAGGGAAAGATTTTAGCGTTCTATATGAAATGGAAGAGAACGTTAAAACCAAAGACGGAGTTCACAGTGTTAACTCGTTTACTTTAACCAATAATGGCAGAGCTTTTTTGTTAAATAATTGGGCTATCTATTTTAATGCCGCCCGCACTATGGTGCCTAACTCTGTAAAAGGTGATGTTAGCATTACCAACATCAATGGCGATTTCTATAAAATTGAGCCTGCTGCTAACTTCGATACTTTACAACCTAATGCCGATTTGGTTTTCTCTTTTGAAACCAACGATTGGATGACCAAGGAAGGCGATTTACCTGTTGGTTTTTACATTGTATTTAAAGATACCGCTGGCGTTGAAAAAACTCCCGAAATGTTAGGTGAAGTTACTACGCTCCACTAACTAAACCATCTCAAATCAACCGTGGTCCGGAAGATAAATTAATTATACCTACGCCTGAAAGTAGATTTGCGGCGAATTCTTTAATCACTGATTTACCTGCAGATCAATATTGCCCAATTATTCCTACGCCTACTTCTTATGCCAAAGGAACTAGCGATTTTGAAATTACGGCTGCCACTAAAATTTTCTATGATAAAGGTTTAGAAAATGAAGTGAAGCAGTTGAAGGTTGCTGTGAAAGAGTTGATTGGTGCTGAGTTGGCTTCGCAAGAAGGTGAGGGAAATGGTATTCGTTTAGCATATAATTTAAAGGCAAGTCCTGTAAATGGGGCATACGTACTTAAAGTATCTAAAGAAGGAGTATTTATAGCTTGTGCCAATAATACTGGAGCATTTTATGGAATACAAAGCTTGCGTGCCTTAGTTGATGTTCAGTCTTATGTTAAAGCTGGGAAATCGGCTAAGGTACAAGGCGCAAATGTTACAGACGTTCCATCAATGGCCTACAGAGGTATGCACTTAGATGTAGTTCGTAACTTCCAAAAGAAAGAAGATGTAATCAATTTATTGAACCTAATGTCTTTCTATAAATTGAATAAATTTCATTTCCACATGGTAGATGATGAAGGTTGGAGATTGGCGATTGATGGTTTGCCTGAGTTGACTGAAGTGGGTTCTAAACGCGGACACACCAAAGATGAGAGTGATATGTTGATGCCAGCTTACGGTTCTGGTCCCTTTGCCGACCCTGCAACAAGCAATGGTAACGGTTTCTACACCAAAGCCGATTTCGTAGAGATTTTGAAATATGCTAAAGAACGTCATATTGAAGTGATTCCCGAATTAGATTTTCCTGGTCACGCCCGTGCTGCTGTAGTTTCTATGAAAGCGCGCTACAACAAATACATTAAAACAGATGCTGCAAAAGCAAAAGAATATATGTTGCATGATGTGAACGATAAATCAGAATATTTATCTGTTCAGTTCTACAAAGACAATGTGGTGAATGTAGGCATGGAATCTACCTACAAATTCTTAGGAAAAGTGGTAGATGAAGTGGTTAAAATGTACACCGAAGCTGGTTTAACTTTAAACATGGTGCATACAGGTGGTGATGAAATACCAAAAGGTGTTTGGGAGAAATCTCCTGTTTGTGTGGATTTCATGGCTAAGTCAGATAAGTACAAAACAGCGCACGATTTATTCTATTATTTCGTAGATAGATTTAGTACTATTTTGGCCGAAAGAAAAATTGCAACTGGTGGTTGGGAAGAAATTGGTTTGAGAAAACAATTGGATGAAAACGATGAAGAGGTGATAGCGCCAAACAAAGATTTTATGGGTAAAGGTTTTGTGCCTTACGTTTGGAATACCGTTTGGGGATGGGGCTGTGAAGATAGAGGGTATCAATTGGCTAATGCTGGCTACAAAGTGGTATTGTCGAATGTAAACAACTTGTATTTCGATTTGTCTTACGACAAAGATCCTTACGAGCCAGGTTATTACTGGGGTGGTTATGTTAGCGAAAGAACTGCTTGGGAATTTGTTCCTTACAACATTTTCTTAACAGCTAAACTAGATAGAATGGGCGGACCGATTGCAGCCGATTTTGCAAAAGACAAAGAGAAATTAAATGCGAAATCGAAATCAAATATCATTGGTATTCAAGGTCAGCTTTGGGCAGAAACGGTTAAAGGACACGAAGCAATGGAATACATGGCTTTCCCTAAAATCATAAGCTTAGCAGAAAGAGCTTGGAATGCAGAGCCTAAATGGGCATCTATTGCTAAACCAGAAGACAGACAAAAAGCGATTGATGCAGAATACAACAAGTTTTCAAACACTTTAGCAAAAAGAGATTTAGTTCGTTTAGAATACATTTCGAATTCTAAAAAATTGAATTACCGTTTGCCTGCTCCAGGAGCAAAAGTGGTAAACGATACTTTGTACATGAATACAGAATATCCTGGTTTTGTGATGAAATACAGTGTTGATGGTAAAACATGGTTAGAATATAAAACACCAACTCCGGTGAAAAGTGGAACAACAGTTTCTTTGAAATTGGTTGCAGTTAGTGGAAGAGAAAGCAGAGTAACAACAGTTAAATAGTTTGTGTTTTAAGTGCTTAACTTTGAACATTGAACTTTAAACATTGAACTAATTTATGTTTGGCATTTGTTTATTAAGTCATATTGCGGGTAGGAGAGAAGGGAGCGATAAAAGTGAAATGGTTACCCAATTGCTTTTTGGCGATGCTTATGCTTTAGTAGAAGTGCAAGAAAAATGGGTGAAAATTAAAACTCATTTTGATGATTACGACTGCTGGATTTCAAAAAATCAACATTTCGAAATAACAGAAAAAACATACGGGGAGCTTTTGTCGGCTCCCCTTGTGCTTTCCGATGACTTGGTGCAAGTGGTGCAAGAAGGTTCTACTTATTTACCAATAGTGATGGGGAGCACTTTGCCGCTTTTTAAAGATGGTGAATTGAAAATTGAAAATCGCACTTTTTTGTTCGATGGAAAATGGATAGAACCTGCCGATATCAATAAAGGAAAAATATTAGAATACGCTTTCATGTATTTAAATGCGCCTTATTTGTGGGGAGGTAAATCTCCTTTTGGAATTGATTGTTCGGGCTTTACTCAAATGGTGTATAAACTTTGCGGCTACAATTTACCGCGCGATGCTTATCAGCAATTTGAATTGGGTACTTCTCATTCTTTTGTTGAAGAAGCAGAAGCTGGTGATTTAGCCTTTTTCGACAATGAAGCTGGTAAAATTGTGCATGTAGGAATTGTGGTAGAGCCAGGTAAAATCATACATGCATCGGGCAAAGTAAGAATTGATAATTTAGACCATCAAGGTATTTTCAATAAAGAGTTGAATCAATACACCCATCGCTTAAGAATCATCAAAAATTTATTGTAGTATGCTAAAGGCAGAACGTTTAGATTATCAAAAAAACCAAGGTTTAGATTTGAGTAATCTAATTAAAAATCCCTTTGAACAATTCCGATTATGGTTTGGTTTTGCAGTGGAAGCAGATGCTTTTCATGCTAACGCAATGGTGCTTTCTACAGTGCATGATAACAGTCCGAGTTCGCGAGTTGTGTTGTTGAAAGAGATGGATGAAAAAGGCTTTGTTTTTTTTACCAATTACACCAGCGCTAAATCGAAAGAGATTGATGCGAATAAAAATGCTGCACTACTTTTTTTCTGGAAAGAATTGGAAAGACAAATTAGAATTGAAGGTGTGTTGGAAAAAGTATCTGAAGAAAACTCCAACGAATATTTTAAAACGCGTCCGCGTGAAAGTCAAATTGGCGCTTGGGCATCACCTCAAAGTACAACTATCACTCGTGCCGAGTTAGAAAAAAGAGTAGAAGAATTTACCAAGAAATTTGAGGGACAAGAAGTTCCTCGTCCCGAACATTGGGGCGGATTTAGATTGATACCAGCGCGCTTTGAATTTTGGCAAGGCAGAGCAGGAAGATTGCACGATAGATTTGTGTATGAGAACAAAAATGGAGTGTGGGAGATTGGGCAGATAGCGCCATGATCTTCTGGCGCCAGTCTCCTGACTAGTGACTATTTTACTCCGGCAATTTTATTGCCTAATCACCTTTGTTAAAATATAAAACGACAATGCAATTGTCGGAGTAGGCAAGTTAGCTATAGAGCGAATTGGGTGCTGTTTTGACGTGTAGGACAATAGTTCCTTCGGGGTACCTCAGGATGACAACCACAACTTAAAAATCACACTTACAAAGTACTTCAGGGAATGGTTGTCATCCTGAGGTACCCCGAAGGAACTATTGTCCTACACATAAATTATTAGCTCTATAAATGTCGATTTCTTATATCAAATCTCGCAATGAGCTATGGGTCACTTATGTTTGAAATTCACTAAAACTTCTCAGGAATATTTCCAGTTAATTTCAATTTGTTGAAAGTAGGTGTAAACTGAATCGAATCAATCAGCGAAGTGTCATTCGCAAAAACCATAAGCACATATTTCTTTCCATTGGTGTAATCGAATTTAGTGCTATCATTAAATTCTATATCTATATAGTATGGAGTGTTGCGGTCTTTTTGAACATGATTACCTACCCAGCAGTTTATTTTAGAAGAAGTTTCACTAAGTGTAGCTGTGAAAGGAGAGTAAGTAGTATCAGTATATTGAATAGTTTCTAAATTTCCTGTGGCTGCATATTTATCTGAGTGTTAGGCAATGTTTACATCGAATTTATTGGGCACTTCTAGCAAATACCACATTTTATAAATATCGCTTCCTTTGTCTTTTTCGCACGACCAATTGATGCATAAAATGAAAATACCTGCAAGTGATAATTTGATGAGCTTGTAGATATTTGTTTTTTGTTTTTGCATTTTTTGGTAACGGGTATATCTCTTTTTTATTTTTTAAGTGTAGGGCAATAGTTCCTTCGGAGTACCTCAGGATGACAACCACAGTGCAGATGAGCTTAGTATGTCATCCTGAGGTACTCCGAAGGAACTATTGTCCTACTCATCAATTCTTCATCCTTCTATCCATTTCCCTCTGCGCATCTTTCGATTTCAAATCTTCTCTCTTATCATACAATTTCTTTCCTTGTGCCAAAGCAATTTCCAACTTCGCCAATCCTTTGTCGTTCACAAACATTCTAAGCACTATAATAGAAAATCCTTTCTCTTTTACTTTCTTAAAAAGTTTATCTAATTCTCTTCGCTGAAGTAATAATTTTCTATCTCTTTTTTCTTCGTGATTGTAAATACCACCATTTTTATAATGGGCAATGTGCATGTTGCGCACGTAAAGTTCGTCTTCAATAAAAGTGCAATACGATTCTGTTACTGATGCTTT
>ENA-UPTJ01001726-UPTJ01001726.1-marine-metagenome-genome-assembly--contig:-NODE-1726-length-11212-cov-5.957605_pt1 | contig 11212 bp, 7 predicted proteins | sample MGYA00238168_ERZ767080 | MGnify/ENA primary metagenome ERZ767080 (study PRJEB28935, sample SAMN06266237) | marine metagenome | isolation source: Columbia River Estuary | place: USA:Columbia River Estuary... | reverse complement strand
TTTGTATAGGTCTTTTTTTCTCCGGCTTGATGGATTCCAACAAAAAGATTCCCGCACCAACGAACATCGCTGCACCTACAATGACTCTACTATTTTTATGTAAATCTACATTTTGAGCTTTAACCGATTGAACATTTGCAAGCATCATCAACACAGCAAGAAACAGGAATTTTCCGCGCATAAAACCAAAGATACTAAAAAAGTCAAACAACCTTTTCACCCCAATAATGTAACTTGCAATGTATATTCACAGTTAAGCGTGAAATGTATATGATGAAAAGTTATCTAAACAAAATCAGCGGCATTCTGCTACTCATGATTACAGCAGCCGCATGCAACGACAAGCAACCCATCAACGATGAAAAAAAGAACTCTTCAAATTGCAGTTACAAGCAACGTTGGATCATGAAAGATTTCCCCAACACCATGAAAATATTTACCGATAGCCTGGTGTACACCGTTTACGATACAGACGGTAAATTTGGCGATATTAAAGATGCCATTCCAAACCCAATGCCCGTATGGTCTATTGGCGATTCATTGTATATCCAGCGAAGAAAAACAGAAATTGATGCCTATAAATTAAATTTCCAATGTGATTGCCAAGTAATGAATTTAACCAGCCGCGACGGTTTTGTGGTACCCTATTACAGAGAAGGCTTTGACATAAGCACCTGCCAATAAAAAGACTGATTTATTCATTAAAGAGTGATTAAATAAAAAAGCCCCTGAAAATCAGAGGCTTACTTTTTTAAGGGGCGGTCTGGACGGGACTCGAACCCGCGACCCCATGCGTGACAGGCATGTATTCTAACCAGCTGAACTACCAGACCTTTTTTGTTCGTGTGAACGGGGTGCAAAAATAATTTTCTTTTGCAATTTTCACAACTTTTTTGAAAAAAAATTTATCCTAACCTATTTTCGCATCATCCCATGAAAAATTCTACGGCCAAAATTATCGCTATCCTCCTCGCCTCCTGCTCCTCCGCACTCCTTGCACAGTTTCCCCCAGTGCATTCATACCACGCTGATCCACAAGGAAATACCGAAAGAAATCGAAACATCGATGTCACCCACATGAAGCTACAAGCTTCCTTCGAAACCAAACAAAAGAAAGTCATGGGTACCGTTACCCACCAGTTTATTTCTTTGCAAAATAATGTCGATACCATCTTCCTCCATGCACCCGGAATCATTATTCTTGAGGCTAAACTCGATGGAAAGGCCATAACATTCAAAACTTCCCCCGGCGGACTAACCATCAACTCAGCACTGAAAAACGATTTCCAGAAGAAACACCAACTCGAAATCACCTATAACGCCTTCCCCAAAAAAGGACTTTATTTCATTGGATGGGACCTGCCCGGAATCACCGAACCACGCGATATGTCTAGAAGACAAATTTGGACGCAAGGACAAGGCATTGACAACCGAAATTGGATCCCCATGATTGATGACCGTAGCGATAAATTCACTACCGAAACCATCATCACCTTTGATCAAGATTATCAAGTTTTGAGTAACGGACAGCTTCTTAAAACCACTCAAAATAAAGACAACACCAAAACTTGGCACTATTCACTCAACAAACCCCACGCAGGCTACTTGTTGATGCTCGCCATAGATAAATATGGAGTGAAAAAATCGGTTTCCAAAAAGGGCGTACCCATGCAATTTTGGTACTACCCAGAGCACCCTGAGCGCGTTGAACCCACAAGCAGATACTCAGAGGAAATCATTGATTTTCTGGCCGATGAAATTGGCGTGCCCTACCCATGGGGAACCTATTCACAGGTAATGGTGCAAGATTTTCTCTACGGCGCCATGGAAAACACTTCAGCCACCATTTTTGGCGACTTCTTTTGGATCGATAACCGCGCATACTTGCTCAACCGAAACTACGTTAGCGTCAATGCCCATGAGGCCACCCACCAATGGTTTGGCGATCTCATCACCGGACGTAAAGACAATGAACAATGGCTCCAAGAAAGCTTCGCGACTTATTATCCCGGTCTTTTCGAAGGACATCAATTCTCGGAAGATCACATGTATTGGTATTTCAGAAACAATCAGTTGGGCGCAGTTCAAGCCGGCAAAGCCAACTCACTCCCCGTTAGACATAGTCAAAGCGGATCTTCACGACATTACCCAAAGGGGGCATCGGTTTTGCACATGCTTCAACACCAAGTAGGTAGAGATAATTTCAGAAGAGCCATACAACTCTACTTAAAACGCCACCAATTTGAAGGCGTTGAAACTTGGGATCTTCAAAAAGCCTTCATTGATGCCACAGGTATTAATGTAGATGCGTTTTTCGATCAATGGATTCACCGCGGTGGTGAGCCCATTTTTGATGTTCAAATCAAAAAGTCAGCAGAGCAGACCACTTTCTTGATCAAACAAATTCAGACTATTGATCCTGTTGTATCCTATTTCAATACACCCGTTGATTTGGCCATTTATTACACCGATGGCTCAGTAGATCGCAAAACCGTTGAAGTTTCGGGCGCATCCAACCACTTTGATTTCCCCACCAACGGCAAAACCGTTTCCTATTGTCTTTTTGACGAAGGGAGTTTCGTTTTAAAAGAACTCAAATTCAATAAATCAACATCTGAGTGGCTTCAACAAGCACAAACCGCAAAGTATATGCTTGACCGTTATGACGCATGGGTAGCATTGCGTTCAGCACCCATTTCTGAAAAGTTGGAAGCACTTAAAACAGCGTTTTCAAAAGAAACCTTCCCCAATTTGAGGGCAGAAATTGCTTCTCAATTGATGGAAAACCCAGGAATAGACGCGCAAACCATCACCCAAATCGCTCGTGACAATCAAGCAGAAGTCCGACTCGTATTTGCTCAAAAGACACCATTAGTTTCAGCCACACAACCTTTTGTAGAGGCTCTGTTATATGATTCAAGTTATGTGATCATCAACACCGTCATTGACCGCATTTGGGAACATCCTTTGTATGCCAACCGAAAGAATTTCATCTTGAATGCCATTAAAAAAACAGATGGTTACTGCCACGACATCATTGTTCGATATCTGGAATTGGGCACAGAAATTTATCCAGAAATGGCTCCCGGCATGACCAAAGGCTTGGTTAATCTAAGCGGACCCATGTATGAATTCAGAACGCGTATCAATGCCATGAACGCATTGCAGCGCATGAACTACATGAATAAAGACTTTGCATTTGCCCTTTTTGAAGGCGCGACCACCTTTAATAGCAGACTTGCAGGCCCTGCGCAGTCCGTTTTAAAGTATTTCGCAAAACAGACCGTCAAAAGGAGAGAATTAGAAATATACCTGCGCGAATATTCGGGCAACGATGTCCAAAAAAGACAAATTGCAAATTTGATTTCCAATAATTAGTTGTAAATGCAAATTGTCAACTTTGGCAGACTTTTTGCATTACAGCCTTTATGAAACCATTATTCTTTTTCCTGTTGATGCTTATGGGCCTGCAAGCGGCTCAATCTCAAAATGTTAACTTTCAACGAGAAACGGTTTCATTCAATTTCGAAATGAAACCCAATCCAGCAAATCACTGGGTTAACATTTCCCTAGAAAATTTACCTGGTGATTTTGAAAATTTAGAAATTGAAATGTACTCTGTTATCGGTACTAAAATCTTACCCTTAAAAATGCAGTTAAATCCATCTGATCACAAAATAATTTTAAATCTCACTCAAGTGGCAAATGGAGTTTATTTAGTCAGAATTAAAGGGAAAGACTTTGAACAAACCAAGCGGCTTAGAGTCAATCATTGATATTAAATTAATGGAATTAACCCAAATAAAATGGGTTAAAAACTTTGAAGTATCGCAAAGAATTCATTAATTAGCGTTTTAATTAGGCTTAATTGTGAAGATGCATTTCCCCGATATTCAAAAACTTCTTCGTAGAGGAAAAAAATCATTGGTAATTGCAGGACTAATATTCCTTGTAACTACTTTAAATACAGGCTGTTCTCCAAAATTTGGTGATGCTCAAAAATTGTTTGACCAGGGGTACTTTGGTCAGTCTGCAATTGTTTTTGAACAGGTGGCAAGAAATGCCAAAGACAAAAAGGAGCGAGAAAAAGCCAATATGATGGCTGCAGAAGCTTACAGACTAAATAATAAATATTTAAAGGCTCAAAAACTTTACGAAAAGGTTTTAAAAACCGACCCTAATAATAGCCAAGCCCTTTTAATGAGAGCGAACATGCTCAAAAAAATGGAAGACTATCGCGGTGCACTTTCAGCATATGAAACATACCTCGACAAGGTTCCAGGCGACAGTCAGGCCATGCAAAAAATGGTGGGCTGTGAAATGGCAATCAGTTGGACACCTGATAGTTCATTGTTCAGAGTTCAAGAATTTAAATTGGCCAATTCAAGAGCCAACGATTGGGCACCAATGGTTGCATCTCGAAAGGATGATGTCGTTTTCTTCGCATCTGACCGTGAAGGTGGAACTTCCAAACGTGTGTACGGTGGTACCCTAGAAAAATGGTCTGACATTTGGTATATCGAAGGTCAAAAAACCAAGAAAAAACGAGGTGATACTAGTGCAAATGCAGGCTTAATGAAATGGGGTAAAGCCATGTTTTCAAAAACTGCTTCTACAAAGTACAATGAAGGTGGTGTAACCTTTAACCGTCGTTTCTCTGAAATGTACATGACTCAATGCGGCGGGGAAGACGGGAAATCCGAAAAATGCGCCATCTATCAATACAAGAAAACAGGTCCAGATTGGCAAATGGGTGATGTATTGGAAATTTGCAAACAAGACACTGGGCACAGTTACGGACATCCAGCTTTAGGGGATGACGATAAAACTTTGTATTTCTCATCTGACAGAGATGGTGGTTTCGGAGGATTTGATATTTGGGCAGTTACATACAGCCGCAGATCAAGATCTTGGGGTAATCCTGTTAACCTTGGACCTCAAATAAACTCTCCGGGAAATGAATATTTCCCTTACTACAACGAGCACGACAAACGCCTTTATTTTAGTTCAGACTACTGGCCTGGATTGGGTGGATTGGATTTGTTCTCAGCAGCACAAACCGAGGAAATCAACAAATGGGTAGACATGGAAAACCTTCGTGAGCCCCTTAACTCAGGTGGAGACGATTTCGGTATAACTTTCCTTAATAATACATCAAAGGCTGGTTACTTCACTTCAAACCGCGGTGACCGCCGTAACGATGATAACATTTATTCATTTGATGTTTTACCCTTGGTTATTACCCTGCGTGGTATTGTAACAGATTGTAACACCAAACTACCACTAAAAGGCGCCACTGTAATAATCACGAACGATAAAGATACTTCGACCATGGTCATCAAAACCAATGAAAATGGTGAGTACATGGCCCAATTAAAACCAAAAACCAACTACGAAATCGTAGCAAAAAACCCTGAACTATATTATTTCGATATTCCATCGGTTCAGAGAACAACCCACGGTATCAGATTCTCAACTGAACTTGTTCAAGATTTCTGTTTGGTAAATCCTTTGGATCAAATCATTTCCCTTCCTATTTTCTATGACTTAGATAGTTCTCGAATTCGTCCAGATGCTGCTCGTATCTTAGATACATTTGCTCAGGAAGTTATGATTCGTTACCCTAGACTAATCGCAGAATTAGGATCTCACACTGACTGTCGTGCTTCAGTTGACTACAATACTCGTCTGGCACAAAGAAGAGCAGATTCGGCTAGAAATTATTTGATGCGTCGTTGGAACATTGATTCTTCTCGTATCATTGCTGTCGGATTTGGTGAGAAAGAGTTGATTAACGATTGTAAATGTGAAGGGGCAGAAAAAGTTGGATTCACACCTTACATAGCGGGTAAGACTCGCAAAATGGTTATCACCAAAGATAAAAAAGGCAATGTAATTAGTTCATTATACGAATCATACAAAGCCGCAGAAATCATACCAATTGACGGTAAGCCATTTGTTCCTTGTGATGAATATCAGCACCAGCAAAATCGTAGAACTACAGTACGATTTGAATTCGAAGATAAAAAATCTCGAGTAAAGGTGAACCAAGATATTGACGTGAATAACACCAATGTAGGAGTTAAAGATTCTATTAAAGTAATTGCGGCAAAAGATAGTTTAAGCGGTCCAGTTGATACTAAACCGGCACTTGATTTAACCTTTGCAGTTAAACTCCCACTTTCTGGTCCAAAAGAAGAGAGAAATATTCCAATCATGATGTTTGGTGCTGAACCTACCATGTTCATCATTGACAACAAAGGAAAATTGAACACTGTCACTCCTGAATTGGCCGCTGAATGGTACAAGAAGAAATTATTAACCAAGAAAGACTTCATTGAAGGCGACAAATTCAAAGTTGGTAAAATCAAATTACCTAGCAATAAATTCACCGTTGAAAACATGGAAATTGGCGATTACCCAATTTCTGGTGTTCAGTTTAAAATCGACGAGAAATCAAATGCTCCTCGTATTTCCAATAAAACAATTACCAAATACTTTACTTCAGACTCATACGAAACTGATAAGGAACTTATCCTTATACCCAAGAAAGTATCACGTGAATTTAAAATTAAGCGTGTAGGACAACCAGTAAAACCGGCAAAACCGGCAAAACCTGCAAAGAAGCCAGCCTCAAATGGCAAGCAAAAGTCAGATAAATAAAACTACAAAATAGCTTTTCGAATACGCTGCAGCCTCTCTAAAAGGGGCTGTAGTTCGTTTAGGGGCATCATATTTGCACCGTCGCTTTTTGCTACTGACGGATTTGGATGAGTTTCAACAAATAACCCATCTACACCAACCGCTACAGCTGCCTTTGCTATGGTTTCTATTAATTCAGGCTTACCGCCTGTTACTCCGCTACTTTGGTTTGGCTGTTGCAAACTATGTGTAATATCCATAACCACAGGCGCACCAAAAGATTGCATTTCGGGGATATTTCTAAAATCAACCACTAAATCAGAATACCCAAAAGAATTACCTCTATCGGTTAGAATGATATTGCTATTTCCTGAATCAACACATTTTTGCAATGCATGTTGCATCGCATTGGAAGCAGCAAACTGTCCTTTTTTTATATTGATCCATTTTCCTGTTTTCGAGGCTGCAACCAATAACTCAGTCTGTCTAAATAAAAATGCCGGTATTTGAAGAACATCTACATATTCTGCTGCCATTTCAGCCTCATGCGATTCATGAATATCCGTAATCACAGGAATATTGAACTTTTCACGAATATCACCGAGGATCTTTAATGCCGCTTCATCACCAATTCCAGTAAATGAATCAATTCTTGACCGATTAGCCTTTCTATAGGAGCCTTTAAATACCAATGGAATTTCTAACTCATTTGAAATTCCAACCAGTCTTTCAGCAATCTCGAAAGCCATATCTCTTCCCTCAATCGCACATGGACCCGCAAAAATGAAAAAGTTTCCTGATTCTTTAAACTTCAATAAAGGAATATTTGGCATACCTAGACTCATACAGCAAAGATAATGGAATTTGCACTTATTGCCGGGCATCCGGTTACAGTTTACCGACTACCGACCCCCGACTACCGACCCCCGGCTGCTAGATATCCGATCCTTAGTACCTATAAAAAGAATAACTTCGGCTGCTACCGTTTGCATCCAATCCTTGTATCTGCATCTTCCCAGAGCTTCCCTCCATTGCAGCTATTAAGTCTTCAGGAGTATCGTATGATTTTCCATTGAACTTTACCACTACAAAACCGTTCGGTAGTCCCATTTGGGCTATTCCACCGTTTCTTTTAATATTGATAATACGAATACCACTTTCGATACGATATTTTGCCTTATCACTTCCATTCAAAGGTTGAAAATCCGCACCAAGGAAACTACTACTTACTACTCCTTTCATCAGTAATTCCTTATTGGCAGATTGAGAAATTAATGTGATTTCACCTTTTTGAGATTTGCCTGCACGAATGACTTCGTAAGACACCTTGTTACCCGGACGTTGATAGGCCATGTATTCATCATAACTCGATTGTCCATCAATTTGATGGTCTCCAATTTTTATTAGGACATCACCCACTTTCAATCCCGATTTTTCAGCAGGACCACCCTCTAAAATCGATTTAATCTTCAATGGTTCATTCTTTAATTCCAATCCGAGTTTTTGAGTCTCATCGGCGGTTAAAGTTCCAACATCCATCCCAGAAAACGCTCTTAATACCTCACCTTTTTCAATTAAATCTGTAATAATTTTCTTAACAATATTGGAAGGAATCGCAAAGCCATATCCTGTGTAACTACCTGTATTTGATTGAATCGCAGTATTAATTCCAATTAACTCTCCATTCAAATTAACCAAAGCCCCTCCAGAATTACCAGGATTAATTGCTGCATCAGTTTGAATAAAACTCTCAATGGGAAACTGATTCTTAACAATATTGATGTTTCTACCCTTAGCGCTAACAATTCCTGCTGTTACCGTCGAATTCAAATTAAATGGATTCCCAACGGCCAATACCCATTCACCCACATTTACCAAATCTGAATTTCCAATTACAACTGCGGGTAAATCTGCGGCCTCAATTTTTATTAGAGCCAAATCTGAACCTGGATCTGTTCCTACTACTTTTGCTGGATATTCCTTTTTCCCTTTATTCAAGACTACAGTAATGTTCTCTGCCCCTTGAATAACATGGTTATTTGTTACAATATATCCGTTGGAATTTACAATGACTCCACTACCAGTGCTTGAAGCTTTTCCACGACTTCCGAAAGGATCGAAATCCCAAAAAAGCCCCCCAAAAGGACTTTCATACTGAACCGTTGAAACAGTTTTTATGAAAACAACGGATGGGGTTGAAACTGCTGATGCCTTTTCAAAAGATGTTAATTCAACACCGGCTAAAGAAACCCTACTTGAAACAACATTGGAATTATCGGATGATGTATTTAATACTACCGAATTCGAATTTCTGGACTGAAAGAACCAAGAACCTACAAATCCCGATGTCATTGAAATTAAAACAATAGCGACCCAATTCTTTACATTCATAAATCCAAAATTACACCACAAAATTAGTAGTGCCCAAAAAATTCGATGAAAGAATTTCTGTGGTTAATGGTCCAGAGTCTGTCGTCTGAAACCCGACCCCTATTCTCTACAGATTATCGACTAAATCCATCCTCTGCCAGCACCCACTTCCATAAATGGCCAAGGAATGCGCGACAAAATCAAAAGCAAGGCTATCACATAAACAATTTTTGCTCTTGAAGGATTTTCTTTGCGAACGGCAACCCCACCAATAGTAATCAGCGCTATGGCAATGATCATGGTAAGAGCGTGCTCAACAGCAAAAAAACGCTGAATTTTATCTTTCATTACTGATGCCATGCCCACATTTTGAATCAATTTAATACCCCAATCTGTGATGAACCACTGGATTACTCCAATCAACAACATAACGTGAGATAAAATGGTCAATAGTTTTGCTTGACGAGCAGCTTTATTGGTAAAAAGTTGAATGATGGTTAATACCAACAATACCAAAATAACCCATCTTAGGGTTGAATGTAAATGCAATAATCCAGTTTTCATTTTTTGTAGGTTTATCCAACGAAAATAGCAAAAAATACGTTACTTAAACTTAGTAAATTTGCATTATGAAGAAGTTGTTGATTCGTTTAGGCTTAGGACTTGGTATACTTTTGGTTATCTTAATGATCCTTCCATTTGCCTTCAAAGGAAAAATCCTTGAAGCGGCTAAAAAGGCGGCTAATTCTTCATTAAGCGCCGAGATCAAGTTTGACGATAATATTTCTCTAAGTCTTATTCGGAATTTCCCCAATATATCAGTTGGGGTGCCCAATTTGAGCATCGTAGGTCGAGATTCATTTCAAGGAGACACCTTGTATGCGGCTCAAAATACAAGAATAGTTCTAGACATTAAATCAGTTTTAGGCGGAGAGACTATGAACATCCGTAAAATTGATCTTGAAAATCCACACATCAATATCATCTTTCTCAAAAGCGGACGAGCAAATTTTGATATAGCTCCCACCGATACTACGGCAAGCATTGATACAACCACCTCGGCCCCTATTTCCCTAGACCTTAATTCCATCAAATTAAGTAATGCTCTTGTTGGATATACAGACCATTCAATGCCCATGAGTTTTTCTCTAAAAGGTTTTGATTTCGAGGGAAGCGGATCGCTTTCAAACAACATCTTTACTTTGGTTAATTCGTTAAATATTCAATCAGCTGACATGGATTTCGATGGAATGACTCTCATGTCAAAAGCAAATGTTCAAGCTGAAAGCAATATTGATATGGATCTTGATAAATTTAAATTTACTTTCAGTGATTTAAATGCCAGCATTAATGAATTCCCAGTAATTCTAAAAGGTTGGTTACAAATGAATGATTTAAACATGGAAATGGATTTAGACTTATCTGTACCAACTTCAGAATTTAAATCTCTCCTTTCCGTGATACCAGGAGCGTATACACCCGATTTCAAGAATGTTAAGGCAACAGGAAAAGCCGGTGTACATGCGGCAATTAAAGGAATTATGGATGATGTAAAAATGCCTGCAACTGACTTAACCTTAACCGTTGAGAATGGTGCATTTACTTATCCAGGTTTACCTGCTTCTGCTTCTGAAATTAATGTTGATTTTAACTTAAAAAATACAGACGGTGATCCTGATCACACAACAATTAATCTAAAGAAATTTGGATTGAACCTCGGTGGCGATCCAATTTCAGCTACTCTATTCGCAGAAACTCCTGTATCAAATCCTTATGCTAGAGGTGAGATTAAGGCTAAAATTGCACTCGACAAATGGAAAGATGTTCTTCCTCTAGAAAAGAACACTACCATTTCCGGAAATATCAGTTCCGATATTCAGTTTGATGGACATTATTCCACTGTAGTCAGTGAAAAAGTTGAAGATTTGAAAGCATCTGGAAAAATCACTGTCAGTAGTCTAAATTACAATAGTTCCTCTACCCTACCAACAAATATTGAATTCTTGGAGTTGTCAGCAAGTCCTAAAAATTTCAATTTGGATATCCAATCGTTCATTTATGGCAATTCAAGAATGTCATTAAATGGGGGACTTGAAAACTTCATTGGATATGCTATAAATGGTGAAGTTTTAAAAGGGAAACTTAGCATTGACGCTCCTATGATTGATGCCAATCAATTTTTGAGTTCAGAAAGCGACTC